>OLSB01001736.1_pt1 | contig 19813 bp, 17 predicted proteins | sample 1672071 | NCBI WGS metagenome assembly OLSB01 (sample SAMEA3136642, study PRJEB25190) | human gut metagenome | biome: human gut; feature: human-associated habitat; material: faeces | place: Austria | collected 2013 | reverse complement strand
ATAAACTTAAAGAACGGCTTTCAAAACCAATACTTCCTTATCGGGTTGTGGCTTTTTAAACAGCCCATTTTTTAAGTGAATAGGGAAAAGGCATTGGAAAAATGCACAGACCGCGTCACTTAAAAAAGCACTACTTTTTTGTCTGCTCTGTATTATTTTCATTTCGCATATTGGCAAGCTGTTTTTCAATTTCTGATTGCTTTTTCAAAATCGCAGTAACCTTATCAAAAATATCTTCTATCATAATTTCGGTTTTAAGGTTGACCTTATAATCGTTTTCGGCACGCTGACGGTCTTTTTCTTCCTGTCTGTTCTGGCTCATCATAATAAGCGGTGCCTGAATTGCAGCCACACAGGACAAAACCAAGTTAAGCAGTATAAACGGGTACGGGTCAAATGCTTTTGCGGCAAGCGCGGCATTTACAAACATCCACAGTATTAAAACGCCCGTAAACGAAAATATAAACGCCCAGCTTCCGGCAAATTTAGCGATTTTATCGGCGGCACGCTGCCCGAGAGTGTATTTTTCTTTTTCCGGGCTGACCGAGATTTTGCTGTCAGCCAACAGATTCAAAATTTCTTCATCGCTCATATCGCGGCGAATGTCCTTCACCACTTCTTTTAACAGTTTTCTGTTTTCTTTCATAATAAATCATTCCCTTTTCAATTATTCTTAATGTTCGCAAAGAAAGCAACGCCCTTGCTTTCAAACAGCAATAGCGCGGTGCCGAGCAATAGTTCCGTGTGCATTGATGTATCGTCAAGCGGAATTAAAAAATCCTCCTGTATTCTGCGGATTCTATACAAGACCGTATTGCGGTGTGTGAACAGTGCGTCGCAGGTTTTCTTAAGCGAACGGTTGTTTATAAGATAGTAATAAAGCGTTTCCGAGTACATTGTGTCTTTTGCCTTATCGTGCTCGGCAAGGCTTATAAGTTTCGGCGGGATAAGGTCTTTTCTGTGCAATAAATTTTTAAGCATCAGCGGTGTTCTCAAGCTTGCAACAGATACGCACGTGTTCCCTGTGTCGGCCTCAAGAAGCATTTCAAGTGCTTCGTGTGCGGTGCGATAAAGCTTTGGCAGTTCAAACAAGCTTTTTATTGGTTCGGATATAATCACTTTTAATCCAAATTCACTTGCAATGTCGGCAAATATATTTATATCATGCATGCTGTGCAGAAAAACAAACACATTGCCGTTATACACAAAATCGTGCGAATCGGCAAAATGCCGCTTTATTTCCTCATGAATATGCCGCTTTTGCGCATATTCGCTGTTGTAGGCAGTAAGGTCAATAAGGGCGAATGCTGCCGGCTTGAAGTCTGCCAAATATGTATTTGCCGTTTGAAGCCGAAAATACGGTTCGGACGGAAAACCGCCGCCGAGCAAATGCATAAGTATTTCTTCGGTTGTTTCAAAAGGTTTGTCCTGTCTGCTCGTTTCGATAAATAACTGTTTGGAAAGAATTATTTCGATTTTTTTCCAAATATCCTGCGGAATTTTCTGTAAATGCCCGTCTGTATCAACGCAGATTAAATATCCGAGCCGTACACCTGTGCTGCTAAGCGGTGCAAAACGTCTTTTATAGATACTTTCATCCAATTTAATATATTCGGGTTCCCCGGTGCAAAGGGCAGCGTTTTTGCTTATTATTGCACCGATTTCATATGTAATCATACCGCAGGAAACCGCATCATCGAAAAGCTTGTCGGAAAAGTCCGGCGGGCTGAAATGTGCGGCAACATGAAGTGTTTCGTCTATTATCAGAAGCGGACAGTCAAGCAAAATTCCCGTGTATTCGGCAAGTTTTTTTATATCATCCTGTTCAAAAAACTCTTTTATAAGTGTTTGAATGCTGCAGTTTTCTAAATTAGGTTCGTTCATCGGCAACACTCCTTCTTTGGTTTTTTGTATTGTGCTGACAGCACAATACAACACATATTTATTGTACCACAAGATTATTGTTTTTTCAATAGAAAGTTGTATAATATAGTTAAAAGATAAGAAAGAGAGTGAGTCCGATGGGTGAGTAACAATACAGAGCAAATAGCAAACATTCTGTGATACGGGTTGACCGCAGCACAAGGTTTTATATATAAAATACTATATATTAAATGGAGGAATGACTTATGTTACCGAGTATTTTTGGAGAAAATATGTTTGATGATTTCTTTGACGGAGGTTTCTTCGGAGCGCACAATCCGCTGTACGGAAAGCACGGAAGAAATTTGATGAAGACCGATATTCACGAAAAAGACGGTGCATATGAAATCGCCGTTGATTTGCCGGGCTTCAAGAAAGATGAGATTAACCTTGATGTGAAAGACGGTTATCTCACAATCAGCGCCGAAAAGGGTCTCGACAAAAACGAGGAAGACAAGAAAGGCAAGGTTTTAAGAAAAGAACGTTACACAGGCGTTTGCACAAGGAGTTTTTATGTAGGTGATGTTGCTCCCGAAGATGTAAAAGCAAAATATACATCCGGTGTGCTGACCGTTGTTCTGCCGAAGAAGAATCAGAAAAAACTTGATTCATCAAGAAAAATTAATATCGATTAATAATATTTAAAGAACGGCCCGTTGCCGCATGATGCGGCGGCGAGTCGTTTTTTGTCTTCGCGTAAAGAATATTCGTTGGATTAAAACCACGGCAGATATGCCGCAGCTATTGTAATAAGCACCGCCGGCTATTATACCGGCACTGTTTATTAATGTACCTAATCCAATCATTGAAGTCTCCTGTAATATGTAAAGTTAAAGAAAAGGGTGTATCAAAACGAAACCGTTTCGATACACCCCCTGAGGCTTTTATTTAAAAATTTTAATTTGCAGTCTTTGCAAGTTCAGTCCATGTTTCGTTTATTTCGCCTGCCGCACGCTCATATTTATGAGTATTTGCCGCTTCAAGGATTGCGTAATAATACCAGCTCGAGACGGTGTTGTCGGGGAACTGTTTGCAGTCCTTTAAGATACCGTCCTTGTCAACGGCACGGACAAGCATTCTGTTAATAATCGTTACGGCTTCCGCTCTTGTGATACGGTTGTCGGGTCTGAAAGTTCCGCCTTCATAGCCCGAGAGCAGACCGGAATTTACGGCAGCGCCGATATAAAGCTCTGCCCAGTGACCGTCCGTGTCGCGGAAATCGTAAGAATTATTTGTTTCGGGGTTTACAAATTTTGAAATAATTGTTGCAAGCTCAGCGCGTGTTATGGGATTTGAAGGTCTGAAAGTTCCGTCTTCATAGCCTTTTATATATCCGCCGCGAACCATTGTGGAAACAGCCACAGAGGACCATCTGTCATTTTCCATGTCCGAAAAGCTGTTTTCTTCCGAGTAAATTTCCTTGCGTTTTTCATCATTGAGAAGCCTGAAGAGTATTGCCGCAATTTCTTCTCTTGTAATTTCATTTGAGGGTCGTACGGTTCCGTCCGGATAACCTGTGATATACGCTTTGTGCTCCGTTGTAAATTCCGAAGGGGTTACGGCGTTTTTCCATTTGGCGTAAAGCACCGTGTCTTTTGTAACTTCGATTGTGCCGTCGGCTTTTTTCGTGCACTCCTTGTCATAATACCAGCCGTCAAAAACATAGCCTTCTTTTGCCGGTGAACTTATTGTGCTGAGGTCCAGTGTGATTTTGCCGTTTTCGGAGGTTATGGGTTCTATCACGGTTGTGGAGCCGGCAACGTCAAAAGCAATCGTTATATCTTTTTTTGAGGGACCGACAACCGTACCGCCCGAAGAGCTTCCGGAGGAGCTTGTTTTCTTCACTGCGGAAACCGTTGCGCTGAGTCCGTTTTCCGTGTCATGACCGTTGCCCATCTGAACGGAATTATATTTTATTTCGGAAATTGCATTTTCGCCTGCGTCATCCGCACCGAGCGTGGTTGTTCCTTTAAAATCACCGAAGAATTTGTATGTTCCGAATTTGCTGACCGTAACGTCATTGCATGAAAGAGTAAGGTCGCAAAGATATGTCTCGAGGTTGTCCTCAAGATCCTTGAGAGTTACATAATCTTTTGTGTTGTCAGGGCTTTTTACAGCTATGTCAATTGAAAGTGTACTCCAGTTTGCGCCTTTTGAATTACTTCTGGAAACTTCTTTGTAAAGCACGGAGGCTTCGGTATTAAAGCCTGCCATTGAGTTTCCGCTTACTACGGCATCGGGCAGGGTGATGGTTGCCGGATACTGCACGGAAACCGTAAATCCGCCGCGCACGGGAGCCGCGTCTATTTCCGAAAGAATTCCCGCGTCGCCTGCGGCCGCAAGCCTTGCAAGGGTTACTATTTTTTTGAATTTGGTTCTGACCACAGACATATCGACATATGCCTTAAAGTCAAACGTCGGAAGCGCCGATTCGGTTCTGGTTTTTACGATTATGGGCCCGTCCGAATACTCCGAATCGGATGATTTGCGTACTTCAATATCGGCAGGTACGCTTATATCATACGTTTTCGGCAGGTGAAGCTTTTCGCACATTCCGCGCAGTGTTTCCGCATAAGCCGTTATGCCGCATGAAAACAAGACGGCTGCAGCAAGCGCCAGGGATAAAAGTCTGAGTTTTGCTTTTTTCACATCAAACACCTCTTTGAATTTCAATATTTCGATATTATTTTACCACATTTACCACTGTAATTTCAATAGATTTTATCAAAAAATAAATAAATTTTCGTCAAAGCCGCTCTTAAAGAGCCGCAAAAAGCAGATATTTTGCAAAGTGATTGACAAATTTGCCCTTTTATGATATTATATACATTATAAATATCTATAGAATCGGGAGTTGAACCAAATGGCTGGAAACAAGCCCGCGCCTCAGGCAAACGGTGCGGAAAACATGAATGAAATATTGAAAATCAGAAGGGAAAAGCTTGCCGAACTCGTACAAAACGGCAGAAATCCTTTTGAAATAACAAAATACAACCAGACGCATACATCGGCGGAAATTAAAGATAACTTTGAAGAACTTGAGGGAAAACGCGTTTCCGTTGCCGGACGTATTATGTCCAAGCGCGGCATGGGTAAGGTTGCGTTTGTGCATGTTCAGGATTTTGACGGACAGATTCAGCTTTTTGTAAAGAGAGATTTGCTCGGAGACGATGAATACGCAATATTCAAAAAGTACGATATCGGCGATATCGTAGGTGCCGAAGGCGAAGTTTTCAAAACTCAGGCAGGCGAGGTTTCGGTGCGTGCGGACAAGGTTACGCTCCTTTCAAAATCGCTCAGACCGCTTCCGGAAAAATTCCACGGTATGACAAACACGGATATGCGCTACAGACAGCGTTATATCGATTTGATTATGAACAGAGACGTTAAAGACGTTTTCGTAAAGCGCTCGAGAATCATTTCTTCCATAAGAAACTATTTGAATGCGCAAAACTTTTTGGAGGTTGAAACTCCGATGCTCGTTGCCAATGCGGGCGGCGCTGCGGCGCGTCCTTTCGAAACGCATTTCAATGCGCTCGGTGAGGATTTAAAGCTTCGCATTTCTCTCGAGCTTTACTTAAAACGCCTTATTGTCGGCGGACTTGACAGGGTTTATGAAATCGGCAGAGTTTTCAGAAATGAAGGACTTGACACACGCCATAATCCTGAGTTTACTTTGATGGAGCTTTATCAGGCATATACGGATTATCACGGCATGATGGATCTTACGGAAAATCTCTACCGCCACGTTGCGCAAGAGGTTTTGGGTACCACCAAAATAACATACGGCGGCACGGAAATGGATCTGGGCAAGCCATTTGAGCGCATAACGATGGTTGACGCTGTTAAAAAATACTCGGGCGTTGACTGGAACGAAATCAAAACGCTTGAAGAAGCGCGCCGCGCAGCGGACGAACATCACGTTGTATACGAGGAAAGACACAGCAAAGGCGAAATATTAAACCTGTTCTTTGAAGAATTTGTTGAGGAACACCTCATTCAGCCTGTGTTCGTAATGGATCACCCCATAGAGATTTCGCCGCTTACAAAGAAAAAACCCGATAATCCCGACTATGTTGAGAGATTCGAGTTCTTTATGAACGGCTGGGAAATGGCAAACGCTTATTCCGAGCTTAACGACCCTATTGACCAGAGAGAGCGTTTCAAGGCTCAGGAAGAACAGCTTGCTCAGGGCAACGATGAAGCTAACACCACGGACGAAGACTTTATGAACGCGCTTGAAATCGGTATGCCTCCCACGGGCGGCATAGGTTTCGGAATAGACCGTATGTGCATGCTGCTTACAGACTCGGCAGCCATACGCGATGTGCTCCTTTTCCCCACGCTTAAGACAATCGGCGCTTCCGACTCTAAGGGCGAAAAAGCAAAAACTTCAGAGAAGCCGGAAAAAGAAGAAGTTATAGACTTTTCAAAAGTTGTTATAGAGCCGCTTTTTGAAGAACAGGTTGATTTTGAAACGTTCAGCAAATCGGACTTCAGAGCCGTTAAAGTTAAAGCGTGTGAAGCTGTTCCGAAGTCAAAGAAACTTCTGCGCTTCACTCTTGATGACGGAACTGGAACGGACCGCACAATATTAAGCGGTATTCATAGCTTTTATGAGCCGGAAGAACTGGTTGGAAAGACTCTTATTGCTATCACAAATCTTCCACCGAGAGCTATGATGGGCATTGACTCTTGCGGTATGCTCCTCAGTGCTATTCATGAAGAAGAAGGCGAAGAAAAGTTGCATTTGCTGATGGTGGATCCTCACATTCCGGCAGGTGCAAAACTGTATTAATACATGTGCGGAAAAATCATATAATAAGCATAATGAATGGGCAATTCCGATTGGAGTTGCCCATTTTTACACACTTATTTAAGAATTTCAACTGCCTTTTGAAGCTGTGTATCCTGTTCATAGACAAGATTTGAAAGCGGAATTTTTGAAGCTTCTTCAGAAAGATTAACTTCAAAGTCCGGCGTTATGCCTATGCCGTTTATGCATACGTCCGCAGGCGTGTAATAATACGCAACCGTAAGCTTTACGGCGCATCCGCGTTTAAGCTGAAACACGCTCTGAACGCTGCCTTTGCCGTAGGTCTTTGTGCCTATAAGCTTTGCGGCGCCGTTATCTTTTAAAGCTGCTGAGAGTATTTCCGAAGCCGAAGCGCTGTTTTCGTTGACCAGCACCGCCATCGGGAGCTTGACGCAGTCGCCGTCGCTCTTATAATACTCTGTTTTGCCGGATTTATCTTTTGTGTACACTATTGTGCATTCGGGCAGAAGCATATCCGCCATCTTCGTTACCGCATCAAGGTAACCGCCGGGATTGTCGCGCACATCGAAAATAATTCCGCTCACGCCCGATAAATTCTTGATTGCTGCGGCAAACTCGGAGACGGTTGTTTCCGTAAACGCCGTTATGCGGATATAGCGCAGAGTTCCGATGTCATTTGTGAATACAGTCTGCCTTTCAATGTCGGAACGCGAAATCTGCACGTCCATGGCGGAGCCGTCGCGGATAATGTGAAGAGTCATCGTGTTTTGCGCAGCACCTTCTTCGCTTGTGCCTCGCATGTAGCTTATAACATCGTAATAATTGTCGGCGGAAGCGTTCAAAGAATCAACTCCGGCTATGATATCGCCCGATTTGAGACCGGCTTCATATGCCGGGGTGGCGGCAAAAACCGAAGATATTTCAATCATGCTTGCTTCGTTTAAGTAAACTTCAACGCCTATACCTTTGTAGGAGCCCGTTATATCCGCCATAACGGCGCTGAGCTCATCTTTTGTCATATAGTACGAGTGCTCATCGCCCAGTGAAGCCACGGCGCCTTTGGCGGCATAATCTTCAAGCTTTTGCGAATCGTAATCGCCTACATAGTATTTTTCTATTATTCCGTTTACGGAATTTAACTGATTCGGCGAGAAAAACACAAAAAGTGCCGACACAAGAAGCGATGTTACAAGAAATGTGGCTGCTGCCGTTAATACTATTTTCTTTTTCTCTGACATGGCAAACCTCTCTTTGAAATTAAAAATTAATAAAATATCGGTTTTTCAAAACTTCCAAACGTCAGGGTGCAGCTGAAAATATTTTTTCCTTTAGCTGCACCCCGTTATATTTATTATATGAAGTTTTTATCCAACATATGAAAGCGGATTTGTTGTTTTTCCGTTTATAAGCACTTCAAAATGAATATGCGGACCTGTGGAGTTGCCGGTTGAGCCAACCTGTGCAATCGTCTGACCTTTGGACACTTTGGCTCCGATGCTTACAGAAAGCGCACTGTTGTGCCCGTAAAGCGTATATACACCGCCGCCGTGGTCTATAACAACACACTTGCCGTAACCTCCGTTCCAGCCGGCTTTTATAACCGTGCCGGACTCTGCGGCGAGCACTGCCGTTCCGTATGACGCGCCTATATCTATTCCCGAATGAAACTTTGTGCGTTTCTGTATGGGATGATAACGCGAGCCGTAGGGTGAAGTTATGGTTTTTGAAGTGGCAGAGGGCCACTGCATCGAGCCGTTTGAAACAACTGTCTGACTCGAGGTGCTTGAAGAAGCCTGACCGCTCTGCGACATTGCCGCAAGCTGATTTCTGAACTTCTCCATTTCCGCGTCCGCTTCGTCCACAAGCTGCCGCGCCTTCTTTTCATCGTTTGAAATGCTGTTTATAACAGCTTCACGCTGTGCGAGCTTAGACTCTAAAGCGTCCTGATTATTCTGAAGAATTTCGCGGTTCATTTCCTTTTGGGTTTTTTCGTCCTCTATGGCCGTTTTCGCGTCAACAATAGCCTGTTTTGCCGTTTTCATCTCGGAAAGAACCGATTTGTCGTATTCTATAACTTTTTTAACCATCTGGACTTTGTAGAGCAAGTCCGAAAAGCTGTCCGCGCCGAACAAAACATCGAGATAAGAGGTGGAACCGTGCTTGTACATAACTCTTGCACGTGTTTTGAATTCATCATCGTAAAGCTCTATTTTTTGCTGCTGTGCGGCAATTTCGCTTTCTTTCACGGCTATCTGTGCTTCGTTTTGAGCAATGGCGCTGTTTACCGAACTTACCTCATCTTCTATTTTTGCAATTTCTTCGTCGAGCTGTTTTTTCTCGGAAACAACCGCCTCTTTCTGCTTGCTTAAATTATTCAGATCCTGCTGTGCCTTTGCCTTTTTCGACTGGCTTTCCGAAATTTTTGATTTAAGCTCCGCCTGCGTTGCGGCGCTTGCGGAGGAAATAAAGGGAGGCAAAAGCGATATTGCCAGAAAAACTATTACGGCGCCTATGGCAAGGACCGCATAGAGAAATTTTCTTTTTTCGCGTCTGTTTTTCATATAAAGTTATGCGCCCCTTTCATTAAACCTGCAAATGCTTCCTTACGGCAAACATACTGCCCAAAGCGCCTATAATCATGCCAAATACAAGAAGTATTCCGGAAATTGCCGGCATTGTTTCCGACATGTTTTTAAGCTTGAATATGGTATCGAATATTGCAAGCGACGGCATAATTGCCGAAGATGCCGCAATAATAAGCAAAATCGAGATTATGGCACCGAAAAGTCCTACTATTATGCCCTCTATTATAAAAGGCCATCTTATAAACCAGTCCGTAGCGCCGACATACTTCATGATATGTATTTCTTTTTGCCTTGCGTGAACGTCAAGCTTTATGGTGTTTGAAATTATGAACACCGCAATAATTGCAAGAAGGACGGTGAATATTATGCAGCCGCGGCGTATAACCGACGTTACCGAAATAACGTTATTTACGGTGTCGCGGTGGTTTGAAACGTCCTCAATTTCGGGTATTTGCGAAAGTGCATCGCAAAGAGAATCAAGCTGCGTCAGGTCTGACGGAACTATTCTGTATGAAGAGGGGAGAAACGTATTGGGATCCAGCCCCTCCATAACAACCGAATTGTCTCCGAGAGTGTTTTTGTATTCCTCAAATGCCTGCGAGCGCGATTCGAATGTTACCGAAGCCACATTAGGAAGCGCTTTTATTTTTTCCAGAACCGCATTTTCGGTTTCGGGAGACGCGTCCACCGGCAGAAACGCCTGAACTTCGCACTGACCCTGAATCTGCTCGGTGATGTAGTTTACATTTATTCCGATAACGAGAAAGAAGCCGAAAAGAAGCAGACAGCCCACAATTGTTATAATGGATGTTGCAGCCATAAGCTTATTGAACCAAAGGCATTTGAGCGCTTCGCTGCAATAATATCTGAATCCTCTAAATCCCAACGTGGTAACCACCTTTCTCTTCATCGCGCACAAGTGCGCCCATGTCAAGCGTTATAACGCGCTTCTGCATGGAATTTACGATTTTTTCGGCATGAGTTGCCATAACAACCGTTGTGCCTTTGCGGTTTATTTTTTCAAGAATCTCCATAACCTCTTCGGAGCGTTTTATGTCAAGATTTCCCGTAGGCTCGTCGGCAATGAGAATTGCCGGGTTATTTGCAAGCGCACGCGCAATTGCCGCGCGCTGCTGCTCGCCGCCCGAGAGCTGCCAGGGATATGCCTTTGCCTTGTGCGCAAGGTCAACAAGACTTAAAACCTCGGGCACGCGGCGGCGTATCTGCCTTGAAGGCGCGCCGACAACATGCATCGCAAACGCCACGTTTTCATAAACCGTTCTGTTTTCAAGAAGGCGGAAATCCTGGAACACAACGCCTAAGCTGCGGCGAAGCGCAGGGATTTCCTTCTTTGAGAGCGAGCCTATGTCGAATCCGTTTACGTTAACCGTTCCGGACGTGGGGCGTTCCTCACAAAGAAGCATACGGATAACCGAGGATTTGCCTGCACCGCTGTGACCGACAAGAAAGACAAATTCGCCTTTTTCGACGGTAAAACTCAAATCATTTAAAGCCACGGTGTGGTTATCTTCGTAAATCTTTGTTACGTTATCGAAAACTATCATGTGGATTTACCTCTTTTTGAAGTTCATATTTTAATGGGATTTGAAACGAGGTATTTCTTTACCATCATCGCAACCTTAAACACAATTGCGTGCTCAAAAATGCGCAGATCAAGTCCCGTGAGTTTCTCAACCTTGTCAAGCCTGTATACAAGCGTGTTTCTGTGAACGTACAGCTGACGCGACGTTTCGGAAACGTTGAGATTGTTCTCAAAGAATTTCTGAATTGTATATATTGTTTCCTGATCCAGAACATCTATGGATTCCTTCTTGAACACCTCTTTTAAGAAGATTTCGCAAAGAGTTGTGGGCAGGTGATATATAAGACGCGCGATGCCGAGATTGTCATAATCCACAATGCTTTTCTCGGTGTCAAACACTTTGCCTACTTCAAGCGCCACCGAAGCGTCCTTATACGATTTTGCAAGCGTGCCTATTGTGGGAGCTATCGTTCCTATTCCTATAACCGCCTGGATAAGCGCCTCGGAGTTGAGTGTAGAGAGAATTGTTTTGGCAATGTCGTTTGACTCATCATGAGAAATATCATTCGAAACGGATTTTATAAGTACAATTGTATTCGCGTCAAGAGATATAACAAAATCGTTTGAGCGGTCGGGGTAAAGATTTCTCAAAACGTCCGCCGCGGAAAAATCCGAAGTATTAGTTGTTTTAACAAGGAAAACAAGTCTCGGCGTATCGTAAGGTATACGCAAATCCTTTGCTTTTATTATAAGGTCTCCCGTTAAAATATTGTCGAGTATAACGTTTTTCATGAAATTGAGCTTGTCAAACTTATCGTCATGCAAGCACTTTAAGCTGCCGAGCGCTATGGAGAGAACGCTTACATTTCTTGCCGCTGCCTCATCCGTGCCGGGAGCATAGTAAATATAGTCCGTGGTGGGTGATGACGAAGGGCAGAGGAATGTGTATCCGTCATAGGTGAAGATTCTGTCCGTCTCCGATGCGATTGAAATAATCTGCGCGAGATTTTCCGATACGCGGCGGTTTTCGTCATACGATATAATCGAATAACACTCGTCGATTACTCCGAGACCGCTGCCGAGTGTGTCGCTCAGCTGATAAATGGTATTTTGAACAATTTGATTTGCCATAACTTCCGCTCCGTTCTTTTTTCATTATTATAATTATATCAGCACCATAGCGCATTTATATAATTATACTCTTTTATAATAACCTTTTTTTGCGGATTTTGCAAGAAAAAAATGAAAAATTCACAAATAATTTATTTTTTGTCACAAAAAAGCGTAAAAATTATAATAAAATTTACACATTTTGACAACATATGCACAAAAATAATGTTAAAATAAAAAATGCGGAAACAGACATGAATAAAACGGAAGCAGAAAAATTTGACAAAAGTATAAAAATGTGCTATACTTATTGTTGATTTGGTTTGTATTGCGGAAAGTTTTGAATTTCCGAGCGTTCATACTTGCAATATTATAGATTAATAAAATTCAGGGCGCAGCTGAACTCTGTGAGACGATTCAGTGTGCCCGAAATAATGAGGGAGGATTTTTCATTGGCAAAAAAACAAAAACTCAGAATTATTCCTCTCGGCGGACTTGATGAAATAGGTAAAAATTTAACGGTCATAGAGTACGGAGACGAAATGATCGTTATTGATTGCGGACTTGCATTCCCCGATGACGAACTTTTGGGGGTTGATATAGTTATACCGGATATTTCATATCTGACAAAAAATGCCGAGAAAGTTAAAGGAATAGTTCTCACACACGGTCATGAAGACCATATCGGCGCGCTGCCTTATGTGCTGCGCAGCTTAAACGTGCCCGTATACGGCACAAGGCTTACGCTGGGGCTTGTTGAGCTTAAACTCCGCGAACACGGAATTTTAAGCGTGTGCAAGCTCAAAACCGTTAAAGCCGGAAACACAATAAAGCTTGGTTCGTGCTTTAAAGTTGAATTCATAAGAACAAACCACAGCATTGCCGATTCTGTCGGTCTTGCGATAACCACTCCCGTGGGAACGGTTGTGCATACGGGTGATTTCAAAATAGATTCAACGCCAATAGAAAGCGAAATGATAGACCTGGCGCGCTTCGGCGAGCTCGGCAAAAATGGCGTTCTGCTTATGATGAGCGACAGCACAAATGTTGAACGCCGCGGCTTTACAATGTCTGAAAGCACGGTGGGAGAAAGATTTGATGAGATTTTTTCAAACCATCCGCACCACAGAATAATTGTGGCAACATTCTCGTCGAATATTCACAGAGTGCAGCAGATTATAAATTCCGCCGTGAAACACAGGCGCAAAATTGCGGTTTCGGGAAGAAGTATGCTTAACGTTATGGATGTGGCGCGTGAGCTCGGATATATTCACATGCCGGCAGGAACGCTTATAGAACTTGACGATATCAATAATTACAAGCCGAGTCAGCTTGTTATAATAACCACCGGAAGCCAGGGAGAGCCCATGAGCGCGCTTACGAGAATGGCAAATTCGGACCACAGGAAGGTTGAAATAGGCAAGGGAGACCTTGTAATATTTTCCTCAAGCCCGATTCCCGGCAACGAAAAGGCTATATTTAATCTTATAAACGAGCTTTTCAAAAAAGAGGTCGAGGTTATATACGAGTCCCTTTCGGAGGTTCACGTTTCGGGACATGCCTGCTCGGAAGAACTTAAGATAATGTTAAAGCTTGTAAAACCTAAATTTTTCCTGCCTGTTCACGGCGAGCACAGGCATCTTGTAAAACACGCAAAGCTCGGAGAAATCACGGGTCTGAACAAAAAGAATATCTTTATTGCCGAAATAGGAGATGTGCTTGAGACGGACGGCAAAACGGCGCAGATATGCGACAAGGTTCCGGCGGGACGCGTACTTGTTGACGGATACGGCGTCGGAGATGTGGGAAGCGTTGTTCTGCGTGACAGAAAGCATCTGGGGCAGGACGGCATAATTATTGTGGTTACCGCCGTGGACGAGATGGGCAACATAATAAGCGGACCGGATATAATATCGCGCGGATTTGTGTATGTCAGAGAATCGGAAGACCTGATGGACGAAATAAAATCGCTTGTACAGGGCTGCCTGCAAAACGCACTGCGCAAAAACCCGGGTGATCATAACGGCGTTAAAAATCTTATAAGAAACAGACTCGGAGATTATCTCTATGATACAACAAAGAGAAAACCCATGATTTTGCCGGTTTTGATAGAGGTTTAAGACAGAGTTTAAATAAAAGTTTAAAAAGTTTAAAATTGAAAGGAAGCACGAAAAATGAAAGCAGTAATGTACGGAGCCGGAAATATAGGCAGAGGTTTCATAGGTCAGCTTTTAAGCCTTTCCGGTTACAGCGTGAGCTTTGTTGACGTAAACAAAACGGTTATATCGGCGCTTAACGAAAAAGGCGAATATCCGGTTGACATTCTTTACGGAGACAGAAGCGAGGAACAGATTGTTAAGAACGTGTGCGGAGTTGACGGAAATGACATAAACGCTGTGGCGGAGGCAATTGCCGAAGCGGACGTTATGGCAACCGCCGTAGGCGTAAACGTTTTAAAATTCATTGCGGAACCCATTGCGGCAGGTCTTAAGAAAAGATGGGAATGCGAAGACAAGAAGCCTTTAAATATCATTATCTGTGAAAATCTTATCGGAGCTGATATGTATCTTAAAGGTCTTATTTCCGAAAATTTAAACGATGAAGAAAAGAAAAAGCTTGACGAAAAAGTCGGCTTTGTGGAAGCTTCCATAGGCAGAATGGTTCCGGTTCAGACGCCGGAAATGCAAAACGGCAATCCGCTGCGTGTGTGCGTTGAGCGCTACAACAAGCTTCCGCTTGACAGCGCTGCGGTTAAGGGAGAAAGACCCGAAATCAAAAATGCCGTTTGGTTCACGCCGTTTCAGTATTATATCGAGAGAAAGCTTTTCATTCACAACATGGGTCATGCAATGACGGCTTATCTCGGCAGACTGTGCGGATATGAATACATCTGGCAGGCAATTGAAAATCCGTATATAGAGCTGCTTGTTTCAAAAGCGATGACGCAGTCTGCGCTTGCGCTTTCGGCACGCCACGGTGTTAAACCGGCGGAGGTTTACGACCATGTTCTCGACCTGCTCCAAAGATTCCGCAACCGTCAGCTCGGAGATACGGTTCAGAGAGTCGGCAACGACTTGAAGAGAAAGCTTGCAAAAAATGACAGACTTGTGGGCGCTCTCAATATGTGCAGAGAGCAGGGTGTTTCGTGCGATTACATAAAAATCGGCATTGCTGCGGCATTAAGCTTCGGTCAGGAAGGTCTTGATATGACGGACGAGCAGCTTCTTTCGGAGGTTTCGTGCCTCGGAAAGGACGATATTAAAGATATTCTTGCGCTTTCCGATGAGCTTAAAAACACGGAACTTAAAGATTTTAAGCTTGCCGCAAGCGATGAAATAAAGGCTTGAATAAAAAGGCTGCTGCTGTAAGCTTTGCGCTTGCGGCACTCCTGCTTATCGCTTGCGCGGTGTTCTCTTTCTCGGAAATCCGCCGAAAACGGGACGTTTCGCATATTAAAATCACCGTTTTGTCAAACGGAGAGATAAAGGAAAAGGAGCTTGATACGAAAGAAAAGTTTCTTTACGATGCGCTGTATTATGCAGATCTGATAAAAGGCGAGAATGGGCAGTACGGTTTTTTGGTTACCGAGGCGTGCGGCACATCTGCCGGCGAGGGAGAGTGTTTCAGCATAAAAATAAACGGCGAGGAGCTTTTAAAAAGCCTCGAGCAAACGCCGGTGCACGGCGGAGAGAAAATAGAGTTTTCGCTCGGCGGACAATAAAAGTTTTTTATAAATTAAAGCCGAGACGGCGCTCGCTTTCAAAACGGCAAAAATTAAAAAGAAAGGTACGGTGAAAGGCATGGCAAAAGCTAAAGCGAATGCGGAAAAAATACTGTATTACAAAGAAAAACCTCTTGTGAGAAGGGGAAACATGATTTATTACGGCAATCCCGCAGATCCGTATATTATCCTTATGATAGTGAACTCAACCAGAAAGGTTGGCGACATGGAGGTTTCGGAGTCTGTTACGATACAGCTTCAGGAAAACTCCAGAGGTAAAGACAGAATTATAAAAAAGGCGGAGCGCGAAGGAATGTTTGCGGCTATGGACATAGCCGAATATTGGCTTTCGGACGCTCTTTCGCAGGTTGACTGAAAGGCGGAGAATGCATGAACGTTAAAGAAGACGGAAATCTGACAATGCTTGCCGATTTCTACGAGTTTACAATGGCAAACGGATTTTTTGAAAGCGGCGCGGAAAAAACCGAGGCGTGCTTTGATATGTTTTTCAGGAGAGTCCCGGACGACGGCGGTTATGCCATCGCCGCCGGGCTTTCTCAGCTTATAGAATATTTTTCAAAGCTTTCTTTCTCAAGTGAAGATATCGGATTTCTCAGAGGAAAGAATATGTTTTCGGAGGAGTTTTTAGATTACCTTAAAAACTTCAAGTTTGAATGTGATGTGTATGCAATTCCGGAAGGTACGCCGATTTTCCCGGGAGAGCCGATTGTTACGGTGAAAGGCCCCGTGCCACAGGCACAGCTTGTGGAAACGATGCTTCTTCTTACCGTAAACCATCAGTCGCTTATTGCCACAAAATCAAACAGAATCGTAAGAGCGGCGGGCGGCAGACCGGTAATGGAATTCGGCTCGCGCCGCGCACAGGGACCGAGCGGCGCCATTAACGGCGCAAGGGCGGCATATATCGGTGGCTGCGTCGGCACGGCGTGCACGATTGCGGAGAAAAAATTCAATTTCCCGGCACTCGGCACAATGGCGCACAGCTGGGTTCAGCTTTTTGACTCGGAATATGACGCGTTTGCGGCATATGCCAAGGCATACCCGAAGGCGTGTACGCTTCTGATAGACACGTACAACGTTTTAAAATCGGGACTTCCGAATGCCGTGCGCGTTCACAGAGAAATCCTGGAACCTATGGGCTGCAGACTTGAGGGTGTGAGAATAGACAGCGGCGATATAACATATCTTACAAAAAAAGTCCGTCAGTATCTCGACCGCGAAGGTCTTAAAGACTGCAAAATCGTTATTTCAAACTCGCTTGACGAGTATATTATAAGAGAAATTCTTGCTCAGGGCGCGCAAATTGACAGCTTCGGTGTTGGCGAAAGGCTCATAACTTCAAAATCCGAGCCGGTTTTCGGCGGAGTTTACAAGCTTGCGGCAATCTGGAGAGACGGAAAAATGATTCCCAAAATCAAGGTTTCCGAAAACGTGGAAAAAATCACAACACCCGGCTTTAAGCAGGTTTACAGGCTGTTCGACCGTGAAAACGGAAAAGCAATAGCCGATGTTATGACGCTTCATGACGAGGAGATAGACGAAAATGAGCCTTACGAGCTTTTTGACCCCGAGCACACATGGAAACGCAAAACAGTTTCGGACTTTACGGCAAAAAAATTGCTCTGCAAGATTTTTGACCGCGGAAAGCTCTGCTACGAAGAGCCGAATCTTTCGGATATCAAAAAGTATTGCGCCGAGCAGATAGACACAATGTGGGACGAGGTTCTGAGATTTGACAATCCTCACGAGTATTACGTGGATATGTCTCAGGATCTCTGGGAGCTTAAAAACAACATGCTCCGCGATGTGAAATCGCCTTTATAAAATTGGAGTAAAAATATGCCATTTGACGCAATCGCCATGTCGGCGGTGAAAAAAGAAATAGAGGAAAAGTTAATATCGGGACGAATAGAAAAAATTCATCAGCCCGAACGCGATGAGATCCGGCTTATTGTAAAAAACGGCGGCAGACAGCATACGCTGCTTCTTTCCGCTTCGCCGCAGAATCCGCGCGTTCACATAACGGAAACTTCAAAGCCTAACCCAATTGCCGCGCCCATGTTCTGCATGTTTCTGCGCAAGCATTTTTCGGGCGGCAGAATAGTTTCCGTGTATCAGCACGGCTTTGACAGGGTGCTTGACATCGGCGTTGAATGCACGGACGAACTCGGAGACAAAAAGGTAAAACATATAATAACCGAGATTATGAGCAGGCACAGCAATATTATTATTACATGTGACGGTAAGGTTCTCGACAGTGTAAAAAGGGTGGATATTTCAATGTCTGCTTCAAGAACGCTGCTGCCGGGCATTGTATATGATTTTCCGCCGCTTCAGGAGGAAAAAGCCGTGCCGGGCGAGGTCTCGGAAGAAGAAATAAGAGAAAGACTCAAAAGCTTTCCGGCTGATACGGAGATAAGAAAAGCCGTAGTGGCTTCGTTTCGAGGGACAAGCCCTGCGTTCGGCAGAGAGATGGCATGGAGATGCGCTGGCGACACGGGTGCGCGCACGGGCGGAAACGAAGAAGCCGCCGCACATGAGATTTTCGCCGAATTTTCAAAAATATGCAGCGGAAATTATACGTACACAATAGCGCGCGACGGTGAGAAAACCGTGGATTTTGCCGCGTACGATATAACATATTTCGGCGAAAACAACAGAACGTTTTTTGACAGTATGGGAAAAACGCTTGATATGTTTTACACTTCGCGTGACGCGGAGGACAGAATGAGGCAGAAAAGCGCCGCAATACGAAAAACCGTTTCCAACGCGCTTGAAAGGTGCAGAAAGAAACTGGGTCTTCAGCAGGAAAAGCTTGCAGAAGCCGAAAATGCCGATAAATACAGGCTGTACGGCGATTTGATCACCGCAAATTTATATGCGCTTTCGGGCGGAGAAAAAAGCGCTCTGCTGCCAAACTATTACGAAGAAAGCATGCCGCTTATTGAAATTCCGCTGGACAGCACAAAAAGTCCGCAGAAAAATTCGGCAATGTATTACACAAAATACAGAAAGGCAAAAACAGCACAGGAAAAAGTGTCGGAGCAATTGCGGAAAAATCTTGACGAAATAGAGTATCTCACCTCCGTCTCAGGAAGTATAGATATAGCGGAAAGCGAGAAGGATCTTTCCGAAATCCGCCGTGAGCTTATTTCCGGCAAATATATAAAAGAAGACGTTTCGGGTAAAAAAGCAAGAAAAAAGGAAACGCCTTCGGCACCGCTTGAATTTGAGGCTGACGGATACAAAATTTATGTGGGCAGAAACAACAGGCAGAATGATTTTGTAACTTGCAAAATAGGGAAAAGCTATGATATGTGGCTGCATGTAAAAGACAGCGCGGGTTCGCATGTCGTCATAAAAAACAAAGGCGAAGAAATTCCGCCCGAGGTTACGGAGCGTGCGGCATCTCTTGCGGCATACTACAGCAGCGAGAGAAATTCCAAAATGGTTCAGGTTGATTATACTTTGATTAAAAACGTTAAAAAACCTTCCGGCGCGGCGCCGGGCAAGGTCTTTTACGAAAAATACAAAACGGCTTATGTTGCGCCGAAAAATTTTCTTTAATTCAGCCGCCGTGAAGTGACGGAAAGGAGATTGTTATGACTTATACCGAGAAATTTGAAAAATGGATAAAAAGCGATAAGCTTGATGAGAAGAGCCGCGCGGAGCTTCTTGCAATACGCGGAAACGAAGACGAGATGAAAATGCGCATGGAGCGCGATATGGAGTTCGGAACCGGCGGTCTGCGCGGGATTATGCGCGCAGGTTCAAACGGAATGAACGTTTATACCGTAAGGCACGCAAGCTGCGCCCTTGCAAAGTATTTAAATGACAATAAGCTTTCGGGCGGCGTTGCAATAGCGTTTGACAGCAGAAACAATTCCGCTCTGTTTGCAATTGAGGCTGCAAAAACGCTTGCTTTTTACGGAATTAAAACGTATATATTCGATTCTCTCCGTCCCACCCCGGAGCTCAGCTTTGCGGTACGATTTTTAAAGTGCAGCGCCGGAATTGTTGTCACGGCAAGCCATAATCCGAAGGAATATAACGGTTATAAGGTGTACGGGGATGACGGAGCGCAGGTTGTTTTCGAAGCGGCGGACGCTATTATGAAAAACATGAACGAAACA
>OLSB01001735.1_pt1 | contig 19817 bp, 14 predicted proteins | sample 1672071 | NCBI WGS metagenome assembly OLSB01 (sample SAMEA3136642, study PRJEB25190) | human gut metagenome | biome: human gut; feature: human-associated habitat; material: faeces | place: Austria | collected 2013 | reverse complement strand
TGAATACAACTGCCGCTTTGGCGACCCCGAAACCCAGGTAGTACTGCCCCTGCTGGAAAGCGACCTGCTGACCGTGATGCAGGCCTGCACCAACGGCACGCTGGACAAGACCGAGGTCAAGTTCAGCGATGGCGCTGCCGCCTGTGTGGTGCTGGCTTCCGGCGGATACCCCGTTGCCTATGAAAAGGGCAAGGAGATCACCGGCCTGGAGAATGGCCAGGTGCCCGGTGCTGCCGATGTGACCGTATACCATGCCGGTACCGCCATCAAGGATGGCAAGCTGGTTACCAACGGCGGCCGCGTGCTGGGTGTAACGGCAACCGCCGCCACCCTGCCCGAAGCCCTGAAAAAGGCTTACGCCGCTGCTGACTGCATCCATTTTGACAAACTGCACCGCCGCAGTGATATTGGTGCCCGTGCCCTTGCGGCAATGAAAGCACAGGAGGGTTAAACAAGAATGGTTTACCGCATTTATGTAGAAAAGAAGCCCGGCTTTGACGGCGAAGCCCAGGGCCTGAAGCATGAACTGGTTGAGCTGGTTGGTATTAAGGGCCTGAAAGCTCTGCGCCTGTTGAACCGCTATGATGTGGAAGGCATTGACCGCGACCTGTTTGAGAAAGCCATCCCCACCGTGTTCAGCGAACCGCCAGTCGATGTGACCTATACCGAGCTGCCCACCGCCAAGACGGTGTTTGCTGTGGAGTATCTGCCCGGCCAGTTTGACCAGCGTGCAGATTCTGCTTCCGAGTGTATCCAGCTGCTGAGCCAGGGCGAGCGTCCGTCTGTGCGCAGTGCCCGCATCTACCTGCTGGACGGCGAGCTGAGCGCAGAGGATCTGGAAGCCATCAAGAAGTACGTCATCAACCCGGTGGAAGCCCGCGAGGCCAGCCTGGACACCCGCGATACCCTGAAAATGGAATTTGCCGTGCCCACCGCTGTGGAAACCCTGAACGGCTTCTGCGCTTTGGATGACGCTGCGTTGGAGAATTTCCGCAATGAAAAGGGCCTGGCCATGGACCACGCCGACATTGTGTTCTGCCAGAACTACTTCAAATCTGAACAGCGCGACCCGACCATTACCGAAATCCGCCTGATCGATACCTACTGGTCTGACCACTGCCGTCACACCACCTTCGGCACCATCCTGAACGATGTCAAGATTGACGACGAAGTTGTGCAGGCTGCATTTGACCGTTACATGGCCCTGCGTGCCGAAACCGGCCGCGATAAAAAGAACCGCACCCTGATGGACCTGGCCACCATCGGCGCCAAGGCCCTGAAACAGCGCGGCATCCTGCAGAACCTGGATGAGAGCGAAGAGATCAATGCCTGCACCGTCAAAATCAAGTGCGATGTGGACGGCGAATTGCAGGATTGGCTGTTCCTCTTCAAGAACGAGACCCACAACCACCCCACCGAGATTGAGCCGTTCGGCGGCGCTGCTACCTGCATCGGCGGTGCCATCCGTGACCCGCTGTCCGGCCGTAGCTATGTTTACCAAGCCATGCGCGTGACCGGCGCAGGCGACCCGCTCAAGCCGGTTGCCGAAACCATGCCCGGCAAGCTGCCCCAGCGCAAGCTGGTTACCACTGCTGCTGCCGGTTATTCCAGCTATGGCAACCAGATCGGCCTTGCCACCGGCCAGGTTGCTGAACTGTACCACCCCGGCTATGTGGCAAAGCGCATGGAGATCGGCGCTGTTGTGGGTGCTACCCCGGCCAGCCATGTCCGCCGCGAAGAGCCCCAGCCCGGCGATGTGATCATCCTGCTGGGCGGCCGCACCGGCCGTGACGGCATTGGCGGCGCTACCGGCTCCAGCAAGGCTCACAAGCTGACCAGCCTGGAAACCTGCGGTGCCGAGGTGCAGAAGGGCAACGCCCCCATTGAGCGTAAGCTGCAGCGCCTGTTCCGCCGCGAGGACGCCTGCTGCATGATTAAGCGCTGCAACGACTTTGGCGCAGGCGGTGTTTCCGTTGCCATCGGCGAGCTGGCCGACGGCCTGAACATTGACCTGAACAAAGTTACCAAGAAGTACGAGGGCCTGGACGGCACCGAGCTGGCTATCAGCGAAAGCCAGGAGCGCATGGCTGTTGCCGTTGCCGCTGAGGATGCCGAAAAGTTCATTGCCCTTGCCAATGAGGAAAACCTGGAAGCCACCGTGGTTGCTACCGTTACCGAGGAAAAGCGGATGCGCGAGAACTGGAACGGCGTTGCCATCGTGGACCTTTCCCGCGAGTTCCTGAACTCCAACGGTGCCGAGCGCCATGCCGATGTGCATGTTCTGCCCGGCACGGTATGGCAGCCCCAGTGGGCCGGTTCCACCTTTGCCGAAAAGCTGGAAAACCTGGTTGGCGACCTGAACGTTTGCAGCCAGAAAGGCCTGGGCGAGCGGTTTGACTCCACCATCGGCGCTTCCACCGTGCTGATGCCTTACGGCGGTAAATACCAGCTGACCCCCACCATGGCCATGGCTGCCAAACTGCCGGTGGATGGCGAAACCACCACCTGCTCCGGCATGGCCTGGGGCTTTAACCCCTATCTGACTGAAGCGGACCCCTACCGCGGCGCTTACATGGCCGTTGTGGAAAGCGTGACCAAACTGGTTTGCGCCGGTTTCCGCCACAAGGATATGTACCTGACTTTCCAGGAATATTTTGAGCACCTGAACACTGCCCCCGAACGCTGGGGCAAGCCGCTGGCCGCCCTGCTTGGCGCGCTGGATGCCCAGATGGGCCTTGGCATTGCTTCCATCGGCGGCAAGGACAGTATGTCCGGCAGCTTTGAAGGCCTGGATGTTCCCCCCACGCTGGTCAGCTTTGCCACCGCCATTGGCAACACCGCCAACGTCATGAGCCCTGAGTTCAAGAAAGCCAACAGCTCTGTTGTCATCCTGAAGCCGCAGTACAAGGACGGCATGCCGGAGATCGGCAGCCTGCTTTCCATCTACAAGATCGTGGAGCAGATGATCGACGAAGGCAAGGTTCTGGCCGCAGCAACGCCGGGTTACGGCGGCGTTGCCGAAGCACTGTTCAAGATGTGCGTCGGCAACCACGTGGGCCTGTCCCTGAGCCGTGATATCAACCTGGACGACCTGTTCAAGCCCTGCTATGGCGCAGTTATTCTGGAGCTTCTCGATGCTTCTGCCGGTGAATTCCTCGGTTCCACCACCGTGGATTACGTCATCAACGTCAACGGCGAAAACATCGACCTGCAGCACCTGCAGGATGTATGGGAAGCAAAGCTGCAGCCTGTCTTCCCCTACCTCAAGGCTGGCGAGGAAGTTAAATCCCTGGAATACAAGGTCAACTGCTTCCAGCGCGTTGCCCCGGCTGTGCGCCTGGCCACCCCGCGCGTTATCATCCCTGTGTTCCCCGGCACCAACTGCGAATACGACACTGCACGCGCATTCCGCCGCGCCGGTGGCGACCCGCACATTCTGGTGTTGAAGAACCTGACCCCCGCCGACGTTGCCGCCAGCTGCGAAGCCCTGGTGAAAGAGCTTGACCAGAGCCAGATTCTGATGCTGCCGGGCGGTTTTTCCGGCGGCGATGAGCCGGACGGCTCCGCCAAGTTCATTGCGGCGTTCTTCCGCAACCCCGCTGTGGCCGATGCCGTCAACCGTCTGCTGAACCAGCGTGACGGCCTGGCACTCGGCATCTGCAACGGCTTCCAGGCATTGATTAAGCTGGGCCTTGTGCCTTATGGCGAGATCCGCCCGATTACCGAGAACGATCCGACCCTAACCTTTAACACCATCCACCGCCACCAGAGCATGCTGGTGCGCACCCGCGTAGCTTCCAACAAGAGCCCCTGGCTGAGCGAATGCAATGTGGATGATGAACACCTGATCGCCATCAGCCACGGCGAAGGCCGCTTTGTCTGCAATGACGGCCTGCTGCAGCAGCTGATCAACAACGGCCAGGTTGCCACCCAGTATGTTGACCTGAACTGCGTGCCCACCATGGATATGCGCTACAACCCCAACGGGTCTGTGCTGGCCATTGAGGGCATTACCAGCCCGGACGGCCGCGTGTTCGGCAAGATGGGCCATTCTGAGCGCAGCGGCGACAGCCTGTACAAAAACGTTACCGGCGACAAGTACCAGCCGATTTTTGAAGGCGGCGTGAACTACTTCAAACTGTAAGACATGCTGTAAGAAAGGAAACCCGACCAATGGCACATGATCGTTATATTTCTCCGTTTTCCACCCGTTATGCTTCCGATGAGATGCAGTATACTTTCTCGGACGATAACAAGTTCCGCACCTGGCGCAGGCTGTGGATTGCGCTGGCCAAGGCTGAGCAGAAGCAGGGCCTGGACATTACCGATGAACAGATTGCCGAGCTGGAAGCCCACAAGGATGACATCAATTACGAGGAAGCCACTGCCCGCGAAAAGCTGGTGCGCCACGACGTCATGAGCCATGTTTACGCTTACGGCCTGCAGTGCCCCAAGGCAAAGGGTATCATCCACCTGGGTGCTACCAGCTGCTATGTTGGCGATAACACCGATGTTATCATCATGCGCGAAGGCCTGCAGCTGGTGCGCAAAAAGCTGATCGGCGTGCTGGCCAACCTGGCCGATTTTGCCGAGCAGTACAAGGATATGCCCTGCCTGGCTTACACCCACTGCCAGCCCGCCCAGCTGACCACCGTTGGCAAGCGCGCTACCCTGTGGATGAACGAGTTCTACATGGACCTGCAGGAGATTGACCACCAGATCAGCCAGCTGGCCCTGCGCGGCGTTAAGGGTACCACCGGCACCCAGGCCAGCTTTATTGAGCTGTTCAACGGCGATTCTGCCAAGGTCAAGGCAGTGGAAGCCGATGTGTGCGCCCAGATGGGCTTTGACAAGGTTGTGCCCGTCTGCGGCCAGACCTACAGCCGCAAGGTGGACTACAATGTGCTTTCCGCCATTGCCGGTCTTGCCCAGAGCGCCATGAAGATGGCCACCGACATCCGCCTGCTGGCCAACTTTAAGGAGATGGAGGAGCCGTTTGAAAAGAACCAGATCGGTTCTTCCGCCATGCCGTACAAGCGCAACCCCATGCGCTGCGAACGCATCTGCGCGCTTTCTCGCTACCTGATGGTGGATGTGCTGAACCCCGCCATCACCGCCGGCACCCAGTGGTTTGAGCGCACGCTGGACGATTCCGCCAACAAGCGCATCGCCATGGCTGAGGGCTTTTTGGCCGCTGATGCCATCCTGAACATTCTGCTGAATGTTTCGGACGGGCTGGTGGTTTACCCCAAGGTTGTCCGCAGCCGCGTGATGGCTGAGCTTCCGTTCATGGCCAGCGAGAACATCATGATGAAAGCCGTCAAGAAAGGCGGCGACCGCCAGGAGCTGCACGAGCGCCTGCGCGAGCACGCCGTGGCCGCTGCCGCTGTGGTCAAGCAGGAGGGCAAGCCCAATGATATGATTGCCCGCGTGGAAGCTGACCCTGCATTCGGTCTGACCCGCGAGGAGATCGAGGCCGAGCTGAGCCCCGAAGATTTCACCGGCCGCGCCCCGCAACAGGTGGAAGAGTTCCTTGCCGAAGTTATCCGTCCCGTGCTGGACGCCAACAAAGAGGATCTTGGCCAGCATGTGGAGCTGAATGTTTGATTTATTTGGGCTTGAGGAATTATAAGATTACGATAGCATCCTGATTGGATGAATAAGCGAAAGGCTGCTTCTTCGGTTGAAGGAGCAGCCTTTTTGAGTTTTGGGGGGATTATATTCCATCATACATCACGGCGGGATGAGGGCATCCGCCCTACCGCACCGTAAATGATGGCTTTATTATCATGCTTCAAATCTCCCCCGCCGCCACATCGCCGGATTCTATGCATTGGGCAAGAGCGGTCTCATAGGGGATATCCCGCTGGATCATGGTCACATTATAGGTGGCAAAATTGTAGCCGTTTGCTTCGCAGGCGGCTTTTATTTTTTGCAGGGCAGGCTGGAAATCCGCGCGCTGGGGCTGCGATGTGGTTTCAATCGTGACCCACAGTTTGGCCGGTATATGCTGCAAAATGTCTTTTTCAAACGGGGCGTCCAATGGCAGCCACTGCTGGTATTCCATGCCCAGATCAAAGGCATTTTTCCCTGATTCATACGGCAGAATCACCATCACGCACTGCTCCGCTTCATCGTAGGGAATGTCGTATTCCGACAAAGCATCAACCAGGACCGGTGCCACCTCATCCTGCGCCTCCAGCTCCATGCGATTAGATGTATTAAGCCGCGCATCTATGTACTGGGTGTGGTCGATCGTATAGATATCACTGGTAAAAAGCCAAAAGTGCGTTTCCACATAAAACCAGGTATCCTTGCTTTGCTGGGACTGCACTCTGGTTGTATAGCAGAATCCCCGCATCGAACCTGCGTTTTCTGCCGTAAAAGTCTGGTCCGGGTAAAGTTTTTCCGCAAACTGTATGGCCCGGTGCATGGCCCAGCGCTCGCTGATGGGGTCGCCGTTGATGCAGTCAAAGGCCAGCAGCACCAAAGCAATCAGCACCGCCGCCAGAATGCCTGCCATCTTCCGCTTACTTTTCACTTTCATGTTTTTTCTCTCCTTTCCCGCTGGCATAGTTCAGCAGCCAGCCAATCAGGCAGCCAACGCCGCACAGCCCCAGCATAAAAACGCTGTACACAATTAGAGTGACCGGGTATTCCATCAGGGTGGCCCCATACTGCCAATAACGCACGAAGGTCCGCAGCAGCGCGCAAAGGGCAATGCCTTCCCCCACCGCCAGCAGCAATTTCCACATCTGGGGGTCCTGGTACACTGCCGCGGCGCACACGAACGGGAAAATCAGGATGATCCAGTTGGAATGTTCGCCGTAACTTGTCAGCACCCCAAAGCCCATGCCCAGCGCGGCAAACATCAACAGGCCGGTATTGTATTTATGGCGGATCTTTTGCAGCAGGCGGGCATCATCGGGTGCAGGCAGGTTTTGGGGCAGGGCCTGCCCGCCGCCCGCCTGCCACAGGGTGTGGCATTCCGGGCAGGTTTGCAGGTGGGCTTTTACCAGTGCTTCACTTTCCGGGCTGGCAACGCCATCCTGGACCAGCGGGATCAAATCCCGGCAGACCGCGCAGGGAATTTCGGTTTCTGCTTTTCCCTGTTCTGCTTGCCGGTTTGTTTCTTTTTCTTGCGTCATTCGTCGTATCCCTCCTTTTGCAGGGTTGCTTTCAGCCAGGCGCGGGTACGGTGCTCCACCACCCGCGCGGATGCTTCGGTTATTTGCAGTTTTTGGGCAATTTCCTGGTACGAATACCCCTGCGCCCGCAGGTATACCACGCTGCGGGTGCGCTCGTCCTTTTGCTGCAGCAAAGCCTGCACGCGGCGCAGCTTTTGGCGGGCGGCGGTGGTTTCGGTCAGGGCATCATCGGTTATGTAGCGTTCCATCAAATCGTCCAGGCTGACGGACTGGTGCCGCCTGCGCAGGCTTTCCAGCCAGACGTTGTGGGCAATGCCGAACAGCCAGGTCTTGACTGCACACTCTCCACGGAAAGTGGGCAGCCGCTTGATGACCCGCACAAAGGTTTCGCTCAACAGGTCTTCCGCCTGCACAGGGTCGTGGGTCAAAAAGCAGAGGTAGCGGTACAGATCCATCCGGTAGCGCCGGTACAGTTCCTCCAGCTCCGGCAGTTTCATGCTTTGGCCCACCTCCTTTCGCTTTGTCCAGGCGCCTTACATGATATTGGTGGCCGCGGCCGCCGTTTTGTTACAGGCAGCGATAAAAAAAGTCCTGCCGCACCGCTTGGAAACGGCATCGGCAGGATCGATTGTTCTTTTATTCCTGGCTTTGGGTTTCATCCTGGGGCGCATCGGCAGTCAGGTCTGCACCATCTGCCGCTGCATCGGCGGCAGCATCCGTGGTATCCTCTGCCGGGGGTTCCGGGGTCGGCTCCGGGGTGGCCACAGGGTTTTCCGCCGGCAAAAAGCGCGGCTGAATGGTGCCGTCCGTCTGCTGGTCCGAAACATCCAGCGTACCGCGGTCACTGCTTGCCAGGCCATCGCCACCGGTATCCAGAATGATATAGGCGGCAAACCGGATCTTGTAATCCAGATTGTTTGCCGTGCCCAGCTGGACCGACACACGGCCCTGATACAAAAAGCTCAGCTCGGTCATGTTCTGCATGGTCAGCACCGTGGTGCCATCCAGCAGGCCATACTGATCCAGTTCGCCCAGCAGTTCGTTCAGCACCTCGTTGGGGGTCTCCTGTGGCGTATCGGCTTCGTCTGCATTTTCCGGCGTTGCGGTGCCGCTTGGCATGGCCGTTGCCAGGGCGGTCGGCTCGCTGGGGGCATCCAGTGTCAGGAAGCTGCCCGGCGTGGTGGCCGCGCCCTCTGGCAGCAGGGCATCCAGCTGCACCAGATTATCCGGCTCTGCCGGCTCCACACGCAGCACTTTCAGCTGTTCGCTCAGCACCAGCCAGCTGCCGGAATACTCCATCTTAAAGCGTTCCACCGCAGGCTGCACCCGGATGATCACAGTGCCGGGGGCCTGGCGGGTGACGACTGCCACATCCAGGTACGGCATCTGCACCAACAGCTGGTCAGATTTTTCTTTGGTGGAAAAACCGTACAGGTTATCCCCCACCTGAATGCCGGTTGCATCGATCAGCTGTTGTTCGGTATAAATGCCGGTATTGGCGGGGGTGGTGCGGTCCGCATTTTCCACCCGGAAATCCGTCACCTTGAACAACAGGTTGATGGAAAGCACAATGCCGACCACCAGCACTGCCAAAACGCACAGCACCCCGATGATGGCTTTGCGGCGGCGGATTCGCAGCTGTTCTGCGCGGGTAACGCGGCGCTGCACCTGTGGCGCGCTGGAACGGTACCCCGGCTTTTGGGGGTTCTGTTGGGGGCGGGGGCGCTTTTGCTGCTGTTTGGGCGGCTGGCGCTCGGGCTGTTTTGCGGGACGCTGGCCGCTGCCCTTTGGCCGCTGCTGGCTGCCCGCCGGGCGGCTGCTGCGCTGCGGCGGGGCGCTTTTGGTGTTGCGATGGCTGGGCTGACCCTTGCGGGGAGGTACACTTTTTTTCTGGTTTCGGCTGCGCTGATTGCGGTCCATGGGGTGTACCTCCTTTCTGTGTTTCAGCTTTTATTTGCTGCCGGTTTGTTCCGGCAGGTTACTTTCCGTTCACCAGTTCCAGCAGCTTTGCGGTAATCAGTTCCAGGCTCTTGGGGTTGCCCAGGGTCTTGGCGGCGGTGCCCATGGCCGTCAGTTTGCCGGGCTCTGCCAACAGGGCATGCACGGTTTCGATCAGCTTGACACCGGTCAGGTCTTTTTCTTCAATCACAATGGCGGCACCGGCGTTTTGCAGCTCCAGTGCATTGTAATACTGGTGGTTTTCGGCCACATTGGGGCTAGGGATCAGGATGGACGCGCGACCCATGGCTTCCAGCTCCGCCAGCGTCAGCGCACCGGAGCGGGAAATAACAAGGTCCGCCGCGGCCAGCAGATCCGGCATATTATCAATGTATTCTTTTACCACAAGGTTGGCACCGGGGGCAAAGTGGTTCTTGGCTTCCAGGTCCTCAAACAGCTTTACGCCGCGGCTGCCGGTGGCATGCAGGTGCAGTACGTTCGCCCCCTGCTGCTTTTCCCAGGCGCAGAGGTCGGCCACCACCTCGTTCACGCGGCGGGCACCCAGACTTCCGCCGAAGGAGAGGATCACGGTGCGGTCGCCTGCGCCCAGTTCGGCACGGATGGCTTCCCGGTTCTTCGCCTGGGTGAACACCTCAGGCCGGACGGGATTGCCCACCACGATGGTCTTTTCGGGTGCGCCCAGCTTTTCCACGGCGGCGGGCACAGCGGCGAACACGATGTCCACATCCGGGGCCAGCAGCTTGTTGGTCACACCGGGAAAGGCGTTCTGCTCATGCAGGGCGGTCTTGATGCCCTGTCTGGCGGCGCAGCGCACCACCGGGCCGGACACATAGCCGCCGCAGCCAATGACCAGGTCGGGCTGGATGTCCTTCATCATCTTTTTGGCCTTTGGGCCGGAGAGTGCCAGATTCCACAGGGTAATGATGTTCCGCTTGATATTGTTCAGGCTCAGCTTCCGCTGAAAGCCGGTGATCTCGATGTGATGGAAGGGATAGCCCGCCTGTGTGACCAGACGGTACTCCATGCCCTCTTTCCGGCCCGCAAAATGGATCTCGGCGGTGGGGTCGGCCTTTTTGATGGCTCCCGCAATGGCCAGAGCCGGGTTGATATGGCCGGCAGTGCCGCCGGCTGCAATGAGTACACGCATCTTGGTTCCTCCTTACTGTTCTGTCTGCGCTCTGCGCGCGGTATCCAGCACAATGGTCTTTGCCTTGCGCTGGCGCTCCCGCTCGGCGTGGGCTTCCTCCCGTTCCAGGCGGGCCCGTTCGCCGTTGCGTCCGATATTGACCATAACGCCCATCTCGGCCAGCAGCAGGATCAGACTGGTGCCGCCGGAGGAGAAGAAGGGCAGCGAAATGCCGGTGTTGGGCAGGGTGTTGGTGACAACGGCAATGTTGCAGAATACCTGCCAGGCGATCTGCGCCATGATGCCGATGCCCACCAGCGTGCAGAACCGGTTTTCGGCATGGAAGGCGATCCAGAAGCCCTGCACCAGAAAGAGGACGAACAGCACGATGACGATCACCGCGCCGACGAAGCCCAGTTCCTCGCACACGACACTGAAGATAAAGTCGTTGGTGCTCTCCGGCAGCCAGAGCTGCTTTTCGATGCTGTTGCCCAGCCCCAGCCCCGTGGCACCGCCTGAGCCGATGGCGTAGAGGCTCTGCTTGGTCTGGCTGGTCATCCGGTCAAGATCCTGCGTCCAGCCGTCCAGACGGCTCTGCAGGTAGTCGATGGAGTCCACATGCTTCAGCAAAGTCTCCAGCAGGAACAGTGCGGCACCGGCGCAGCCCCAGGTAATGATGCCGCCGCTGCCGCCCAGCAGCAGGATGGTGCCCACGATGGCCGTGGTCAGCAGGATGCCCGACATGTGGGGCTCCAGCACCAGCAGGATCAGGACAGGCACCAGCCACAGGATGGGCCGGATGAGCTCCACCACGATGCTGTGGTGGACCCACTTGCGCAGGGGCACCTCGCCGAATTTGATCTGCGGGGTCCTGGCGGCGATGTCTGCCGTGAGCAGGATCATCTCGAACTTTGCAACCTCGGAGGCCTGTAAGGTCAGGCCTCCGAAGCTGATCCACCGGCGGCAGCCGTTGATGGGGCTGCTGAACAGCACCAGCACCAGCAGGATCAGGCAGACAACATAGCCCAGCTTGACCATTCTGCGCAGGAAACGGTGGTCAAAATAGGAGAACAGGAACATCATGCCCAGGCCCAGCACCGTGCTGAGCAGCTGGGATTTGATGTAATGGAAGCTGTCCCCAAAGCGGAGATAGCCCGTGGTATAGCTTGCACTGAACAGCATGACCAGCCCGAACACCATGATAATGGCCAGGGTCGCCATCCAGTTGAGCAGGATGGGCGGCCAGGGGCCGGGGTCCCGCTGAAAGACGGAAAACGGCTCTGCTTTTTTTCTGCGGAGTGTTGCCAAACTGCACCCCTCCTTAACTGATTTTTGCCAGCTGAACGGTCAGCGCCACGCCCAGCATGGCAATGACACAAAAGGTATAAAAGATCTGTTCCGCGCTCTGGCCCCGCAGCTCCAGCCAACGGTGGAGCGGTGCCGAGCGGAACAGCTGCCTGCGGCCCCGGCTGGCCTTGCAGACCAAGATCTGCAGGGCCACCATGCCGCCCTCCAGCCAGAAGGGCAGGGCCAGCGGCAGGGTGAGGTCGGGCCAGCCGATGCACAGGGGCACGCACCCCAGCATCCCGGCCAGAAACAGGCTGCCCACGCTGCCCAGCCGCAGCTTTGCGGGCGGGAAGTTCCAGAGCAGGAAGGCCATCAGGGAACCGGCCAGTGCGGCGGGCAGAACGCCCAGCGGGAACCAGCCCAGCAGGGTCATCACCCCCATCAGGCCCAGCATGGCCGCAAAGGATGTACCGCAGACGATGCCGTCCATGCCATCGGCAATGCGGGCACACTCGGCCAGTGCGACCAGCAGCCCTTCCCACAGCAGCGGGGCGGCAATGCCCAGATCGACATAGCCCACACCCGGCAGGGTGATCCCGGCTGCAAGGCAGCCTTCGGCTCCCAGCAGCACCAGCACCACGGCACCGGCAGCGGCTTCCAGCCCAAGGCGGGTGTGCCGCCGCAGGCCCAGCACAGAACGGCTGCGGATGCGGGCCAGATCCTCCAGCAGGCCCACGCCGCCAAAGAGCAAAGCTCCCAGCAGCGCTGTGAGCAGCCGGACCGAGAACAGGCTCTCAGCCCCCAGCAGCTCAGGCTGAGCCACACAGGCGGCTGTCCAGCCCACGCCCACAGCAGCCAGCACCCCCACCATCAGGCAGAGCCCACCCATGGTGGGGGCCTGCGGCGGGCGCTCCGGCTCGGCATCCGGCGCTTCCTGCCCGGGTGCCTGCCGGGCCTTGGGCTCATCCCAGCGTCCCTGGAACGCCCGCAGCAGCGGCACCATCAGATTCCCGAGCGCCGCCGTGAGGAAGAACCCCAGCGTTGAGGCGGCGATCAAGGCGAAACGAATCATAGCTCGATGTTACTCCTTGTAAAAGATCTCCAGCACTTTTTCCAGTGCCATGCCGCGGCTGGCCTTGACCAGCAGGGCATCGCCGGGCTGCATTTTGTTCAGCAGGGCCTCGGCGGCCTGAGCGTAGGTGTCAGCATGGAGGGTGGGCAGCCCCTTGGCGGCAGCCACCACGGCAATGCGCTTGGCCTGCTCGCCATAGGTGACGAGGTAGTCCACCTTGTTCTCCACAGCCTGACGGCCCACCTCCTCGTGGGCAGCGCGGCTGATATCACCCAGCTCCAGCATATCGCCCAGCAGGGCAAAGCGGCGCTTGCAGGGATACTCCCTGAACATGGCCAGCGCGGCCTTCATGCTGTCGGGGTTGGCATTGTAGCAATCCTCAATGACATCCACACCTCTGACGTGCACCACCTTCTGGCGCATTCCGGTCTGCTCAAAGTCGGCCAGACCGGCAATGACCCGGCGGGCATTCAGCCCCAGACGGGTGGCGGCGCAGTAGGCAGCCAGTGCGTTGGCCACATTATGCCGGCCCATGGCGGGGATCTTTACGAGGAAAGTGCCCTCCTCGTGATCCTCCAGCACAAAGCTCATGCCCTTTTCATCCTGCTGGATGGACAGGGCACAGACATCAGCGTTCTCATCGCCCAGGCTGAACCAGACCGGACGGACATGGTCGGGCAGGACGGCCTTGCGCAGGAAGGGGTCGTCCCCGTTCAGCACCAGCGGAGCACCCTCCGGCAGACCGGCGCAGATCTCCAGCTTTGCCTTGCAGATGTTCTCCTGACTGCCCAGGTTGCCGATGTGGGACACCCCGATGCAGGTGATGATGCCCACATCCGGGCGGGCGCACTTGCTCAGGCGCTCGATCTCCCCGGCGTGGCTCATTCCCATCTCCACCACGGCGTACTGGGTCTCTTTGCCGATGCGGAACATGGTGCGGGGCAGGCCCAGCTCATTGTTCTGGTTGCCCTCGGTCTTGATGGTACTGCCAAAGCCTGCAATGGCGGCGTAGGTCATCTGCTTGGTGGTGGTCTTGCCCACGCTGCCGGTCACACCCACCACTTTGGGGTGGAACTGGCTGCGATAATTGGCCCCCAGCACCATCATGGCGTGGTAGCTGTCCGGGCAGATCACGCTCTTCTCCTCCGGCACGCCTTCCACGGGGTGGTTCAGCACCACGCAGAGCGCGCCGTTTTCCAGCGCCTTGGCGGCAAAATCATGGCCGTCGAATTTTTCGCCCGGGAACGCCACAAAGATGCACCCGGGGCAGACCTCACGGCTGTCGGTGGTCACCAGCGTGACCGGGGTCTCGCACTGGGCCAGCGCGTTGACCGCCAGGCCCTCCAACAGGATGTTTGCTGCAATTGCTTCCATACTCTCATTCCCCTTTATCCACAGATCAGATGTACGATGGTTCCCTGCTGAACGCTGGAGCCGGGTGCCTCACTCTGGCTCTGGACCGTGCCGGAGCCTTCGACTGTGCAGTTGAGCCCTGCGGCGTTCAGCATCTGCCGGGCAAAGTCCGCGCTCTTGCCGGTCACGTCCGGCACCTCGGCGTGCTTGCCCTCATAGGTATCGGTATACAGATAAACAGTGGTGCCGTAGGGCACCTCTGCCCCCGCGCGGGGGTACTGGTAGGTAACAAGGGCGGCGGTCTGGTCGGATTCGCTCTCGGCCAGGTGATGCTTCAAGCCCTTGATGTTCAGCTGCACCTGCGCGTTGCTCCACTCCTTGCCCGTCAGGTTGGGCACCTTGACGGTGGTGCCGCTGCGGTCCACGCCGTCGGTGGCGATGCCCAGATAGGGCGCGATCTCACTGATGATGTTGCCCACCACCGGAGCCGCCAGAATGGAGGAATAGTCGGTGCGGGCATTGTTGGGGTCGTCCAGCATGACATAGACCAGGATCTCCGGGTCGTTGGCGGGCAGGACAGCCGCAAAGGATGCCACCTTCTTGTAGTCGCCATCGGCGCGGCGGTCCATGTTCAGCTGCTCGGAGGTGCCGGATTTGCCGCCGATGCGGTAGCCTGCAACGTAGGCGTTGCCGCCGCCGCCCTGGGTGCCGTCGCCCACCTCAAACTCCATGATCTGGCGGATGGTCTCGCTGGCGTTCTCGCTGATGACCTGACGGCGGATGTTGGTGCCGATCTCCTGCACCACATTGCCGTTCTGGTCCGTGATCTTATCCACCACATGGGGGGTGACCAGATAGCCGCCGTTGACTGCCGCCGAGACGGCAGTGCACACCTGCAGCGGGGTCACGGCCATGGCCTGACCAAAGGCGGAGGAGGCCAGCTCCACCTCGCCCAGACGGCTCTTGCTGTAATACTGCATGAAGCTGGTCTCATTGGGCAGGTCCACGCCGGTGCGCTCGGTAAAGCCGAAGGCATCAAAGTAATCATAGAACAGGCTGGAACCCACGCGCTGACCCAGCTGGACAAAGTAGATGTTGCAGCTGTTGCGCAGGGCCTCGGCCAGATTCTGGGCCCCGTGCGCCTTTCTGCCGGCGCAGTGGTAGGTCTGCTTTGCCACGCTGTACGCGCCGGAACAGTTCAGGGTGGTGTAATAGGTCGCCTTGCCGCTGTCCACACCCATGGCGGCGGTGATGACCTTGAACACGCTTCCGGGGTAGTACAGCTCGGTGATGGTCTTGTTCTTCCACTGGATATCCCGGTAGGTGCCGGTGTAGTCGGCCTCCTCATCCGCGATCTTCTGGCCGTTCTCGTCCCGCAGGTAGTTGCCGTTCTCGTCTTTTTTGTAGATGGTGTACAGCTCCGGCTCGGCCTGCACCTGCTCCGTCAGATAGGCCAGATTGGCGCTGAAATCCTGCGGGTCATTGGGGTCAAAGTCCGGCTTGGAGGCCATGGCAAGGATGGCACCGGTCTTGACATTCATCACAATGGCGCAGCCGCGGTTCTCAACGGTGTTGGCCGCCACGGCCTCGTTCAGGTAGCGCTCCACCACCTCCTGAATGTTCACATCCAGCGAGAGCACCAGATTGGAACCGTCCTTGGCGGCGTAGGTGGTAGCGTTTTCATCGGCAATGGCGTTGCCGTAGGCATTGCGCAGGGTGATGGTGCGGCCATTCACACCGGCCAGCGTGGACTCATAGGAGTTTTCCAAACCGTACACGCCCTGACCATCCGCATTGCAGAAGCCCAGCACGGCAGCGGCAAAGCGGCCGTAGGGGTAATCCCGCTGGAAACCCTTGGAGGCCGACACCGACACCCGTCCCTTGCGGACAGTGGGGGTGCCGTCGTCGCTCTCCTGCTGGCCCAGGCCCAGCTTGGCCAGGATCTTTTCCAGCGCACCGGCGGATTTTCCGCTCTTGCTGTGGGCCTTGTTGTAGGTCTTGACGTATTCCTCAATGGAGAGCTTGATGGCGTTGTTGACCTTGGTGGCCAGCACCTGATAGGAGCTTTCGTTTTGGGAGAGGGCATCGCAGACCGCCTGATACTGGGTCTGGTACTCCGCCGAAGTGGTGTCCACGCTGTCCAGACTCTCGCCATCGCCCGAAAGCAGGCGCAGGGTGATCTGGGTGCAGACCTCCTTCATGGCGGCCTCATCGATGGTGCGGATCTCCGCCTTGGTGTCCTGATCGGTGGTGGTGGTATACAGGGCCGTGCTGTAAGAGGGGTCGGCCCAGATGGTCCAGACCACGCTGGTGGATGCCAGCGTGATGCCGCTGGTGTCGTAGATCTCACCGCGGGTGGCCTGAATGGTGCTGTCCAGCAGCTGCTGCTCGGCGGCGTACTGGCGGTAGGTGGCACCGTCGCGGATCTGAATCTTGTACAGGCTGTAGATCACGGTCAGCGCGGCGACCACCACAAGAAGCACGGCGGCACCAAAGCTGATATGACGCAGCCGGGCACTGAGCCGTGCGTGCGGGTCCGCACTGCGGCGGCGGGCGCTGTTCTTTTTGGGATTGGAGGATGGTGTTTGCATTGCGTACTCCCGAAGAAACCGAAAAAGCGTGCGCTGCCGCACGCTTTTCGTTGTTTGGTTTATTTTGCCGTTCTGACAGAGGCAAGAATGGTCATTGCCCCATCGTGGAGCAGATCCGACCACTGCCGCACAGCGGATGCCTTGCGCACCAGAACGCTGCCCTCATCCAGCCGGATGTAGGTGATCTGGCTCTGGTCGATCTTCATCAGCCCCAGGCGTGTGGCGGTCTCCTCAACACTTGTGATGTTGGTGCGGCTGTTCAGGGCACTGTTGTAGTATGTATACTGGCTCTGCTCGCTCACAAGCTCTGCCTTGGCGCTCTGGATCTGAGAATTCAGCTCCACCAGCTGTGCCTCGCTCCACAGCAGGCTTACCGCAAAGCCCACCAGCAAAGCCGCGCCCACCAGCTGCAACGCGTGCTGCATGGCGGCCCGCACGGGGTTCAGCCGCTTTTTGCCGCCCTTTTCTACCCGCAGCGGGACTTTGGGCTGTGCCTGCGGCGCTCTTCTGCGCCGAACCTCTGTCATATCGTATGCTGCCTGACCCATGGTGATCTCCTCCTCACATCTCCGGGGCTTTGCCGCCCTCAGATCTTTTCCAAAACCCGCAGGTGGGCCGAGCGGCTGCGTCGGTTCTCTTCCAGCTCCTGCGTGTTGGCTTCAATGGGTTTGCGTGTGATCAGCTTTGCCTTGGCCTTGCCGCCGCAGACGCACACCGGGAACTCCGGCGGGCAGGTGCAGGCGGTGGACCAGCGGCGGAACTTGTTTTTGACCAGCCGGTCCTCCAGCGAGTGGAAGGTGATCACGCAAAGTCTTCCACCCGGTGCGAGATGCGCAAAAATGGTGTCCAGCCCCTCTTCCAGTGCGTCCAGCTCATGGTTTACCGCAATGCGCAGTGCCTGGAAAGTGCGGCGGGAGGGGTTTTTGTTCTTCCGGCGCTCCGCCGGGGGCATGGCGCTGGCCACGATATCCGCCAGCTGCAATGTCGTTTCAATGGGGGCAGTTTCCCGGGCTTCCACGATCCTGCCCGCGATCTGCCAGGCGAAGGGCTCCTCGCCGTAATCCCGCAGGATGCGGGCCAGCTCCTCCCGGCTCTCGCTGTTCACGAGATCGGCGGCCGTCTCACCCTCCTGGCTCATCCGCATGTCCAGCGGGGCATCTGCCCGGTAGGAAAAGCCCCGGGCTGCGTCATCCAGCTGATGGCTGGACACGCCCAGATCCAGCAGCGCGCCGTTGATCGTTTCAATGCCCAGCTGCTCCAGAGCTTGTCCGGCATAGCGGAAGTTGATCTGCACCACGGTGGCAGGCAGGCCCGCCAGCCGGGCCCGGGCCGTCTGCACGGCATCGGGGTCCTGATCCAGCGAGATGAGCCTGCCGCCCTGCTCGCCGTTCAGCCGCAGAGCGATCTGGCGGGAGTGCCCCGCGCCGCCCGCCGTGCCGTCCAGATAGGTGCCCGCCGGGTCGATCTTCAGGCCGTCCAGGCACTCGTTCAGCAGCACCGGGACATGCTCAAACGAGGCCGGGTCAAAGGGCTGTGCTGTTTTTTCTGTGTCCATGTTCCCAGCCTCCTTTCAAAACTCAGATAAGATCCTGCATCTGCCGCCCTTTTCTGCCCGGAGCTGCTGCCCGGGAAAGCGGCCTGCGGCCTGCCGGGAGTTTGTGGCCCGGTCAGCCTTGAGGATACAATTTTATTGTAACAAAACAGGCCCCTGATTGCAAGAGTTTCCCTTTTGTTTTTTCTCTCAAAATGTACCAAAAAAAGCCCCTGCAAGCCGTCGTTTTTGCTTGCAGGGGCCGGAAGCTCTCACCGGGAAATTTCACATTCCCGCATCAGAGCTGTTTCCGGGGGCTCTGGCGCAGGTTTGCACGGACATTTTTGACCTGTGCGGCGTTTTCCGCCATCGTCTCTTCCGTGGTCTTGAGCATATTATCACAGTAGTCGGTCACGGTCTGGCGGACAGTGCGGGCCTCGGTCTGGGCGGCGGAGACGATCTCCCCGGCGCGCTGCTGGGCCGCCTTGACGATCTCGGCCTCGCTCACCAGCACACGGGCGCGTTCCTCGGCCTTTTTTACAATGGCCTGCGCCTGTGCGTTGGCCGATTCGATGAGCTGGGCACGGTCGCTGACAATGGACTGAGCCTGCCGCAGCTCCACAGGCAGGTTCTGGCGGATCTCGTCCAGATAGTCCCGGATCTGCTCCACATCCACGATGCGCTTGCCGCCCGAAAGGGGCATTCCGGCGCTCTCCTCCAGCGTATCCTCAATGGTATCCAAAAGCTCGTTTACGTTCATTCCGCATCTCCCTCTCCGGCGCTCTGCCGGGGCTTACCATACTTCCACAGCAGGACTTTGCCGTATTTATACTGTTTTTTCAGGGTCATGCCGCCCACCTCGGCAGGCAGCACCAGGCCGGTCTCACTCTCGCAGATCACGATGCCGCCCGGGGCAAGGCATTTGTCCACGCCGGGCAGGATCTTTTCCAGCGTGCCGGTGTGGAAGGGCGGGTCCAGCAGCACGATGTCGAACTGCTCATGGCAGGCGGAGAGATACCGTGCCGCCTCGCCGATGTTGACCCGGCTGCGGTCAAACACGCCGCAGTTCTTGCAGTTCTTCATCACGATGTTCACGGCCTCCCGGTTCTCGTCCAGGAACACGCACCGGGCCGCACCCCGGCTCAGGGCCTCGATGCCCAGCTGGCCGCTGCCTGCGTAGAGGTCGAGCACCCGGGCACCGGGCAGGTCGAACTGGACGATGCTGAACATGGCCTCCTTGACCTGATCCATCGTCGGGCGGGTGATCTCGGTGCCGGGCAGGGCTTCCAGCCTGCGGCCCCGTGCTTCTCCTGCAATAACGCGCATGTATCTGCCTCCTTCTCCCGCTGTCCGGGCCCCCTGCCCGGCCAGCAGCTGTTTCGTGTTTTCGTATCTCCATATTATCGTCAAAACGCAACTCTTTGTCAAGGGCACGCGTTGCACTCAGGGTGCAATTGTGCTAAAATCAGGGCAAAGCGCCCCATGTGCGGCGCGTTTTGCCAAAAAAGGAGAGTATCTGCTTATGAAAGTCCTGCTCATCAACGGCAGCCCCCACGAGAAGGGCTGCACCTATACCGCCCTGTCCCTGATCGCCGGGGAGCTGAACGCCAGCGGCATCGAGACCGAGATCCTGAACGTCGGCACAAAGCCGATGGGCGGCTGCATCGGCTGCGGCGGCTGTGCCGCCGGTAAGGGCTGCGTGTTCGGCGGCGTGGTCAACGAGGCCATCGAGAAGGCCAAGACCGCCGAC
>OLSB01001729.1_pt1 | contig 19923 bp, 18 predicted proteins | sample 1672071 | NCBI WGS metagenome assembly OLSB01 (sample SAMEA3136642, study PRJEB25190) | human gut metagenome | biome: human gut; feature: human-associated habitat; material: faeces | place: Austria | collected 2013 | reverse complement strand
AGAAGCTCCGGCAAAAGAAAACCGCCCTCGGTCACGCCGAGGACGATCATGAAGAATGGACAATGGAACAGCACTTATAAAAACAGTTTCCATGCAGGAGACAGAAAGGAGGCCTATGAAAAAGGATTGGGAGATTTATCGGGACACCGGTATTCTCGGCGGATACATACCGGAGCAGGCAAAGCTTCGGAGAACAGAGGACGGTGAAGTCGCAACCGTTTTCCGGGATACGGTGACACACGAAGAGGAAGACTGCATCGCAAAACAGCGCGAGATGCTGATCGGCGGCAGACGGTTCTGCATCACGTCTGTGTTCCCAGCAGAGCCCTGCGCAACGCCGACGGACAAGCTGATCGCCTGCATCGACGCGGAACTGGAGAAAGAAGCGCACAGCGCATAAAAATCTGTTAGACTTGTGGCAGCCGCTGCGGTATACTTGCCGTACCGTACCGGCTTGCCCCACGGAAAAGGAGGTTACAATGGCAAGCCAGAAGCAACAATATACGATTCTCTACGGGCGGCTCAGTCAGGAGGACGAGCGTGCCGGAGAGTCAAACAGCATCCAGCATCAGCGGGATCTGTTAGAAAAATACGCACGGGATAAAGGCTTTGAAAACACGCTCTTTCTTGCGGACGACGGATATTCCGGAACGAATTTTGAACGTCCGAGTTGGAAAAAGATCGTGGAAATGATCGAAGCCGGTGAGGTTTCCACCCTGATCGTAAAGGATGCCTCCCGGCTGGGACGTGAGTATTTGCAGGTCGGCTATTACATGGAGATTTATTTCCCGCAAAAGAATGTACGGTTCATCGCAGTGAACGATGGCGTGGATTCTGCGGTCGAGAGCAGCAACGATTTTAATCCCATCCGCAACTGGGCGAACGAACTCCACGCAAAGGACACGAGCCGGAAGGTTCGCGCTGTGAAAAAGCTGCAGGCTGAACGCGGCGAATGGCTCGGAGGTCGCCCGCCCTATGGCTACCGGAAATCCGAAACTACGGAAAACCATCTCGAGCCCGACCCAGAAGCGGCAGAGGTCGTGCGACAGATTTTTACCCTCTGTGCTGCTGGGAAAGGTCCGAGCCAAATCGCGCGGATTCTGACGGAACGGAATATTCTGACACCTGCAAATTACTACTTTCAGAAGACCGGAAAAACGCACAAGGGGTGCGATGCGCTGCATCCATGCACATGGTCTGGTACAACGGTCAGTGATATCCTCAAAAACGTCATGTATCTGGGCCATACGGTTGGACTGCGGCGGACGACCATCTCCTATAAGAACAAAACGAGGATCGACCGGCCGGAAAGCGAACAGTGTCTGGTAAAAAACACGCACCAGCCGCTCATCACGCAGGAGCAGTGGGAGATCGTGCAGGAGGTGCGGCAGCACAAAAAGCGCGCAGCGAAGCATATGGATGAACCAAATATTTTCTCAGGTCTGGTGTTCTGCGCGGACTGCGGAAAGCCGCTGGTGCTGCACAGAGCCAGCAGCATGAAGAAGGTGGAGTACAACTTCAAGTGCTACACCTACGGCAAGAAAGGCAAAACCGCCTGCACTGCGCACCACATCCGGGAGTGTGAACTTATGCAAATCGTTCTGGATGATCTCCGACGGGTCACACATTTCGCCCGAATGAAGGAGCGGCAATTCGCGGCGCACATCAACCAGAAAAACAGCGCAGAACTGCGGCGGGAGATGAACCGTGTCCTCCGTGAATTGGACGCAATGAAAAAGCGAAGCGCAGAGCTGTCCAAGCTGTTCAAACGGCTCTATGAGGACAATGTTCTCGGGCGCGTGACAGACGAGCAGTACCGGATGCTCTCCGGCGATTACACAGACGAGCAGCGTATGCTGGAGGAACAGATTCCGCAGAAAGAAAACCGTCTGGCACAGCTCAAATCGCGGGAAGCCAATGTGGAGGCGTTCGTTGAGAAAGCCAAACGATTCACAACGATCGACGAGCTGACACCGGAACTGCTGCGGCTGTTCATCCAGCGCATCGAGGTCGGTGAACGGGAAACAAAATACTCCCGCAATTCCAGCCAGTCTGTCCGCATCATTTACCGGGACATCGGCACAGTGGACAGTGCCATGCAGCCGGACGAGCAGCAACCGAAAATCCTTCCGCCACTGAGCGAGGTCATTCCGCTCCCGGCATAACGCAGAAAAAAGAGCAGGAGGGAGTGGATCTCTCCACTCCCACTCAACCGGGGTGACAGTTTGTGTCCCTATGAAGGGAAACAGAAAGAAACACGGGCATTTTCTTATAATTTTTCAAAATCCGCGTCGACGGCGTCGTCGGAGAAGTTGTTGTTCGGGTTCTCGTAGCTGGCCGAGCCGTGGTATTCGGCGTTCGGGTCGATGTGGACGCCGACCTCGTTCAGAAGCGTCTCCAGCTGACCGGCCGCCTCGTTCATCTGCGCGGCGTCCTTGGACTTGACGGCGCGTTTCGCGTTCTTGACGGCCTCGGCCACGCGGACCTTGTCGTCCTTGGAAAGGTTCTTCGCGTTTCCGGCCTGGAAGATCAGCTGCTCGCAGCGGTCGCGGGCCGTGGCCTCCGCCTTGAGCTTGGCGTCCTCGGCGGCGTAGCGCTGCGCGTCGCGCACGGCGCGGTCGATCTCGTCGCGGCTCATGTTGCTCGAGGCCGTGATGGTGATCTGCTGGGCCTTGCCGGTGTCAAGATCCTTCGCCGACACGTTCACGATGCCGTTGGCGTCGATGGAGAACGTGACCTCGATCTGCGGCACGCCCCGCGGCGCGCGGCGGATGCCCGTGAGCTGGAAGCGGCCGAGCTCCTTGTTCTGGTGCGCCATCGGGCGCTCGCCCTGCAGCACGTGGATATCGACCGACGACTGGAAGCTCGAGGCCGTGGTGAAGATCTGGCTCTTGCGGATGGGGAGCGTCGTATTGCGCTCAATGATGCGGGTACAGACGCCGCCCAGCGTCTCGATGCCGAGCGACAGCGGCGTCACATCGAGCAGCAGCAGCCCCTTCACACTGCCGGAGAGCACGCCCGCCTGCAAGCACGCGCCCATGGCGACGCATTCGTCGGGGTTGATGCCCTTGAACGGCAGCGAGCCCGTCATCGACTGGACCAGATCCTGCACGGCCGGGATGCGGCTCGAGCCGCCGACCATCAGCACCTTGCTGATCTGCGAGATGCTGATGCCGGAATCGTTGATGGCCTGGTTGACCGGCTCGCGCGTGGCCTGGACAAGATGATAGGTCAGGTCGTTGAACTTCGCGCGCGTCAGCGGGATCTGCATGTGCAGCGGCCCCTGCTTGCCGACGGCGATATACGGCTGCTCGACCGTCGTCTGCTTCATGGACGAAAGCTCGATCTTCGCCTTCTCCGCGGCCTCGCGCACGCGCTGCATGGCGACGGGATCGCGCGACAGATCGATCTTGTTTTCCTTCTTGAACTCGGAGACGAGGTAATCGACGATGCACTGGTCAAAATCGTCGCCGCCGAGATGGTTGTTGCCCGCCGTGGCCAGCACCTCGATGACGCCGGAGGAGATATCGAGGATCGACACGTCGAACGTGCCGCCGCCGAGGTCATAGACCATGATCTTCTGCGCCTGCTCCTTGTCGATGCCGTAGGCGAGCGCCGCAGCCGTGGGCTCGTTGATGATGCGCTGGACGTTGAGCCCCGCGATCTTGCCCGCGTCCTTCGTCGCCTGCCGCTGCGCGTCGGTAAAATAGGCAGGGACTGTGATGACGGCGTCGGTGACCGGCTCGCCGAGATAACTCTCGGCGTCCGCCTTGAGCTTCTGCAGGATCATGGCGGAGATCTCCTGCGGGGTATATTTATGGCCGTCGATCGACACCTTGTAGTTGGTGCCCATCTGGCGTTTGATGGATGCGATGGTCCGGTCATGGTTGGTGACGGCCTGCCGCTTGGCAAGATTGCCGACCAGCCGCTCGCCGGTCTTGGAAAATGCGACGACCGACGGCGTCGTACGTCCGCCCTCGGCGTTGGGGATGATGACGGGCTCGCCGCCCTCCATCACGGCAACGCAGCTGTTGGTCGTGCCGAGGTCAATACCGATCGTTCTGGACATCTGAGGTTCCTCCTGTCAGATCCATTCTGCCGTCTCAATACCAGCTGCCGGAGCTTGTATTTCCGTCCGTCTGGTTCTGGTTGGCATAGGATCCTGAATTGCTGTAGCTGTAATCGCGGTAGGAATACGGGTCATAATAATACGCGCTGCGGTAGCCGCAGCTGCCAAAGAGCGCGGCGAGCATCTGGATCACCAGATAGATGCCCAGCAGCCGCACGAGGAAGTTTCCACGGCGGCGCGTGCGGTGATAGGTCCAGCGGTAGCCGCCGGGCTGGTCGCCCTCGTCCTGGTCGCTGCCGGTGCGGTAGTACCAGGTCTGCCAGCCGTTCTGGTCCGTCTGCTGCCAGCCGTTCTGCTGGCCGTCGCCCTGCCCCTGCGCACCCCAGAACCCGAACGGGTCGGAGAAGGGGTCATAGGTCTGCTGCCCGGCCTGCCGGTACTGCTCGCGCGCCTGCTGCTGGGCTTGCTGCTGCGCCTGCTGCTGGCGGTAGGCCTGCGGATTCTTGATCGCGTCGTAGGCCGCGTTGACCTCGTTCATTTTCTGCGCGGCGGTCTTGTCGCCGGGGTTCAGATCGGGGTGATATTTCTTTGCCAGCCGGCGATAGGCCTGCCGGATCTCGTCTTCCGAAGCGTTCGGAGATACGCCGAGCACCTGATACGGATCTGTTCCCATGCAGTTCACTTCCTCTTCCTTTCGAATATGCTGATTATACCGCCTTTATTCGGGAGAAGTGTGAAGCTTTTATAAACGATATGCAAAAAATTACACGGTTTTGGCGTTGGAAGCACAAAAATCGCCCCGGCGAGCCGCGGTCTGCGGCCCGCCGGGGCAAAAACCATCGAATTCAGTCCTTCAGCGCTTCCAATACGCCGAGCAGGAACTTCCACGTGCGCTGCACCGAGGAGATGGACATCTTCTCGCGCGCGGTATGGATATCGACCAGATCCGGGCCGAAGGAGACGCAGTCCAGCCCCGGCAGCTGCCCGGCAAACAGGCCGCATTCCAGCCCCGCGTGGATGGCCTCGATCTTCGGGGCCCTGCCGGTCTGCTGCTCGTAGACGGCGGCCATCTTCTCCCGCAGCACGGACTCGCGCCGGTATTCCCACGCGGGATACGCGCCCGTGACCTGCAGCGAGCCGCCGAGCAGCTGGCTGAGCGCCGCAAAGCGCGCCAGCAGCATCTGCTTCTGCGAAGCGACCGAGCTGCGGACCGAGCTGACCGCCGTCAGCACGCCGTCCGCCACGTGAAAAATGCCGAGATTGCACGACGTCTGCACCAGTCCCGGGATATCCATGCTCATGGCCGCAATGCCGTTCGGCACGAGCAGCAGATAGCGGACGACGCGCAGCGTCGCCTCCTCCGTCAGTGCCTGCGGGCAGACGGCTGCTTTTTCCAGTGTGACGGTGACGCCGGGGTCGGCCACGGCATATTCCTTGCGGAGATCCGCCGTGCAGGCGGCTGCGATCTGCTTTGCGGCGGGCAGGTCGCCCTCTGCGAGGGCGAGGACGGCCTCCGCCGCGTTCGGGATGGCGTTGTCCTTCCGTCCGCCCGCGGCCGACACGAGCCGGACCGGGAGCTTCTGCACCAGCGCATCCAGCACGCGGCCGAGCAGAATATTCGCGTTGGCACGGCCCTTGTTGATCTCCTGCCCGGAGTGGCCGCCGATGAGGCCGGAGACGGTCAGCTTCACGCAGGGCGCCGCGTTCGGCGCCATCGTCAGCCCGACCGAGACATTGGCGCTCGCGCCGCCGGCGCAGCTGACGGTAAAGATCCCCTCGTCCTCCGAGTCGATGTTCAGCATCCGGCGGGCGGAGAGCTGGGAGAAGTCGAGCCCCTGCGCGCCCTCCATGCCGATCTCCTCGTCGACGGTGAAGACGGCCTCGAGCGCCGGATGGGCGATCTCGCTGCTGTCCAGGATCGCCAGCGCCATGGCGACAGCGATGCCGTCGTCGCCGCCGAGCGTCGTGCCCTTCGCGGACACATAGTCGCCCTCGACCTGCAGGTCCAGCGCGTCTTTGGTCATGTCGATGGGGCTTTCCGGCGTCTTCTCCGCGACCATGTCGAGATGGCCCTGCAGGATGACGGCGGGCGCAGCCTCATAGCCCGCGCTGGCCGGCTTTTTGATGATGACGTTGTTGAGTTCGTCCTGATACACCCACAGGCCGCGCGCCCTGGCAAACGCGGCGCAGTAGTCGCTGATGGCCTTTGTGTTGCGCGAGCCGTGCGGGATGCGGGTCAGGTCTTCAAAGAAATGAAATACCGCCTTCGGTTCCAAATGTTCCAGTACACGGGGCATGATGATCGGTCCTTTCTGTCTGTCGTTCGCCGCCGTCAGTCCGGCAGCTTTTCAAAATCCTCCGCGCCGTGCTTGCACAGCGGGCAGATGAAGTCGGCGGGGAGCGTTTCGCCCTCATAGACGTAGCCGCAGATCTTGCAGACCCAGCCGGTCTGCTTCGTGAGCGCGGCGGGCTTGGGCTTGACGTTTGCAAAGTAAAAGCTGTAGGTCATGGACGGCGCACCGGAGAGCACGCGGGCCTCGGTCACGTCGGCGATGAACAGCGTATGGGTGCCGAGGTCGATCTCCTGCGTGACCTTGCCGCTCACGAACGCGTTCGTGGAGTACGGCAGGTAATACACGCCGTTCGTCGCACGGGCCATGCCCTTGACGTCCGCGAACTTGTCCACATCCCGGCCGGACTGGAAGCCGTAGTGCTGGAACAGGCCGAACGGCGCGTCGGTCGAGAGCATGGAGAGGTTGAACACGCCCGTTCTGCGGATCATGTCGTGGGTGTAGTTGGCCTTGTTGACGGCGATGGAGATGCGCTTCGGCGTGTCGGTCAGCTGGGCGGCGGTGTTGATGATGCAGCCGTTGTCCTTCTCCCCTTCCCGGGCCGTCAGGACGAACAGACCGTAGGAGAACGAGAAGAACGCGTTCTTCTCGACCGGCGCGTCGGCGGTGTGCACCGCGGGGGCCGGCTTCGGCATGGAGTCATAGATCGCCTGCGCCATGGCGTCGACGTCCGCGAGCTGGGATTCCTTGAGCGTGGATTTGATCGTGACGGTCTCGTCGAGAATGGTGCAGTTTTTGAGCTTCTGGAACTCCGCCCGCATGAGCCCGGCCGCCGTCGGCGCCCAGGAGCCGTTTTCCATGAGGGCGATGGTGCGGTTCTGCAGGTTATGATGGACGATATCGTGCACAAGATTTTCCATCGTCACGAACATGCCCGCGTTGTACGTCGTGGAGATAAAGACCAGATGGCTCGCGCGGAAGCACTCGGAGAGGATATAGCTCGGGTGCGTGACGGACACGTCATACATCTGCACGTTCCGCACGCCGAGCTCCGACAGCTTCGCGGCCAGCACGTTCGCCGCGTTCTCCGTGCCGCCGTAGACGGAGGCATAGGCGATGACGACGGCGTCGTCCTCCGGCGTATAGGTCGCCCAGTGGATATATTTGTCGAGGAGCCACGCGATATCCTTGCGCCAGACCGGGCCGTGCAGCGGGCAGATCATCTCAATTTCAAGCCCCGCGGCCTTTTTGAGCAGCGTCTGCACCTGCGTGCCGTATTTGCCGACGATGTTGGTATAATACCGGCGGGCATCGGCGAGCCATTCGGTCCGGAAATTGACCTCGTCGGCGTACAGATTGCCGTTCAGCGCGCCGAAGGTGCCGAAGGCGTCGGCCGAATAGAGCGTTTTGGTCGTTGTGTCGTAGGAGACCATGACCTCCGGCCAGTGGACCATCGGAGCCATGACGAAGGCGAAGGTATGCCTGCCGGTCGTGAGCGTGTCCATTTCCTTGACGAGCTGCAGGCGGCTGTCGATGTCAAACGTGAAGAAGTTCTGCATCATCGTGCGCGTCTTGGCGTTGCAGACGATAGTCAGCTCCGGGTGGCGCAGGACGAGCTCGCCGATGGTCGCGGCGTGGTCCGGCTCCATATGCTGCACGATGAGGTAATCGAGCTTCCGCCCGCCCAGCACATGGTCGATGTTCTCAAAGAACAGGCCGCTGACGGACTTATCGACGGTGTCGATCAGCACGGTTTTTTCGTCGAGCAGCAGGTAGGAGTTATAGCTGACGCCGTTGGTCAGCGGATAGGCATTCTCAAACAGGCTCAGCCGCCGCTCACTCGCGCCGACCCAATAGAGATCTTCGGTCATTTTTCTGACACAATACATACGCTCGGATTCCTTTCATAATTCAATAATGATTTTCGTTATTATTATAGCACATGCTGCGCAGAAAAGCCAGCACAATTTCCGTTTTTTTCGCCCCGCCGCAGCGGACGAAAGGCTCCCCTTCCAGGGGAGCTGGCGCGCAGCGCCTGAGAGGTTGTCACCCATTTTTGCCACACTTCTGGCGGCGCAATCCAAAGGCTCCCTTGTGTAAAGGGAGCTGGCGCGAAGCGCCTGAGGGATTGCTGTCACAAATTTGCAGCTGCCGGATGCCTCCGGCGGCCCTATCTTTTCTCTCGCAAGAGAAAAGATAGGGGAGAAAAGAGTGCTTGGAGACGCGGGGTGCATTCTGCGTCTGAATTCAGGCGAACTCCAATGTTTCGGGCATCGTTCCACACGATACTCATCTTACGTATGTCTTGGTACGCGCCGCCTGATACGGGGGCATCAGATTTGATACCAGTTGCCGTAGAACGATTGCCGTCAATAGAAGGTGCGGTGAAAATTCAGATAATTTGTACCTTCTTGCGGGGGGTTCTTGGTTTGTACGCACCAAACGGCCTCCCCTGGGGAAAGCTGGAGCGACGGAGCCGGGACTGATGAGGGCCGGGGAGCAATGGCATATAGCTTTGCAGTTTCCCTTTCTCAGCTCTTCCTCATCCCATTCTTATCAAACTTTTTCCGCAGCGCGTGTTCCGTGACGGGAAGCGCGCAGAGCATCGGGACGAGCTGGATGAACACGGTGATCACCCCGGTGTACCCGATCGTCTCTGTGCCGCGCCCGATCACGAACAGGATGGGGACGACCGACAGCGGCAGCAGGAGCCAGCCGCAGCAGTACCAGTACCGCCCGCAGACCGTATGCGCCAGCTTCCACGTCTCCTGATTTTTCATGGACATGGTCGACCGGTATCCGAACGTCGCGTTGATGGACTTCGGCGGGCTTTTGAAAAACCTCCGGCCAAAATAGATCATCGTGAGCGGGATCATCAATACGGACAGCAGCATGAATATCCAGAAGCCCATTCTTTATTTCTCCTTTTTTATTTCTGCTCCATATTCCCCGGTCTGCGGTGTAAAAACTCATCAAACGCATCGATGCGCTCCGTCAGGGGCCTAATGGACACAAGTCGGAAGAAGCCGCCGCGGGACTGCATTTTATGCCACAGCTTCTGCACGTCGATGGCGTCATATACATTTTTATCGATCTCGGCGGCTTTTTTCTGCACGACCGCGCCGAGATGGATGGAGAAGCACAGGTCAATGAGGAAAATGCCGAAGCAAACGCCCACCATAAACGACGCCAGCGGGTGCGCCACGAACCACTCCACCAGCTTCCGCAGCCGCGGATACAGCAAAAAGTAGTACGCCAGCGACAACACGCCCCAGAAGAACGTGAACAGCGGGCAGATGATGCCCTGGACATTGCCCCAGAGCTTGCTGTAGTCCCACAGGCGCAGGTGGAAGCCCTTGAAGCTCACGACGCCGACGATATACTCCAGCAGCGTCATAGCCAGCGCCATGACGACGAACATGACCGGGTAATACCAGAACGTGCCCGAAAACGAGCCGAACAGCTGATGGTCCAGCTCCGAGAGGATGAACAGCAGCACCGTGCCGAATCCGTACAGCGGCAGGCAGGGGCCGAAGAGGAAGCCCGGGTTCAGCCACTTGCGCTCCGGGTTCGCCCCGGAGAAGAACCGGCGGAACAGAAGCTCCAGCACCCACCCGCCGACAGCGCCGAAGAAAAACAGATACAGAACGATCAGGAAGATCTGAAATTTGGACATAGCCGCCCTCCGCATACACATTTCTTTGCCTTCAGCTTACGACATTGCCGCCCCGCTGTCAAGGCAAAAGAAAACAGTGACGTTTGCAGGAAAGTGTGCTATACTGTCGCCAGAATATGCAGAAGGAGCAGGTTATCATGCGCGGAATCCCGTCTTTGATCACAGAGATCCGAAAGAAAGTCTTCACCGAGGTCGCCCGGATGGCATACTCCGGTGACTACACCGATATGGAGGATATCCCCTTCAAGATCGTCCCCGGCCAGAGCCCGCTGCACCGCGAGTCCGTGTTTCTCGAGCGCGCCATCGCCGGCGAGCGCGTGCGGCTGGCCATGGGTTTGTCCCTCCAGCCCGTGCAGACGCGCACGCTTCTGACCGAGGGCATGGACCAGGCCGCCATCGCCGAGCAGTATTACGAGCCGCCGCTCGTCAACATCATCCCCTACGCCTGCCACGCCTGCCCGACGCGGCAGTACCGCGTCAACGAGCTGTGTCAGGGCTGTCTCGCCTCCTCGTGCCAGCGCGTGTGCCCGAAGGGCGCGATCAAATTTGTCAACGGCAAGAGCCGCATCGACCAGAAGCTCTGCATCAAGTGCGGCAAATGCGCCAGATCCTGTCCGTACAACGCCATCACCTACCTCGAGCGCCCGTGCCAGGCCGCCTGCGGCATGGACGCCATCGGCGTCGACGAATATGGCAAGGCCTGCATCGACTATGACCGCTGCGTCTCCTGCGGCCAGTGCCTTGTGAGCTGCCCGTTTGGCGCGATCGTCGACAAGAGCCAGATCTATCAGGTCATCCGCTCCATGCTCGAGGGCAACGAGGTCGTGGCCATCGTCGCGCCGTCGTTCGTCGGCCAGTTCGGCAAGGACGTGACCGTGCCGAAGTTCCTCACAGCCATGAAGCAGCTCGGCTTTGCCGATGTGGTCGAGGTCGCGGTCGGCGCGGATATCTGCACGATCGAGGAGGCGCGGGACTTTATGGAAAAGGTCCCGGAGGAGCAGCGGTTCATGGCGACCTCCTGCTGCCCGTCGTGGCGGATGATGGCCAGACGGCTGTTCCCCGCCGAATCCGGCAACATTTCCATGACCTACACGCCGATGGTCTATACCGCGCGGCTCGTCAAGCGCGAACGGCCCGACTGCAAGGTCGTCTTCGTCGGCCCGTGCGCGGCCAAAAAGCTCGAGGCCATGCAGGATGATATCCGGACCGACGTCGACTTCGTCCTGACCTACGAGGAGCTGATGGGCATTTTTGAGGCCAGGGACATCGACTTTTCCCAGCTGCCCGACAGCCCGGACCTTGACGAGGGCACCCGCGCCGGGCGCGGCTTTGCCGTCGCGGGCGGCGTGGCCGCCGCGGTGGAGGATCTCATCCACAAGGAGCATCCCGAATGCCAGATCAAGACCCAGCGGGCCGACGGCCTGCGCGAGTGCCGCAAGCTTCTGATGCTGGCGAAGGCCGGGAAGCTCGACGGGTATCTGCTCGAGGGCATGGCCTGCCCCGGCGGCTGCGTGGCAGGCGCGGGCACGGTCGTCTCGGCGGATACAGCGGCAAAAAAGCTCTCGCAGCACATGGCCCAGGCCACCGGCAGCGCCGCCGACGACAGCCGCTACCGCGACTTAGCCGACCAGTTGAATTAAACCGCATAAAAACATAAATCGCCCCGGCGCAGACCGTTCTGCGCCGGGGCATTTTTCTATGTAAGTTGGTCAGGGCTCCATCATCAGGCGGATGATCTGCCGGTCGGTGTCGGCCATGCCGGTGTGGGCCAGCGCGCCGACGGTCTCGATCGTGTGCTCGATGCCGGATTTGACGATGCCGTCGCCGGCATAGAACTGGTTGCCGCAGCGGTACATGTGGTAGCCGAGCAGGCCCGCGTCGACGCTCGTGGCGATCTTTGCCGCGCAGGAGGGCTTGGCGCCGTCGCAGATGATGCCGGAGGTGATGGCCATAGCGTTGACCAGCGTATGCTTGATCTGCTCATACCCGCCGCCATAGAGGTAGGTGATGCCCGCCCCCGCGCCGCACCCGGCCGAGACCGCGCCGCAGTAGGCCGAAAGCGTCCCGATGTGCGCCTTGATATGGATCGTGCTGAGGTTGGAGACCGCCAGCGCCCGGTAGAGCGTCTCGCGGCTCACGCCCAGCTCCTGCGCGTAGACCACGACCGGCACGGAGGCCGTGATGCCCTGGTTGCCGGAGCCGGAGTTGATGATGACCGGCAGCTCGCAGCCGGACATGCGCGCGTCACTGGCCGCGGCGGCCATATAGCGGGCGCGGTTCTGCACCGTCTCGCCGTAGGCCTCGCGCAGCGTCTTGCCGACGTTCGCGCCGTAGGACCCGGCGAGGCCCGCCTCGGCGATGGCCATATTGTACGAGATCTGCCGCTCAAAGATCTCCTGCACATCCTCCGGACACAGCGACTGCGCGAAATCCACGATCCGCTCGACCGTCAGGACGCTGCGGTCCGTGCGGCGTTCGGAGACGGTCTCGCTGCACGGACGGTCGATGAGGCGCTTCGTGCCGTGCAGCAGCTGCACGAGGTTCGTATGGCTGCCGACGATCCGCGCCGAGGCCTGATCGCCAGCCGCGTAAACCGTGATGCGGATATCGAAGATGAACGGCGAGTCGATCGGCCGGATGTCAAAGGCCGCCTCCTGCAGGTACGCCCGCATGTCCGCGATCTGCTCGTCGGTGACCTCGCTGAGGACCTCCAGCTCCTTCTCCTCCCGGCCCGCGATGATGCCCGCGGCAGCCGCCGCGGCGATGCCGTGCATCGAGCCCGTATGCGGCACGACGACGCTCTTGACGTTCTTGATGATATTTCCGCTGACCTCGATCCGCACCCGCTCCGGCCGCTTGCCGAGCACGGCGCGGGCCTGCGCCGCGGCGTAGGCGATGGCGATGGGCTCCGTGCAGCCCATGGCGGGCACGAGCTCCTCGCGCAGGATCTCTACAAAGCTCTGATAGAGCGCATCCGTTCGTTTCATTCTGACCGTTCCTCCGATGTTTCATGATAGCAGGCCGCAGAGCAGGTATGGCTGCCGCACACGCGCGGCGGCTCGTCCTTGTGGTGGCCGCAGACATAGTCCGGCTGGTAATGGAGCGCCCCGGCCAAAAGCGCCCGGACCGCGTCGTCCGCGCCGCCCTCCGCGCCCGGATACAGCCGGATCCCGGCCTCCGCCAGCGCCAGCCGCGCGCCAGCGCCGATGCCGCCGCAGATGAGCGCGTCGACCGCGTAGGCCTTCAGAAATCCGGCCAGCGCCCCGTGTCCGCTGCCCATCGTGTCGACGATCGCCGACGAGACGATCCGCCCGTCGGTCACATCATAGAGCTTGAACTGCGCCGTCCGCCCGAAATGGCCGTAGATCTGCCCGTGATCAAAAGGTACCGCAAGCCGCATAAAGACCCCTCCCGCCTTTGCAGTTGTGCAAAGTGACGATATTCTGTGTCATCCATTATACCATATTTGTCGCGTTTGTAAAGCCCGGAAAGCACGCCGCCCCGCACGCCACGAAAGGCTGAATCCAAAAATCGCGCCCGCCCGGGGAGCCTCCCCGGGCGGGCGTGATTTTTGGATGTCGATGGGCTCCAGTCCGCTCACAGGTCGACCTGTTCAAATCTTGCGGCCGAGGTGCGGAAGGCCAGATAGGTCACGAGCGCGTACACCGCCACGCCGCCGAGCAAAACCGGCAGCTGCCGGACTAGGTCCGCCGGCGCGTAACTTTCGCACACGGTCTTCATGTACGGCACGACATGGTCGAGCGTCTCGAGCAGGACGATGGCCAGAAACAGCACGACGCTCGAGACGACGAAGGGCTTGCCGAGATCATAGCCGTTTTTGTAGTGCATCGGCAGAAACGTCAGGTTGAACAGCCCCATCAGCACAAACCCGAAGCCGAGAAAGGCCAGATTCGCCTCGATGCCGACGGGATTGTTGATCTGTGCATAGCTCCTGCGGAGGAGCATGAACGGGATACAGGCCGCGATCTGCAGCAGCTGCAGCGTCACGACGGTAGAAAACCGCGCCCGGACCACATCCCGCTTCGTGACCGGCAGCAGGGCCATGTAATACACGTCCCGGTTCTCCCGCGCGGCCTGCAGCATGAGGAAAATGCCGAGGGCATTATAGAAAAACGTCACGTAATACGGATAGCTCGGCACGAGCACCAGCGCGCTCAGCAGCAAAAACAGCAGCGGCACCGGCGTGACGACCAGCTTCCATTCCTTTTTCATCAGCAGCTTCATGCTTCCGCCTCCCGTTCCAGATGGACCATGATCTGTTCCAGATTCGCCGGCGTGAGCGCGAAGCCGGCGGCCAGCGCGGCGTCCTCTTTGCGGAGAAGCGCTTCGAGCTCGCCCTTGTGGCTGCGCGCGCCGATGCACGCGGCCCGCAGCGCGGGTGTACACGCCGCGTCGCTGCCCTGCAGCAGGAGATACCCCCCGGTCCACGCCTTCTTGTCCGTGCTGGCCGCGACGCGGCCATGCTGGATGTACGTGATCGTATCCGCGCAGGCGTCAAGGTCCGAGGTGATGTGCGTGGAGAAGAGGATCGACACGCCCTCCTGCTCACAGAGCGTCCGGAACGTGTCCAGCAGCTCGTCACGCGAGACAGGGTCAAGGCCGGACGTCGGCTCGTCGAGGATCAGCAGCTCCGCCCGGTGCGACATGGCGGCCGCCAGTTGATACTTGACCTTCATGCCCTCCGACAGCTCGCAGACGCGCTTGCTCTCGTCGAGCGAAAACTGCCGGACGAGGCGCGCGTAGCGCCCGTCGTCCCACCCGGGATAAAAGCGCTTCGTGACGTCCGTCAGCTCGCGCAGGCGCTTGCGCTGGTAATACGACGCGCCGCCGGAGACGAAGCCGATGCGCGAGCGGATCTCCCGCTCGTCCTTGTCCATATCCAGCCCGCAGATCGTGACCGTCCCCGCATCCGGATGCACCAGATGGAGCATGGATTTGAGCGTGGTCGTCTTGCCCGCGCCGTTGCGGCCGATCAGGCCCATGATCGTCCCGGCCTCCATGGAGAACGAGACGTTTTCCAGCCGGAAGGCCGGATACTGCTTGCAAAGCCCATCAAGCTTCAGGATCTGCATCGTCTTCCGCCTCCTTTGCCATCCGGAACAGCGCGTCCGGCACGTTCAGATCGTCCATGCTGACCAGCGCGATCCCGCGCTTTTTGTCCGCCATCAGCAGCAGCTGGTCGCCCGGCTGGATGCTGAACAGCTCGCGCGCCCCCTTCGGGATGACGATCTGTCCCTTCTCCCCGACCTTGACCAGACTGACGAATTTCCCCTTCGGGAACTGCATCGGCATAAAGATCCCTCCTGCCATAAGTTATACTTGGTATGAAAAGTTATACCAAGTATAACACACATGCTGGAAAATGCAAGCCCTATTTTCGCAGCTGCCGGTCCGTCCGCACGAGGACGACGGCCGAGGCAAGGAACGTGAAGATATCGGCCGCCGGCATGGAATACAGCACGCCCATCAGCCCGAACGCCCGCGGCAGCAGCAGTACGAGCGGCACCGCCAGCAGGACCTCCCGGAAAAACGACAGCCCCGCCGACTCCACCGGCCGCCCCAGCGCCTGCATGAAGATGAACGCCGCCTTGTTGACCGTCGCCAGCGGCAGCATGCACAGGTACACGCGGAAGGTCAGCACGGCAAACTCATTATAAAGCGCCGATTCCGCGCCGAACAGCCCGATGAGCTGCCGCGGGAACAGCTGCGTGACCAGCAGCGCGAGCACGCCGAGCACGAATTCCGCCCCCATCAGCCGCCACAGGATCCCGCGGCAGCGGCCGTATTGCTCCGCGCCGTAGTTGTAGCCCACAATGGGGATGCAGCCCGCGGACATGCCGATGGTGATGGAAATGATGATCTGAAACACCTTCATGACGATGCCGAGGACCGTCAGCGGGATGTCCGCGCCGTACTTGCTGCCCGCACCGTACTGCACGAGCATGTTGTTGGTCGCCGCCATGGCGATGACGAGCGAGATCTGCGCAAGAAAGCTGCACAGTCCCAGCGGCAGGTAGGCCGCGAGGATCTTCCCGCGGAGCTTGAAATCGTCCTTTCCCAGCCGCAGCGCCTTCGTATGGCAGAGGTACCATACGCCCATCGCGGCCGTGATGACCTGCCCGGCCACCGTCGCCACAGCCGCGCCCATCACGCCCCAGCGCAGCACAAAGATGGCGATGGGGTCGAGGATGCAGTTGGCGATCGCGCCCGCCAGCATGGAGGCCATGGCAAACCGCGGGCTGCCGTCCGAGCGGATGATCGGGTTGATCGCCTGCCCGAAGACGTAGATCGGAATGCCGACGGTGATGTAGGTGAAGTATTCCTTCGCATAGGTGAGATTCGCCTCTGTCGCGCCGAACAGCAGCAAAATCGGCGTCTGGAACACCGCGTAGAATCCCGCCACGAGCACGCCAACCAACACGCTCAGCGTCACAGCGCTGCCAACGGCGCAGTCCGCATCTTCCTGCCGGTTTTTGCCGAAGCAGATCGACACGTAGCTGCACGCGCCGTCGCCGATCATCACAGCCAGGCCCAGTGCCAGCACCGTCAGCGGAAACACGACGTTCGTCGCGCCGTTGCCAAGATACCCCACGCCCCAGCCGATGAAGATCTGGTCGACGATGTTGTACAGCGCTCCCACCAGCAGCGAGATCGTACACGGCAGGGCGAATTTCACCATGAGCTTCCCGAGCGGGGCAGTTCCCAGCGCGGCGTTTTGTTTTTCTTCCATAAAAACCTCCCAAAATAAAAAAAATTGCGCAAGTCCGTTCGGACTTACGCAAAGCTGCTACACAACAGCTGTACTTTACCACACGCCGGGAAAAATTGCAAAGGGGATTTTCCACAAGTTTTTCTCTTTTTCCGCCGGGAACTTGCGCGCCGCTCCTGCGTCTGATATAGTAGATACAAACAGAAAGAGAGGGCCCGCTATGTTCGGCTTTGACTTTATGAATTCGGTCTTCCCCGTGATCTTCACGGTCATGTTCGTCGGCATCTTCATCATGTTCATCGTCACCGCCGTGCGCGGCATCGGCCGTTGGCACAAGAATAACAACTCCCCGCGCCTGACCGTCGACGCGACCATCGTCTCCAAGCGCATGGACGTCACCCACCACCATAACAGCACCACACACACGAATTCCTCCTCCACCTGGTACTACGCCACGTTCCAGGTCGTCAGCGGCGACCGCATGGAGCTTTCGATCCCCACCCAGGACTACGGCTACCTCGTCGAAGGCGACCACGGCAAACTCACCTTCCAAGGCACCCGCTACCTCAGCTTCGAGCGCGCATAATCCCAACCCTCCACCCCGTCTCCCTCCCGGAGACGGGATTTTTGCGCCCTCATGCCTTCCCCTATGCAGGGAAGCCTTGGACTGCGCAGATCCAAAGCCTCCCCTGGAAGGGGAGCCTTGATGCTCATCTATCGTTTCTTAAGAATTATTTGTTGTTTTTCGATAAAAAATAATTGACAAACGATCTTCTCTGTGGTAGCCTGTAGCTACAGAAAGGATGTGTCCCCTATGAACTGGTCCAAAAACAGCTCGATCGAGCTTTCCCGGATCTGCGTCGTCTTGTTCATGATCCTCCTCGCCGCCCTCGATATCGGCTGCTACTGGGCCGTGCAGTGGTTCGTGGAGATCCGGCTGATGTACTGGCAGTACGGCGTGCTGATGATGGTCACGATCTACCTCTGCAGCGGCTTCGGCTGGGTGCTGCTCGTGCGGCTGTGGCAGCTGCTGCAGAATATCCGCGCGCAGCTCGTCTTCGACGCGAAGAACGTGCGGCTGCTGCGGCAGGTCAGCTGGTGCTGCGTGGGCGCGGGCGCGGTGTGTCTGGTCAGCTGCCTGTATTATCTGCCGTTCATCGCGGTCGCCATCGCGGCCGGCTTCATGGCGCTGATCGTGCGCATCATCAAGAATATTTTCCAGCAGGCCATCGACATGAAGGCCGAGCTCGACCTCACGATCTAGGGGGTGCGGCATGGAAATTCTCGTGAATCTGGACGTCATGATGGCCAAGCGCAAAATCTCCGCCGGGGAGCTGGCCGAGCGCGTCGGCATCACCCCCGCGAACCTGTCCATTCTCAAAAACAACAAGGCCAAGGCCATCCGCTTTTCCACGCTCATGGCCCTGTGCCATGAGCTCCGCTGCCAGCCGGGCGACCTGCTGGAGTTTGTGGACGACCAACAGGAGGTCACCGATGGAAGAACAACGTAAAAACGAATTCCCCCGCCCGCAGGAAACGCCCGATTGGGCGCAGGAGACGCTCGCCCCGGCAAAGCCGCCGTTCTCGGCCGGCCGAAAGGAAGTGCTGCTGGCGTTCGGGATGTATGTGCTGGCTTATGTGTATCTGGGTTCCGGATGGTGGGCGCTGCCGCTGTTTGCCGCCGGGTTTATCGCCGCCGGAGAATATCTGTACCGGGACGTGAAGCGTCCGTGGGAAAGCTGGGTCTGGCTGGCCTGCGTGATAATGATCGCGGGCTGCATCACGTGGCGCAGCCTGCATCCGAACCAGTACGACTCCCGGCTGGATGTGCAGGTCATGCAGGAGTATGCCATCCCCTCGAGCCTCGCCTTTCTGGCCCTGCATATCCTTGCCGTCTACTGGCTTCTGTGCCGCTCCGGGCGGCTGACCGGCGGCGAAAGCAGCCATCTGCTGCCGCTCGACGCGCTGTACGCGTTTCTCATCGTCCCGTTTCAGAATTTCTTCCTGCGCATCCGCTGCGTGATCTTCGCGCTGAAGTCCAAAAAGGAGCGCGGCGTCAGCGCCGGCGCGATCGCAGGCGCGGTGCTCGCGGCGTTCGCCGCGCTGGTGCTGCTCGTGCTGGCCATGACGCAGCTGTCCGCCGCGGACGACACCTTCGGCGAGCTGATCGATGACCTGCGGCTGACGCTGACGCTCGATCTTGACGAGACGTGGTTCTATCGTCTCCTCGCCTCCCTGCCGGTCGGCGCGTACGTGTTCGGCCTGCTGGCCGGTCTCGGCCGCCGGACGCCGGAGGATATGCGCGGGCGCGGAGCGGCGGTCATGGACCGCCTGCCGAAGCTGCGCACCGTCCCGGCGGGCATCTGGGCCGCGGCCCTCGGGCTGTTCAGCGCGCTCTATCTCGTGTTCTTCTTCGTGCAGGGCCGGTACCTGTTCGGGGCCTTTACCCGGACGCTGCCGGAGAGCTTTACCGTGGCCGAATACGCCCGCCAGGGCTTCTTCGAGCTCTGCCGCGTCATGGCGATCAACTTCACCCTTTTCTGGCTCGTCACGCGTACCGCGCGGCAGGAGCAGAAGCTGATCCGCTGGATGGCCGCCGCCCTTCTGGTCCAGAGCATGCTGTTCGCCGTCATCGCGATCTCCAAGCTGGCGCTGTATATCGACTGCTTCGGCCTCACGCCCCTGCGCGTGCAGAGCACGTGGCTCGTATGCGTGCTGCTCCTCGGCTGCGTCTGCGCGCTCTATACCCACCTGACCGGCAAAAAGTCCATGCGCGCCTGGATGATCTTCGGCGCGGTGACGCTGGCTGTTTTGTGCATGGTGCAGCTCCCGATGCATGTCCCGGCGCCAGAATTTCCGGGATAAAAAAATTCCAGCAGCCCCCTTGACAACCGCTCCGCCTTCTGCTATTATAATAAGGCTCTGTGAGAGCCTTATATCGCGGGATAGAGCAGTTCGGTAGCTCGTCGGGCTCATAACCCGGAGGTCGGGGGTTCAAATCCCTCTCCCGCAACCATCAAGCTGAACCAAAAAAGATATCAGCGCGAAAAGCCCAGAAGTTTCAACGGCTTCCGGGTTTTTTTGCGCCCATTTTTTGAAGTTGGAAAAAAAGATATCAAAAAGGGTTTTGGCAAAATCAGTGGACTTGAACCTTTAC
>OLSB01001727.1_pt1 | contig 19949 bp, 15 predicted proteins | sample 1672071 | NCBI WGS metagenome assembly OLSB01 (sample SAMEA3136642, study PRJEB25190) | human gut metagenome | biome: human gut; feature: human-associated habitat; material: faeces | place: Austria | collected 2013 | reverse complement strand
ACCACTATCTGGTAGACAACGCCGACCTGCTGCTCGCCGCCTACGACGGCCAGCCCGGCGGCACAGCCATGACCTGCGAGCTGGCCCGGCGCTATGACGTGCCGGTCATGAAGATTAAACCGACCGTGAATTAAAGGAGAATGCCCATGTGCGGACGCTATTACATTGCCGAGGACGACGCAGCCGAGGAACTGCGCCAGATCATCGAAGCCGTCAATCGCCGCAATCCGGACGCGAAAACCGGCGGCGAAATCCGTCCCGGAGACACCGTCCCCGTGCTGGCCAACAGCCCCAGCCTTCAGCCCGGCTCGTATGCCATGCACTGGGGCTACACATTGCCCGACGGCAAGCTTCTATTCAACGCCCGCAGCGAAACTGCCGCGGAGAAGGCAATCTTCAAAGACGGCATGGCCCAGCGCCGCTGCCTGATTCCCGCCACCTGCTATTTCGAATGGGAGCATCGCGGAAAGGACAAGATCAAGTACGCCATCGCGCCCGAGAACAACGATATGATCTATCTTGCGGGCATCTACCGCAAGGAAGGCAATCGCGCCGCCTGCACTATCCTGACCCGCGAACCGGCGGAGAGCATCGCATTTATTCACAACCGGATGCCGGTTATTCTGCCCGCCGAGGCCATAGGCGATTGGCTGAACGCGCGGTATGAAGCCACGGATGTGCTGAAAGCCGCGCAGACGGACATGGGATACAGACTCGCGTAAAATTCCGGCAGGAAGAAGCTGCTTCAGGCTTTTTCCTGCCTTTTCTATTTACCTGCGCATTGATTCAACGCGCCGGTCGGCAAAACGTGAAAACCCTTATAATTTCTAGCTTTTCAGGCTCAAATCACGCAAAATCAATGTGACAAACATGTCCGAACGTGTTATAATGATTTTGTGTTATCTGTCGAAACACGCAATAGCCCAACAGTTCAAATCTCAGCAGCTTCCATGGATGCTGCCCACCAGTGGCATGGAGGTCTGAGTGTCATAGGAATTCTTTTGCCGATTCAGTTGCGGAGGGCGAAGCTGTATGGATGAGAAAATGTGGCGCTATGGCTGCCTCTTTTGCCGGACAGGCGCGGAAGCGACCATTGCCAGTTACATCAACCAGTCGATCACCGACGTTGAAGCTGTAGCCCCAACCCGCACCCGCAGAAAAACCGTCGCCGGTAAGGTCATTGAAGATCAGGTGCAGCTGCTGCCCGGATATCTCTTCTTCCGTACTGAATCCGACGAGCCGCTTCCCCGGCTGACCCGCATTACCAATGTACTCAAATTGCTGGAGTACGATAATCTCAGTTGGGAACTGACCGGCGGCGATAGACAATTTGCTGAATTCCTATTTGACAATGACCTGCTTCAGCCGCCGCACGTATCATTTATCGACGGAAAGCTCCATTTCGAAGATGGTTTCCTTTACGGACATGACGATGCCGTGCTGCGCGTAAGTCGGCGAAAGAAAACTGCGGAGGTCAGACTGGGAATCGACAGATTGGCATTTTGGATTGGCTATGACGAATGATACTTAAGATTGCGAGGCCGCTTTTATGAAGATGCTGGACAACATCAACTCGACTGTGCGTGACGATTTGCAGCAGTCGATACGAAAAGGAAGCAAACTTTCTATTGCGGCAGCCTGTTTTTCAATTTATGCCTATCAGGAACTGAAAAAGCAGCTGGAGGCGGTGGATGAGGTTCGCTTCATTTTCACGTCGCCGACATTCATTCAGGAGAAAACGCCGAAGGAGAAGCGCGAATTCTATATTCCGAGGCTAAACCGCGAGCGCAGTCTGTATGGAACAGAATTCGAAGTGAAGCTCCGCAATGAGCTGACGCAAAAGGCCATCGCCAAGGAATGCGCCGATTGGATTCGTCGCAAGGCGCGGTTTCGTTCCAATATCTCGTCCCAGCAGATGTGGGGCTTTCTGAACGTTGACGAAAGCACCTACGCACCCATAAACGGCTTTACGACGGTTGATCTTGGCTGCGAGCGGGGCAACAATGCCTATTATCCCGTTCAACGAATGGAATCGAGCGAAAACGGGCGCTATTATTTGCGTCTGTTTGAAGAAATTTGGAACGACCGGACGAAGCTTCAGGATGTGACCGACCTTGTGGTCGAAAGCATTTCCGCGGCCTACCGCGAGAATTCGCCCGACTTCATCTATTTCTATACGCTCTACAACATCTTCAATGAATTTCTGGACGACATTTCAGAAGATGTTCTGCCCAATGAGGCAACGGGCTTCAAGCAGTCGATAATCTGGAATATGCTCTACAACTTCCAGAAAGACGCAGTGCTGGCGATCATCAGCAAGCTTGAAAAATTCAACGGCTGCATTCTGGCGGACAGCGTCGGCCTCGGCAAAACCTTCACAGCGCTGGCGGTCATCAAATACTACGAAAACCGCAATAAATCCGTGCTGGTACTCTGCCCGAAAAAACTGTCCGAGAACTGGTCGACCTACAAGAGCAACTATGTCAACAATCCCATCGCGGAGGATCGGCTGCGCTATGATGTTCTTTATCATACCGATCTTTCACGAGAAAAGGGCATGTCCGGCAGCATCGATCTTGCACGTCTAAACTGGGGCAATTACGATCTGGTCGTCATTGACGAATCGCATAATTTCCGCAATGGCGGCGAAATTTCGGGTCAAGACGAACGGGAAAACCGCTATCTTCGCCTGCTCAATCGCGTTATTCGCGCGGGCGTGCGCACGAAGGTGCTGATGCTCTCCGCCACTCCGGTCAACAATCGCTTTGTCGATCTGAAAAACCAGCTTGCGCTGGCCTATGAAGGCGATGCAACGCAGATCAACGACAAGCTCAACACCAGCCACACCATCGACGAGATCTTCCGTCAGGCACAGACGGCCTTCAATGCATGGAGTAAGCTGTCCACGGAACAACGCACCACGGCGGCATTGCTCAAAACGCTGGATTTCGACTTCTTCGAAGTGCTCGACAGCGTAACCATCGCCCGCAGCCGCAAGCATATCGAAAAGTATTATTCCACAGCGGAGATTGGCAAATTTCCGGAGCGGCTGAAGCCCATCTCCCTGCGTCCAAACCTGACCGATCTGCGCGGTGCGATCAATTACAACGACATCTATGAAGTCCTGATGATGCTCAACCTCGCCATCTATACGCCCAGCAACTTTATTTTGCCCAGCAAGACGGCGAAATACATCGATCTGACGCACAACAAGGGCAACACCCTGACGCAGAAGGGCCGCGAGGAGGGCATCCGCCGCTTGATGAGCATCAATTTGCTCAAGCGGCTCGAGTCCTCCGTCCATTCCTTCCGCCTGACGCTGGAGCGTATTCGCACGCTCATTAACGGCACAATCGACAGGATCAATGCCTATGCCGGAGGCGAGCAGACGATCGAGCTGACTGATTTGAATGCAGCTGTCGATTTTGACGAGGATGACCAGAACATGGATCTCTTCTCCGTGGGCAAAAAGGTGCGCATCAGCCTTGCGGATATGGACTATAAATCGTGGCTGCGTGAATTGAGCGAGGATGCAGAAAATCTGGAGCTGCTGACCAGCCTGGTCGGCGATATTACGCCCGATCACGATACAAAGCTTCAGACGCTGCTTTCACTGATTCGCGATAAACAGGCGCATCCCATCAATAAAGGAAACCGCAAGCTCATTATCTTTACCGCATTTTCCGATACGGCGGATTATCTCTATCAGAATATCGCACCGTTTATGCAGCGGGAATTTGGCCTGAACACCGCCGAAATTACCGGCACAGTGGACGGAAAAACCACCATTCCGAAGCTGCGCGGCGATCTGAACACGGTGCTAACCTGCTTTTCGCCCATCTCAAAAGGGCGCAATGTCCTTATGCCCAGCAGCACGGACGAAATAGACGTGCTCATCGCCACCGACTGCATTTCCGAAGGTCAGAATTTGCAGGACTGCGACTATCTCGTCAATTACGACATCCACTGGAACCCCGTTCGCATCATTCAGCGATTCGGGCGAATCGACCGCATCGGCAGCAAAAACGCGCGCATTCAGCTGGTGAATTTCTGGCCGGACATGGATTTGGACGAATACATCAACCTGAAGTCGCGCGTCGAAACCCGCATGAAGATTTCCGTCATGACCTCCACCGGCGACGACGATCTGATCAACGCCGAGGAAAAGGGCGATCTGGAATACCGCCGCGCGCAGCTCAAACGCCTGCAGGAGGAAGTTGTGGACATTGAGGATATGTCCAGCGGTATTTCCATCATGGATCTGGGGCTAAATGAATTTCGCCTTGATCTCCTGGATTACATCAAGCGAAACGGCGACGTCGAAAACGCGCCGCATGGAATGCACGCTGTGGTAGAGGCCACCGCCGATACGCCGCCTGGCGTCATCTTCGTGCTGAAAAACATCAACGCGAACGTGAACATCAACTCCCAGAATCGACTGCATCCGTTCTACATGGTGTATATCGGCGAGGACGGCGAGATTGTCTGCGACCATCTTTCGCCCAAGGAAATGCTGGACAGAATGCGCCTGCTCTGCAAAAATCAGGCCGAGCCGAATCTGGCACTCTGTCATCAGTTCAATCAGGAGACGGATGATGGCCGCAATATGTCTGCTTGCTCCGAGCTGCTTTCGGAGGCCATCGATTCCATCATTCACGTCAAGGAAGAAAGCGACATGGATTCCTTCATGCAGGGCAAACAGACCTCCTTCCTTGCAAACACCATATCGGGGCTGGAGGATTTTGAGCTGATTTGCTTCCTTGTCGTCAAGGAACGGAGGTGACAACGATGCTTGGCTTACCGGCGTCCACGGAGATTCATAAGCTCATCACCAAGAAGAAGGTCTATGAGCAGTTCGGCGCGGAAATGAGCGCCGAGCGCCGCAGGAAATTCGACACGGATATTGCCCGCATGACGTTGACCAACGAAATCTCGCCGGTGTCCGTCAATCTCGCGCCGGGTGAAAAGGTGCAGAGCTTTTTCGTGCTTCATGCCGCGCTGAAAACCCGCGATTTTGATGCGCAGAACATTGCCTGCCTCGCCCGCCTGTTCGGGCAGCGGCTGATTCTGGTGCTGGAGGCGGACAATCAATGGCGGCTGGCCGTCTGGCAGACGAAGCTCCTCATGACAGATTGGGCCGCGCCAGATTCTTTTACGATTCCGTTGGAAGGTACCAATTTGGACAAGGCGTGGGACAATATCGTTTCTCGCATCGCGGGCGTGGAGCTTCAGCACGACAAAACGCTGGACGAACAGCTTGCCGCCGCCGCGCAGCGCGAAAAGCTGCAAAAGGAAATCGCCAAGCTCGAAAAGCTGGCGCGTGCGGAGAAGCAGCCGAAGAGGAAGTTTGAGCTGGTACAGAGAATTAAAACGTTGAGAAACGACATAGAATTATTATAAAGTCACCAATAAATGCACGAGACGAAAAGGAGGTATCTTATGCTTACCGCTGAAGAAATTGCCAAAACAACCGCTGACGTTCTCGAAATTCAGAGCGTGCTCATTCCCTATCAGAAGGGTATGCCGTTGGATAGGGAAAAAGCAGAACAGATCATTCGGAAGCATAACAGCTCCGATGTCCTTGTAGCAGTGATGAACTCGCCACTCAGTCCGGGATTCGTCACCTTTGAACAGGCTACCGATCAGATGCTTGCTCAAAATCTATCGAATATTCAGACGATCCTTGGCGCAAAGCTTATGGGAAAATCCATTGATGAGTTGCTAGACAGCAAGTGATACATACAATCAAGAAAAACGAAATGGAGATATACTGATGAAGAAAATTGTTCTTGTCGCTCGTCAGGACATCATTGATTCTTCTTTGAAGCATATTCACGATGATACGGGACGAATGGCTTTGGATGGTATTCGCTATGGCAAGATCAAAGAAATTGAAGATAACGTCGACCCCATGTCGATTCGCCATGAACTGCGAAAAGAATTTGAACGCGATAATCCGAATTATCGCGTTGACTCCTATGCCATAAGATTTGAAGATGGACATGAAATTGATTGCAGCGATAAACTCACCATGCATACGCCCAACCTGGCGGATGAGAATTATAAAAAGCTGGCGGCGCTTTTTCCGAATGCGGTTACGGAGACGATTGACGAGGCCACGGGCGAAGTGGTGCGGGCGATTGACAAGGATGTTCTGATGCAGGAGATCAACACGCACGTGGTGGACGGACGCGAAGAGCGCTATCAATTCACATGGCCGGACAAGAAGAAGGCCATGTTGATGGCGAACGCGGCCATTGCAGCGGCGCTGCGACCGGTGAAGGCGGACAGCGTTGGGCGCGATGGCACGCCCGGCGGTTGGGACAGCGAGAATCTTTATATCGAGGGCGACAATCTGGACGTGCTCAAGCTGCTGCGGGAAACGTATCTGGGCAAGGTGAAGATGATCTACATCGACCCACCCTACAACACCGGCAATGATTTCGTGTATGAGGACGATTTCACCGAGGACACGGACAGCTACATAGGCAGAAGCGGACAGTATGACGAACAGGGCAACCAGCTCGTGCAGAACACCGACAGCAACGGCCGCTTTCATACCGACTGGCTGAATATGATCTATCCGCGGCTGAGAATTGCGAAGGATTTGCTGACGGATGATGGTGTGATTTTCATATCCATTGATGACAATGAAGATGAGAACCTCCGCAAATGCTGTGATGAAGTTTTTGGCGAGCAGAATTTTGTTGCTCAACTTATTTGGGAAAGGGCATATGCCCCGAAAAATGATGCTCGATTCATTTCTAATAGCCACGACTATGTATTAATGTATGCGCGAGACATAAATAATTTTACGATTGGTAGATTACCTCGAACAGAGGAGGCAAACGCCCGCTATCAAAATCCTGATAATGATCCACGCGGTGTTTGGAAACCAAGTGACTTGTCTGTAAAAACATATAATGCTGCCTGTGATTATCCTATTACCGCCCCTTCGGGGCGAGTAATAGAGCCTCCAGCAGGACGCTGCTGGAGTCTCTCCAAAAATGCATTTTTGGAGAGACTCCATGACAACAGAATATACTTTGGTGCCGATGGAAATAGTGTTCCATGCATGAAGAGATTTCTAACCGAACTGAAGTATGATGGCATGGCTCCCACTTCCATCATGTTTTATAAAGACGTAGGACATAGTCAAGAAGGCGCTAAAGAGGTAACCACCTTAATGGATGCTGGCGTATTTGATGGCCCTAAGCCGGTTAGGCTACTAATCCGCCTGCTTACTTTGGCAAACCTGAACGACGATTCTATCGTGTTGGATTTCTTCTCTGGCTCTGCAACGACGGCACATGCACTTATGCAGTACAATGCAGAAAAAGGAAAGCACTGCAAGTTCATCACCGTCCAAGTCCCGGAAGAAACCGATAAATCCGGTACAGCCTACAAAGCAGGCTATCGGAACATCTGCGAAATCGGCAAGGAGCGCATTCGCCGCGCGGCAAAGAAAATCCGCGAGGACGCGGGGCTGCCGTTGACGCAGGACTTTGACGGCGGTTTCCGCTGCCTGCGTCTGGATTCCTCCAACATGCAGGATGTATACTATAATCCCATGAACCTGACGCAGTCCCTGCTCGACCTGACCACTGACAACATCAAACCCGACCGCACGCCGGAGGATTTGCTGTTCCAGGTGATGCTGGAGCTGGGCGTGCTGCCTTCCAGCAAAATTGTCGAGACAGAAATCGACGGCAAAAAGGTATTCGATGTGGCGGACGGCTTCCTGCTGGCCTGCTTCGATACGGGTGTCACCACCGAGACCGTTACCGCCATTGCAAAGAAACAGCCCTACTACGCCGTTTTCCGCGACGCCTCCATGGCCGACGACAGCACCGCAACCAATTTCGATCAGATTTTTGAAACGTACTCTCCCTCGACGGCAAGGAAGGTGCTGTGATATGAGCGAAGTTGCGAACCACGGCGAGATGATCGTCTATCGGTCCGGCGACGGTTGTCCGCATATCAATGTGCGATTGGAAAATGAAACTGTCTGGCTTTCCATTGACCAAATGGCGAAGCTGTTCAGCAGAAATAAATCCACGATATCCCGGCACATAAAAAACATATTTGATGAGGGAGAGCTGGAGCGCAATTCAGTTGTTGCAAATTTTGCAACAACTGCCGCGGACGGGAAAACCTATCAGGTCGATTATTATAATCTGGATATGATTATCGCGGTAGGCTACCGTGTTCGAAGCTCTGTTGGTACGCAATTTCGCCAATGGGCGACAGCGCGGCTGAAGGAGTATATGATTAAGGGCTTCGCGCTGGATGACGAGCGGCTGAAGGGCAATGGCGGCGGCAATTACTGGAAAGAGCTGCTGGCGCGCATTCGAGATATTCGTTCGTCTGAAAAAATGCTGTATCGACAGGTGCTTGACCTGTACGCCACCAGCCAGGACTACGACCCGAAAAGCGCAGAATCTATTCGCTTTTTCCAGATTGTGCAGAACAAATTGCATTATGCAGCACACGGACATACGGCGGCGGAGGTAATCTATGAGCGTGCCGACGCAGATGCGCCTTTTATGGGGCTACGCACGTTTTCAGGCGAAATTCCCGAGCTGAAGGATGTGCGCATTGCAAAGAATTACCTGAACGAGACGGAGTTGCGCGTGCTGAACAATCTGGTCTCCGGTTATTTTGACATTGCCGAAATCAACGCCATGGAGCATCGACCCATGTACATGAAGGACTACGTTGCTCAGTTGGATGCGGTGCTTTCCTCCGGCGGGCGGAAGCTGTTGGACAACGCCGGGCATGTCAGCCATCAGCAGGCCATCGAAAAAGCCACGACAGAGTACCACAAATATCAGGTGCAAACACTTTCTCCCGTTGAGAAAGCCTACGTGGAAACGGTAAAAAGCCTCGAAAGCACAGCGAAGAAGAAGAGCAGGGAGCAAAAAGCATGAAATTTCGCTTTAAGATACAGCAATATCAGACCGACGCGGTGGATAGCGTCGTGCGGGTATTCGATGGCCAGCACTACAGCGACGGTGTGTCGTATATCCGCGATTTGGGCGAGCAGGAGTCAGTCATGCCTCCGCAGAATGGGCAGCTTTCGATGTTTCCCGACCCGCAGCTTACCTTCGACGATGTCCTCGATGATACCGGCTATAAAAACGAAAATCTCCGACTGAATGCGGACGAACTGCTTCAAAACATCCGCACCATTCAGTCGGAGAACAATATTCGCCTGTCCGATCATCTGGTGCGGGAGCTGGGCTGCTGCTCGCTGGACGTGGAAATGGAAACCGGAACGGGCAAGACGTATGTCTACATCAAGACCATGTTCGAGCTGAACAAGCGCTATGGCTGGAGCAAATTCATCGTTGTCGTGCCGTCCATCGCCATTCGTGAGGGCGTGAAGAAGTCGTTCGAAATTACCACGGATCACTTTATGGAGCTTTATCACAAAAAGGCGCGGTTCTTCATCTACAACAGCTCGAATTTGAATCAGCTGGACGCGTTTTCATCGGACAGCGGCATCAACGTCATGATTATCAATACCCAGGCATTCGCCGCATCGCTCAAGGAGGATGGCCGCAGCAAGGAAGCGCGCATCATCTATTCCAAGCGCGATGAATTTGCCTCCCGCAGACCGATCGACGTTATCGCTGCGAATCGTCCGATCGTCATCATGGACGAGCCGCAGAAGATGGGCGGCGAAGTGACGCAGAAAGCGCTGAAGTCGTTCAACCCGCTATTTTGCCTGAATTATTCCGCGACCCACGCCAAACAGCACAATCTGGTCTATGTGCTGGACGCGCTGGACGCTTACAACAAGCGGCTGGTGAAGAAGATCGAAGTCAAGGGCTTCGAGGTGAAAAACTTCCGCGGCACGGATCAGTATCTGTATATGGAGAGCATACTGCTTTCGCCCAAGAAGCCGCCGCAAGTGCGCATGGAGCTGGAAATTCGCTATCAGAAATCCATCAACCGCGAATTCCGCATTCTGAGCGTGGGCGACAATCTCTATTATATTTCCGGCGAAATGGAACAGTATAAGGGCTTTTCCATTTCGGAAATCGACCCTATCGCCGGAACGGTGACGTTTACCAACGGCGACGTCATTCGCAAGGGCGACGTGGTGGGCGACGTGTCCGAACGGGATATGCGGCGCGTGCAGATTCGCGAGACGATCATCTCCCACTTTGAGAAGGAAGAGCAGAATTTCGACATGGGCATCAAGACGCTGTCGCTGTTCTTCATCGACGAAGTGGCGAAATATCGCCAGTATGATGCGGATGGCAATGAGGTGCTGGGCGAATATGGGCGCGTGTTTGAGGAAGAGTATATCGCCGTGCTGAACGAGTATCGGAAGTTCCTGAATCCGGCGTATCTTGCGTATCTGGACGGCATTTCTGCTGCCGACACGCATAAAGGCTATTTCAGCATCGACAAAAAGACCGGACGCGCTGTGGATTCGGCGCTCAAGCGTGGCAGCGAGTTCTCCGACGACATCTCTGCCTATGATCTGATTCTCAAAAACAAGGAGCGCCTGCTTTCCTTTGAGGAGCCGACACGCTTTATCTTCTCTCATTCTGCACTGCGCGAGGGCTGGGACAATCCGAACGTGTTTCAGATTTGCACGCTCAAGCATGGCGGCGATAGCTCAACCCAGAAGCGGCAGGAGGTTGGCCGCGGCTTGCGCCTGTGCGTCAATCAAGCGGGTGACCGCATGGATGCGGAGACCTGCGGTGACAATGTGCAGGTCATCAATACGCTGACCGTCATCGCCAGCGAGGGCTATTCCGATTTCGTCCGCGATTTGCAGGAACAGACCCGCGCCGTACTCTATGATCGTCCGACCAAGGCAAACATTGAATACTTCACAGGAAAGACGATCGCCGTGGATGGACAGAACGTCAAGATTACCGAAACGCAGGCGAAGCAGATTTATAAATATCTGCTGAAGAATGATTACATTACGGACGATGACGCGATTGCGCAGGACTACCGCGACGATCTGGCTACCCACAGGCTCGCGCCGCTGCCCGAGGCGCTTGCACCCATGGCGGACGAAGTGCACAGGCTGATTCAGTCGATTTTCGACGAGAGCATTCTCAGGGAAATGTTTGTCGATGGCAATAAGACCAAAGCGCCGGAAAATCCGCTCAACGACCGCTTCTACAAAGAAGCCTTCCAGGCGCTCTGGAAAGCGATCAACCACAAGTACGCCTATACCGTGGATTTTGATTCGGAGGAACTGATTCGCAACGCGATTGCCGCCATTGATGAGAAGCTGTTTGTCAGCCAGTTGCAATACACCGTTTCTCAGGCCAGCCAGCGCAGCGAACTGACGAATGACATGATGCGGGAAGGTAGCTCGTTTAATGCGGTCAAGACGCGAACCTCCACGCTCAAGCACGCAGAGACCAGTCAGATCAAATATGATTTGATCGGCAAGATTGCAGAGGGTACGGTGCTGACGCGACGCACCGTCGCAGCCATTTTAAAGGGAATTCGCGCTTCCACCTTCATGATGTTCCGGCACAATCCTGAGGAATTTATCGCCAAGGCGATCAGACTGATCCGCGAACAGAAGGCCACCATGATCGTGGAACACATTGCTTATGATCAGATCGATGGCAGCTATGACAGCAGCATTTTCACTGCGGAAAAACATGGCAAGTCACTGGAGGACGCCTTCCGTGCATCCAAGGCCATTCAGGATTATGTCTACACGGACGGCACGGCAGACAAGAGCATCGAGCGCCAATTCGTTGAATCGCTGGATGGTTCGGCAGAAGTGAACATCTATGCCAAACTGCCCCGAGGCTTTTCCATTCCTACGCCTGTCGGCCATTATTCGCCGGACTGGGCCATTGTATTCCATGAAGGAAAGGTTCGGCATATATACTTCGTGGCGGAAACCAAGGGCACGATGGATACGCTCAATCTGCGCCCGATCGAAAAGGCTAAGATCGACTGCGCAAAGAAGCTCTTTGCTACATTGTCCAATGGTTCCGTGAAATACGACCATGTGGATAGCTACCGGCAACTGCTGAATAAGGTTATGAATTAGACCTGATATATGTGCAAAGCACTACAAAGGAGAAAAAATGCGTATTGCGATACTTCATTTAAGCGATTTTCACACAAAGCAGGGAGATATGTATTGCGCACCTAAAATCGATAGGTTGGTTGAAGCGCTTAATGTTTCAGGTGGCTTCGATGAGTGCGTTTTGATTTTTTCTGGTGACATGAGTTCTCGTGGCGAAAAAAGTGAGTACAGTCAGGCCAGAAAAGCATTGAAAAGGATCATCAATAAGATTAAAAGCAGCTTTTCTACGAATTTTATACCATTGCTATCAGTCCCCGGGAATCATGATATGACCTTAAATGATGATTGCCGTCAGCATTCTGATATTAGAGAATATTATGATAAAGGTACGGTAGACATGCATTTGGCGGATGAATTCGCTTGCATGAGTAATTTCTTTGATGAGAATTTCTCCGATAACCACACATGGGGAGATAAACTTGTATATCGCTATTTTAGAAGATACGGCGAGTACAATATTCAGATAAACTTGCTTAATACGGCTCCTTTTTCGACATTGAAGCCTGACGATAAAGAATGCCATTATTTTCCGAAGGAAAAAATGCATTTGCTCCAGAAGGTAGATGAATCAACGCTTTGTATAACGGTAATGCATCATAGTGTTGAATGGTTTGATTGGTCATGTAAAGCAGATCTGGAAAAAATGATATACGACAATTCAGAGTTTCTGCTAACGGGGCATGACCATGTGGGTTCGGGGCGCACCGTTTCGTTCAGTAATGATTCGGGCGTATGGGTCTCTGCAGCTGGAGCTATGGATTTGTCAAAAATCGCATATGAGGACAGCTTTAATCTGATGGTTATCGATACTGAAACAAATAGGTTTTCAGGATATATCTTTACGTGGAATCCTAAAGATAGAATTTACTACCACAAGGTACAGGTCGAGAGAAAGGAGATCACAAGTAAATCAAGGAAGTTGAATCCTCAACCTTCATATTTGAAAGGTATGAAGGTTGATCCGCGGCATAAAATATCAGATAGTTTTATGGAATACTTCGTTTTTCCTAAATTGAGTATCAACAATGGGCGTGGCTATGCTCGCAGCAGAATTTTGCTCACATACGATGATTTCAGTAATTACCTGCAAACCCATCCTGTTGTATTCATTGACGGAGAATCCAATGCCGGTAAAAGCACGCTGCTTCGGTATTTATATCTGAAGCTGTGTGAAGTGGGGATTCCTCTTCTTTGGGACATTGCACAGTTGCAGGTGCCGGTTCGTAATCTTACACGGAATTTGGTACCAACACAGTACGGAGATGAACATAGTGCGCTCGAACGCTTTCAACAGGCTAAATTTGAGGAAAAATACATTCTAATCGATAATTGGGAGATGCTGCCTATTCGAGAGCAAAAGAATGTTTTAGAACAGCTTAAGTCAATGTTTTGTCACATTATAATCAGTAAAAATATAACATTCGGAGAAGATAGCATTGACATTGAGGAAGGCGTTAAAACAGCACTGAAAGCGGATGTCGAGTCTGATAAGCTGTGCATTGAGCCTTTCTATAGGAGCAAACGAAGCGAATTAGTTCGGAATGTTTGCACTGTTTATGGGACGCTCAATGAGAATGATATTGAAAATGTAAATAACGCCATAAATGCAATGGTAGAGCATCATTCGTCAATGTTTATTCTTAACCCGGAATTTATTATTCAATATACAACTTACTTTTCCAAAGAGGATAATCACAGTTATCAAAGAGGCGAAAAAATATTTGGAACGATATTCGAGTTTAATATTAAGCAGCTAATAATTGGAAGCACATCTGCTCATAATGTTGACGAATATATCACGGTTCTTGAGGAGATCAGCTATGCGATGCATAGTCAGAAGAAAGATCGCTTGCCATCGTCTGGGGTTGAAATTGTTATTAACGAATACAATCAAGCATACGCCGCAACTGTTAGTCCCATAAAGTTTTTGGAAGTAATGTTTAAGGCTAAAATATTCTGTTTTGCAGGTGGTGGCTTGGATATTGCATTTTCTAATAGAAACTATATGTCATATTTTGTGGCACGATATATCTGCCGAGATATGATGAACAATGGGAATTTCGATGACCTTAACGAATGTGCAAAGTACATTAGTTATGGAGTCAATGCAGATATTCTCATGTTTACTACCTACATAACGAGTAATACGCGGATTGTCCGAACCATCAGCGAATCGGCTAAGAGCTTGCTTTCAGAATGGCAACCATTATCGTTCGAAACGGATGGGTTACGTCTTCTGTCAGAAACAACAGGAGTAATGTCAACGAGTATAAAGAGTCCTACTGCAAAAGATCGCCAGTTTGTAGAAGCAGAGCGTGAATTGCATGAAGAACGCTTACACGATAATGCTCAGATGAGTACCTGTGGAATCTATGACAACTATCAGCTGCAGAAATACGACAGTCCTTCCCAACGACTCCAGCGTGCCTATGCATATACGGAAATGTTATCTAAAGCCTTACCGGCATTTAGCAACATTTTGAAAGCTAATCAAAAAGAAGAGTTGATCGAGCAGATATTTACCTATCCGAGCAGAATAGCTCGCGCAGCATTGGAGCCGATTGATAAGCATTTTGATGTTTTAACAGAACAAATGCTGAAAATGACAGATGATATGTTAGAGAAGGGACAGATTATCAAAAAGCAGACAAAAGAAAGTATCAAGCAAATCCTCCATGAATTGGCTATATCCATAACATTAGGTGTTATCAATCACTTTGCAGAATGTGCCACGGATATTAAGACATTACCACTCCTTACAGCACATTTCTGCGATAGTGAAATTGAACAGATTGAGCATCTGCTGATTCTTGAAAATGCGCGGAATACGGATGAATTGCACAAATATGCATTGGCATTGCTAAAAGACAACAAAAAAACACACATGGAGGTAATGGTAAAACTGATTGTGCGAAAACATCTCATTTACACTACCGCTATACCCTTTGATAAGCGTACTCGAATAATCGATACTATATTTGGAAAACAAGCGCGTAAGGAGTTAGGCGTGATTAAGGGAGAAATAGCAGTATAACCATTTTGCTCTCAGCAGCTGTAACAAGCTCCGAGAGCCTTTCTTTGTCTCCTTTTCCAGCTTGAAGATTATGTTCAAAAGGGTAAGCTGTCACCAAGCCGGAAGGCAACAACGAAGGAGGCAGCACCCATGATTAGCATTTCCGAGATAGTAGCCAAGACCGAGGCCATGTTCGACCTTTTCAACCATCACTTCTACAACGGCGAGCTTACACGCCCGGCTATCACCGTATCACCGGACGGCGGGCGCGGAGCCTACGGCTGGTGCAGCGTGTATGAAATCTGGCAGGCCAGCGGCGAAGCATATCGGGAGATCAACATTTGCGCCGAGTATATCGACCGGCCCATCGGCGAGGTCGCGGCGACCATGCTCCACGAAATGGCGCATCTCTACAACCTGACCCATGAGATCAAGGACGTCAGCAACAACGGGTACTACCACAATAAGAAATTCAAAGAAACCGCCGAGGCCCACGGCCTGCACATCGAGCATCACGCCACCTACGGCTGGACGATCACGACATTGAGCGAAGAAACCGCCGAATGGCTGGCCCAGCAGCCCGGCATGGCGGATATAACCGCCAGCCGCAAAACAGCGCTCCAAATCAAAACCAAAGCCAACGATGACGAGGGCGGCGAAACGACCACGACCATCAAAGGCGGGCGCAGCACCAGCAAAAATCGCAGCATCAAGTATGTCTGCCCGCATTGCGGAGCCATCATTCGAGCCACGCGGCAGGTCAACGTGGTATGCGGCGACTGCGACGTACCATTCGAACAGGCATGATTCAAACCCGGCCATAGCGCCGGGTTATTCGTCGTGAGATGCTTTTGCGATCTGTTCCGGCGACTGGCCGTCCGGGAGCAAGACTGCCATCATGATCTGAGCGCCCATTCGAAAGCCTGTGATGAAGTCCTCCACCATAGACACATTCGCCAGCTGCGCACTGGCCAGCGCATAATCTCGCAGCAGGGCGTGATCCTTCTCGGGAACCTTTTCATATAGCGCTTCCTCAATTTTTGCCACTTCTGCCAGCGCGCGGGCATATTTGCTCCCGGCCCGGATGGTGCGTTCGTCCACCGACAGGTTGCCATGGTAGAGTTCCTCTAAAATCTTTCGCATAACTGCCACCTCCGCCCAGACAGTAGCATAGCTTCCTTCTGAAAGGAAGGAGCGCAAAAAATCTTTTGAGAAAATGCCGGTATGAGCTTGCTTTTTGACCACCCGTGCGTAAGCTGTGACTCAGCCGCAAGGCACACAACAATACGGGAGGTATTCATCATGGAATGCGGAAAGCTCACAGCGAAACTTCGGGACGCGGTGCCGGTTTGCTTCATTGAGAACGGCAAGGAGGTCAAGCGCTTCAAGAACATCGAAATTCCCGACGAGATCAAGAAGCTGCCCTATCAGGACTTCGAATTCAGCGTACCGGCAACCGGAGCCATCACCTTCAAGATCATGTTCGAGGAAGGCATCCTGCCGAAAGTTTGGCCGGAAGCGCGGACGCGCAAAACGCGGAAAGCCAAGCCGGAAGAAGCGCCCATCACGGAGAAAATCGCAACCGGGCTTCAGGCGGCATTGGAACAGTCAGAGGCCGAGGGCCAGCCTGTGGCGGAAATCGCCGAAGCAGTCGTGCAGGGCGCTGAGATCACTGCCGAGCTGAACGGGCAGGTATTGACCATCACGGCGCAGGAGCCGGTAAATATGGAAGCGGCTTTCAACGTAACCGGCGAGCGCCGTAAAGCGCTGGTAGAGGCCGTCAAGGCCTTCGTAGACGCACCTGCTGTATATCAGAACGCACCCAGCTTCGCCTACGTCATCGGCGACTACACCATCAGCAAGACTGGCACGGTATCCGGCCCGGCAAATGAGGCGCTCATGGCCGCACTGAATGCAAAGGGATTTATCGTAGAATAAGCTCAAGGCAAATAAAAGGCGCTCATGCCGAAGTCATCCTTCCAAGCATGAGCACTTTTCTTGCGGTTGTAAAGCTTTTTGCTTTCGACCTTTTTAGTCGTAGGGGAGAATGCCCAGACGGTGCGCTTCTGGTTGTCTAGCTCCTTGCGTGCCTTCTTACTGAGCTTTTCGCGAGAGATGAATTTCGCCATGAGGTTCACATCCTTTCAAGTATGGCGGTAAGGCAAGAAAAAGCCTGGCAAACATTTCTGCCTGCCAGGCGCGTGGTGGTCGCAACAGGACTCGAACCTGTGACCCCATCGATGTGAACGATGTGCTCTACCAACTGAGCCATGCGACCAAATTTTGCTGCCGATTTTTGTACAACCTGCACATCCCATCAGTAAGGGGAGTTTGCGGGGAAATGGAGGCGTGGAGTTTATGTAATCCGTACAGAATGGACTACCAACTGAGCCATGCGACCTTACTGTGATTAATTATATCGATTACCGTCACCGTCAATCGATCAACTAAATCACGAAAATTATTATAGCAGCTCGTTGGGCGTTTGTCAATAGCTTTTTTTCGCGTTACGAGGACTTTTTTATGTTAAATCAGGCGAATGGAGGGAGCGTCTGTATGCATAAAGAAAGAAGTCGTTTTCATCATAGGGGTGTTAGATGTGTTATGAAGGACTGATATTCATTAAAGGTACTCAAAATACGAAAACTGCCAGCTCTATATTCATTTTTTCTTACTGCACCGAGCGTACCACTATACACGCAGGTATGTTTATGCTATAATAGCAGCGAAGTGCAAATTTGCAACTTGCAAGCCGAGTCGAGGGGAGGAAGGAACATGTTGGATCTGTGGAGTGCGCCGAAGAAAACGAGGAATGGATTGCAGGCAACGATTAACGAAAAGGGGTATATAACGTTGAATGCAGGGTTGGGTGAGATATTTGTCCAAGCACCTGTGCAGGTTCGATTCACGCAAGACTTCACGGTCATGCAAATTATCCGCACTGCGGAAAATGGCGGCGTCGTTTTTCCGCAGTGCAGGCGCAAATTCATTCCCGAGATCGCGAAAAGGCTGAAAGAGCTGCGCGTCTCTTTTCCGGTTGCATATCAGGGACTGATGTTGGAAAACAATGAGAAATGGCGGGGCGTGCGACGGGTAAACCCTACGACAAAGCAATCGAAAACTATCCGCGCCATCGGCAGGAAATAGACGCGCTGCCGCGGATTTTCGATGAAGTTCTCGCCATATACCGTTATAAAAGCTGGATGTTCGATGGTGAAAAAGATGACTTTTTCTATGAACTTGTGACGCTATGTATCGAAGCCCAGCATGCCGGCGGTCGCGATTTTCTGACGCGGGTTTGCAAAAGTATAGATGCCGCTCTTTATGAGCATAAAATGATGAAACGCATTCTGTACAATCCGTATCGCAACTTGTATATGGGCCAATGCTATGGCGACAGCAAAACTCCGTTGATTGACTGGATGGACTTTTCTTCATACTAATTTCAACTGTCAGCTTCAGGTTTCAACCTCAATAGAAGTTTCTTGCGGGAATCATTTTTAACCCATATGTACTGCAAGAAATCGGAGAAGATGGAGTGACAGGCATGGACATTTGTGGTATAATGAAAGCGAGTCAATGCTTGTTATGCCAGATCATCGTGAGTGTAGGTTTGACGAGTAAAGTGCTTCTTTTAAAAGAACTCTGTTCTTTATCTGGGTTATAATGCAAAAAACCATTGAGATCCCTGCGGAATACTTGGAATATTGTGGTTTTATAGGACGATAAGAAAGCAGGTGGTATAATGTTCGGTTCTCGACATAACATTTCAGAATTGAGTAGCGCATTTTCCACTGGAAATAGCGGCGCGACTTTTGAGCATAACATTCAGGCTGTATTTCTCCTGACGCTTTTAGTAGATGGCTTTTCACCCATTCTTGAGGCTCCAATTGATCGCATTGAGCTGCAGGCGAAGCATCTTGGATATGCCATTGACGATTTTGTAGTGGTGGCAGCAAATGGAGCGAAGTTGCTTTGCCAGGTCAAACATACGCTGGCAATTTCATACGGAGACAAGCAGTTTGAGAAAGTTATGAATGCGGCATGGCACGATTTCAATAGCGAATCCTATCGGCCTTCTTTCGATAAAATCGCATTGATTACCGGGCCTATTGCGAAGAACAGCTCGCATGATTTGCACTGTATCTATGAGCAGGCATGGGCAGCTGAGACTGCAGAGGCGTTCTGAGAGAGGATAGATCGGGAGCAGTTTGTAAGTCGATCGACTCAAAACATGCTTGAAACCCTTCGCAAGTGCTTGCGTCGGGCCAATGCAGATCAAGAGATACAAGATGATCAGCTGTGGGAGATTTGTAAATGCTTTGTTTTGGTGGCTTTTGATGTCGATTATGTACACAGCATCAATCGAGTTCTTGTGCAATCGCTGATTCATTGCAAATCGGATAAGGACGCTAAGCTGGTGTGGGGGGCGATTAGTAGAGTATTGCGGAAGCCAGAATTTCAGAGCTTCTACTCTCGTTTTTCTGAAACGCTGAGAGGAGTCGCAGAAGAATACAGAGCAGAAGCGAAAGAACATGCAAAACAGCATGACTCGTTTGAGGAATAAAGAGGGCTCACCGTTAATAGGCACTTCCGGCTGAAATTTACTTGAAAAATGGGGCCTCAGAAAAAAATAAAATATTTTTCGCGAAAAAGCGTTACTTTTTCCTGAGTTACGACATAATACAGTGTATGGTCTCGACGAAATCATACAGAATCCTGCAAATTGATTGGTGAAGGGGGAGAACAAATGAAGATGACGTGGTTCGGGGACGTTGAGGCGCATCGACGACCACTGACGTGCTGGACGACCACGGCAATACAGAACGGCGGAAGGTCGTTTCTGTATCA
>OLSB01001726.1_pt1 | contig 19955 bp, 21 predicted proteins | sample 1672071 | NCBI WGS metagenome assembly OLSB01 (sample SAMEA3136642, study PRJEB25190) | human gut metagenome | biome: human gut; feature: human-associated habitat; material: faeces | place: Austria | collected 2013 | reverse complement strand
GTGTGCGCAGCACATGGGATTCTTGATGAAATATTTTAATCAAGAATCAGTATTAAAGCAGGTCCGTGCCGCGTTCGATATTCAGCTTGGCAAAATACGGCTCGACCTCCGAACGGAAGGATGCCAGCAGACGCCGTGCGCACTCGCGCCGCTCCTCGTTAATGCGGTAGTCCGGCATGGTAAAGCTGATGGCAGCAACCACATTATCATGGGAGTGCAGCGGCGTAGCGACGCACTCGACGCCCTCCACCAGCTCGGCGTGCTCGTAGGAATAACCGGTACGGCGCACCTCACGGAGCTGCTCCTCGAGCCGTTCGAAGGTACTGATCGTGCGGGGCGTGTGCGCAGTCAGACCGTAGGGATACAGCGCACGCACCTCCTCCTCCGTCAGACCGGAGAGCAGCGCCTTGCCCAGTCCCGTGCAGTAGGCAGGCAGCATACGGCTTTCCTGCGAGCGGAGCGTGATCGGATTATCCGTCTCCACGCGGATGAGATAATATACGCTGTCGCCGCTCAGAATCGCAAGCTGCGCGATCTCCTTCATCTCGTCAACAATGCGCTGCATTCGCTGCCGCAGGAAGGTGATCGTTGTTTTATTGCTGCTGTATGCACTGCCCACCATATAGGTCTGGTAGGAGATCTTATAGCGGTTGCTGTCCTGCGCCGACAGACGCAGGAAATTTCGTTCGCACATCGTATGTAGAATGGGAAGCAGACTGCTTTTCGGCGCGTTCAGGGCGGTGGCGATCTCCGTCAGTGACAGCCCCTCCGTCTTTGCAGACAGCAATTCCAGTATATCCAGCACCCGTCCGGTCGCCCGATGTTCATTTGAATTCATTGGTAGCTCCTAACCTGTTCGACAATCTCTCAGAATAGGCTTATTTTACAAGCTTCTTCTTATTTTATAGCACATTATAAGACGTAATGCAAGAGGAACGGGTGGGTTTTTGGAATTTATTGTCAGCATTACTCTTTACACTTCAAAACGCTTCGGATCAGCTCGTGAAAACGCTCGGCATCCCACGCGCTTCTGCCGACGAACAGCCCATCCACCTCCGGTTGACGGATCAGCTCGCAGGCATTGTCCGGTCGGACGCTGCCGCCGTAAAGGATCGGAATATCCGCGCCGCCCTTCGGGAAGCACTCGGTCAGCGTCTGCCGAATCACGGCGTGCATCTGTGCTGCGTAGGACGCGGGCGCGGGCGTTCCGTTGACGCCGATCGCCCAAACCGGCTCGTAAGCGACCCAAACCCCGTTTGGCGAGGTCAGATCGTGCAATCCGACCTTGAGCTGCGTCCGCAGCACCTCTGCGGCAAGCCCGAGCGACTTTTCCTCCCCCGTTTCGCCGACGCAGAGCAGGACGGTCAAGCCGTTGCGCGCGGCACAGGCGACCTTACGGCGGATCATATCGTCCGTTTCGCCGAGGATATGCCGCCGCTCGGAGTGCCCCAGCTCGGCAATTTCCGCGCCGACCTCCCGCAGCATCAGCGGGGAGATCTCGCCCGTGAGCTGTCCCTCCTCAAGCCACGCCATGTTCTGTGCGCCGAGGGTGATATTCCATTTTCGGGCGACCCGTCCCGCCGCGTCAAGGGCGGTAAAGGAGGGAATGACGAACAGCTCCAGCGCCTGACGGGAAATGTCCGCCGTCAGCTCGCCCAGCCGCTCCAGATACGCCACCGTATCGGCGACGGTTTTGTACATCTTGGTGTTCGTACCGAGGTAGCATTTTTTCATGCGCTACCTCATGTTTTCCGTCTCGATGTCGCGGATCTCCTGCACCTTCGGCGTGGAGGAGCCGTCCTTGAAGGTCAGACCGATCCACTGCCCGAGAATCTTTTTTGCCAGCTCCTTGCCGATCACGCGCTCGCCGAAGCAGAGAACATTGCCGTCATTGGACAAAATCGAGCGCTCGGCGGAAAAGCAGTCGTGTCCGACGGCGGCGCGGATGCCCTTGAACTTGTTGGCAGTGATGCACATACCGATGCCGGTGCCGCAGACGAGCACGCCGCGCTTTTCGTAATTGCTCGCAATGATCGCCTCGCACACGCGCTTTGCGACGGTGGGATAATTTGTGGGGTCGTCGGTGCTGTCGCAGCCGAGGTTCTCCACGGTGACGCCCTGCTTTTCCAGATAGGCGATCAGCTCATTTTTCAGGCTGACTGCGGCATTGTCACAGCCGATTACGATTGTCATGGTACTTCTCTCTTTTCGTCGTTATTTTTTATAGTACGGGCTGCTGCACGGCGCGTCATAATACTGCCGCAGCTCCTCGTCAAGCTTCAGCAGCGTAACGGACGCGCCTGCCATCTCCTGCGTCGTGACGTAGGAGTTGACCTCCATGTCGTGGACATGAATCCCGCGCTCTGCCAGCAGCAGCGCCAGCTTGCGGTTCATAATGTGCAGCTCCATCAGCGTCGTCGAGCCGAGCCCGTTGACATAGGTGCAGACGGTATCGCCCGCACCGATGCCCGAATCCTCTAACAGCAGGTCCACCAGCGTCGTAACCATCTCATCGGCGGGCATCATCTTCATGCGGCGGATGCCCGGCTCGCCGTGGATGCCCAAGCCGAATTCCACCTCGTCGTCCGGAAGGGTGAAGATCGGCTTTTCCTCTCCGGGGATCGTTGCGCCCTGCAAACCGACGCCGATGCTGTAGGTATTGTCCCGTGCCTTCGCCGTCACGCGGTAGGCTTCGTCCAGTGACAGTCCGGCAGCCGTTGCCGCGCCCGCGATCTTGACCACAAACAGGTCGCCCGCAATGCCTCTGCGGTCCTCGATGCGGTCCTTCGGCGCGGAGGCAACGTCGTCCCAGACCCGCACCGTGCGGCTTTCGACGCCCATATCCTCCAGCAACTCCGCCGCCATGTCAAAATTCAGATTGTCGCCGGAATAATTGCCGTAAACGAACAGCACGCCCTTTCCCGCATCGACGGAAAGCGCCGTTTGCAGTATCGTCCCGGGGTCTGGAGACGCAAACACATTGCCCGCTGCCGCCGCGTCCGCCAAGCCGTCGCCGACAAAGAAGGCAAACATCGGCTCGTGTCCGCTGCCGCCGCCGATGACCAGCGCAGTCTTGTCCTTCACCTTTTTCACACGGATACCCGCAACGTCGGGCACCTTTTCATACAGCGTCGAATGCGCCGCGAGGAAGCCCTCCGCCGTTTCGCGCACGCAGTTCTCCGGCAGATTGATGATTTTTTTCATTGCTCGCTCCCCGCCTTTTCCGTATATTCGCGCATTGCGCGCAGGATCAGCCAAACCGAGGTCGCTCCGGCATCCTGATAGCCGACGGCACGCTCCATCAGCGATTTTGCTCGTCCGAATTTTGCCTGATAGCTCTTCGTCGCCTCCACGCCGCCGAGCGCAGCCTCCTCCGCCAGCCGCAGCATGACCGTCAGGTCGCCGCCGTCATAGCCCTGCATTGCCGCGACCGCCGGTGCCAGCGCATCGACCATCGTCTTGTCGCCGACCTCCGCCTTGCCGCGAAGCTGTATCTGCGCGAGGCTGTCGGCAAGCCAAGCCGCCATTCCGCCGCAGTCGAGCGTTGCCGAGGGAGTCTTGCCCTTCGCGCCGCCGAGAAACATCGTGCCGAAGATCACGCCCGACGCGCCGCCCATGGACATCAGCATCGCCTTGCCCGTCTCGCTGAGGAGCTGATAGACGTCCGTCCCCTCCTGCGTCGCGGCAAGCTTCGCCTTGACCTTCTTCATGCCCGTTTCCATGCCGATGCCGTGGTCGCCGTCGCCGATCTTGCTGTCGATCTCGGTCAGAAACGGCTTCTGCGCAATGATCTCATCGGCAACAAAGAGCAGCATCTGCCGCGTTTGCTGCCAAGTCAGTTCTCTCATTTCCGCCACCTCACTGAACATACCCGCAGCACAACCGCCACTGCGTCGGCGCGTCCTCCTCGATGGGAGCGAGCTTCAGCTCCTCAACGAAATGGTTGTCCTTTGCGTCGTCGTTGATCGACGACACCTCGCCGATGATGAGGTCGCCGTCCTCGGGCTTTGCCCAGAACTCGTGATAGATATAAGGGAACAGCGTAATGCTGTTGCCGCCCGTCACCTCGACCACGCCGCCTGCGGGGATCGTTACGGGCAGTCCGTCAAGGCGCAGCTGCACGTCGGATTCGGTATCGATGCCGTAGCCCTGCTCCTTCGGCAGAGAATTGTAGACACGGACACACAGCGTGCCGCCCGCGCGGTTGATGATGTCCTCGGTCTTGGAATAGTGGAAGTGGAACGGCAGCTTCTGCCCCGCTTTCATGGCAATGATCTTCTCGCAGTAGGGCGTTCCCTTGGTGTTGTCGTAGATGTTGCCGTTACGGAGGGTAAAGAGCACCGCGCCGATGCGGTCAAAATCTCCGGAATTATAGTCCGTCACATCCCAGCCCTGCTTGACCGCCGTCATATGCTCAAGCTGCCCGGCGTGCGCCTGCCAGTCCTCCGGCGTCCATGCCGCAAAGGACGGGAGCCGGAAGCCCAGCCGCTTGCACGCCTCCATCGCCCACGCGATCTGTCGGTTGATTTCGGAACGTTTCATAGGTGTTTCATCCTTTCTGTCGTTTACGATCTGCAAAAGGCTTCGATCGCCTGCGTCAGCAGCACGCCGACCACGGCGCCCTGATCTACCCGTCCGGTCGCCTTTTGCGAAAAGACCGCCGCCTTGCCGAATTTCGGCAGCATGGTCTTTGTTGCCTCCAGTCCCTCCTGCGCGCCGCGGTGCGCCGCCTCTGCCACGGCGACCAGCGTGCGCTCGGGGCAGCGCTCCGCCGCCGCAGCCGCCGCATCGACGGCATCGAGCACGGTCCTGTCGCCGACCTGACATTTTCCGCGCTTTTGCAGTCCCTCGGCAAAGCCGCGATAAAACCGCGTCAGCGCCTCGCCGTCCAGCGCCTGCACGTCGCCCACCGACTTCGCGCCGCTCATAATGCCGCTGCCCATCAGCGTCCCCATCGTCGAGGGGACGACGGAGGCAAGCTTCATGCCCGCCTTCATCAGCACCTTGGAGAGCGCAGGCTCGGCGGCTTGCAGCTCCTCAATGATCGCGGGCAGCGCCGTGAAGCCCTTGCGCATTGTCAGCCCAAGGTCGCCGTCGCCCATCTCGGCGTCCAGCTCGCAGAGGTACGCCTCGTTTTCCTGCATGACCGCGCCGATCTGCCGAAACAGCGCGGGAAGCTGTTGAAATTGAATCGCTTCCATTAGTTTTCCTCCTTCAGCAGTCGGCGGATGCTCTCCGCCATGCTGTTGAGAATCAGATAGCAGCTTGTCGCGCCCGCGTCCGGAACGCCGCGCGAACGCTCCCCCAAGCGGCTGGCGCGACCGACCTTGGCAATCATGCCCTCCGTCGCCTGCCAGCCCGTGCGGGCGGCAGTCTGCAAGGTCTGCAGGGCGGTGTCGAAGTCCGCGCCCTGCCGCAGCGCCTCGGAATAGGCGTCCAGCGCGGGCAGAAGCGTGTCGAGCAGGGTCTTGTCGCCGCGCTTTGCGCTGCCGATCTCCTGCACCGCTTCAATCGCGTTCTGCAGCATCTGTTCAAACAGCGCCGCATCGATCTGCTGCGCCCCCTCGCAGGAGGCGGACAGCTCGTCGAAGAACATACCGTACAGCGGTCCCATCGAGCCGCCGATGTCCTCCAAAAGCGTTTTGCCGAGCGTCGCAAGTCCCTCGGAAAGCCCGTACTGCGTGCCGCGGAGCCGCTCGGCGCAGAGCGTGAAGCCCTTGCTCATATTGATCCCGTGGTCGCCGTCGCCGATTCTGCCGTCGATCTCGCTGAGATAATCGCGGTTGGCGCAGATCGTGCGGATCAGCTCGTCCACGATCACGCCGCCGTCAAGGTTTCGAAATTCCTCCTTACCGCTGCGTCAAGCCGACGGAGGCGGTCGGCGCGTCGAAGCACGCCTTCAGCTCCTCGTCCAGCTTGGTCAGCGTCAGCGTGATGCCCTTCATCTCCAGCGAGGTGAAGTAGTTCCCGACATACGCCTTATAGACGCGGATGCCCTTCTCCTTCAGAAGCTCCGCCACCGCACCGTAGGCGATGTACTGCTCCATGACCGGCGTCGCGCCCAAGCCCGAGAGAATGACCGCGACCTCGTCTCCCGCCGCAAAGGGCAGGTCGGGAAGAATAAGGTCCAGCATCTGCCGCGCCATTTCGTTCGCGGTTTTCAGCGGCTCCACGCGGACGCCCGGCTCGCCGTGGTGTCCGACGCCGACCTCCATCGTGCCCTCGGCGATCTGAAAATTCGGATGACCGACGGCGGGGATCGTGCAGGGCGCAATGCCGATACCGACCGAGCGGGTTTTATCGACCGCCTTCTGCGCCGCGGCGATCACCTCGTCAAGGCAAGCACCCGCAGCAGCCTTCGCTCCCGCGACCTTCCACATCACGATCTCGCCCGCGCCGCCGCGCCGCTTCTCCGCCTCCTCCTTCGGGGCGGAGGCGCAATCGTCGTTGGCGACGACCGTTTTGACCGTCAAGCCCTGCCGTTTGGCATTGCGGACGGCAATTTTTACGTTCATATTGTCCCCTGCGTAGTTTCCGTAGAGGCACGCAACGCCCGCGCCGCCGTCCGCCGCGTGAAAGGCGTCGAGAAACGCGTTTGCCGTGGGGGAGGAAAAAATTTCTCCGACCGCGACGGCGTCACAGAGGTTTTCGCCGACATAGCCGATGAACGCAGGCTTATGACCGCTGCCGCCGCCGGTGACAATACCGACCTTGCCCTGAATCGGCGCCTTTGCCGCGCGGAAAACACGGGGATTCTCCGTCGGAGCGACAAGCTCGGGGTGTGCTGCGGCAAAGCCCTTGAGCATATCCTCTACGGCGAATTCCGGCTGATTGATAACATAATTCATTGCAGTTTCTCCTTATTTCTCGCCGCAGTACGAATAAAACGGCGTGTTGACGGGCAGATCGAGCCAGCCCTTCAGCTCCTCGTCCAGCTCCATCACGCTGATCGACGCGCCCGCCATCTCCATCGAGGTGGCAAATTCGCCGACAAAGCTCCGCACGATCTTAACGCCCTTTTCCGCAAAGCTTTCGATCGCATTTCCGGCAAGGATGTACAGCTCCTCCAGCGAGGTTGCGCCAAGCCCGTTAATGAGCAGCGCCGCCTCCCCGCTGAACGGGCGGTCGTTCAGAAGATCGTTGACCGACGACGCGGCAAGCTCCTTTGCCGTGCGGATCGGACCGTTCCAGATGCCCGGCTCGCCGTGGATGCCCATGCCCATCGCCATTTCACCCTCGGCGAGCGTGAAATTCGCGTGACCGATCTCGGGAATGATGCACGGCGAAAGCGCAAAGCCGACGGTGCGGGTGCGCTCCTTTGCCTTCTGCGCGGCGGCGAGCACCTCGTCCAGCGTTCCCATCTGCGCTGCCTTCGCACCGGCGCACTTATACATGAAATAGATACCCGCAACGCCGCGGCGTACCTCCGCACGCTCGGGCGGGGCGGAATGGATATCGTCGGCGCCGACGATAGAGCGCGTTTCAATGCCCTCCATCTCGCAAAGCTCCGCCGCCATGTCAAAGTTCATAATGTCACCGGTATAATTGCCGTAGAGATACAGGACGCCCGCGCCCTGCTCGACCTGACGGCTGACATTGAAAATCTGCTCCGCGCTGGGTGACTGGAACACGCCGCCGACCGCGCAGCCGTCCAGCAGATTTTCGCCCACATAGCCCAAAAACAGGGGCAGATGTCCCGTGCCGCCGCCGGTGATGATGGCGACCTTTCCGGCAACGGGGCGCTTGGTGCAGTAGCAGCGCAGGTCATCCTCCGCGCAGCAGACACGCTCGGGATGCGCCGCATAAATGCCGCGCAGCATATCGTCGGTGTAATTGACGGGATCGTTGATGATTTTTTTCATATCTCGTTTCAGCGACCGCTTGAGTCGCCCTGCTCCTTTCAGATTGGTGTGTCAAACGGGTTTTCCGTCGGATAAAGCATCGAGCGCGGACGGTTGAAGCCGATCTCCGTCACGCCGAGACAGCGCAGCGCCTCGAAGATCGCCTTCCCGTGCGAGCCGAACACCACAGCGCCGTGGTGCGGGAAATTGTGCTCGAGCAGCTCGTGGCGGTAAAAGCGCGGCATTTCGCGGATACCGAAAATACCGATGCCGCCGTAGGAGCGCGTCGCCACGGGCAGCACCTCGCCCTGCGCCACATACGCACGCAGGCGGCTGTCCGCCGTGCTTTGCAGACGGTAGAGCGTGACCGCGCCGGCTTTGATGTCGCCCTCCAGCGTGCCGTTGGTCTTTTCGCGCGGAAGCGTGCGCGACATGATGATATGGTAGCCCATGCGATGCTCCCGCAGATTGCAGACCGACACGTTGCCGCAGTGGAAGCCCATGAACAGCTCGTCGTTGCGGTAGGCGAAGCGTCCGTCAATGTCCTGCGTATAGAGGTCCGCCGGGACGGTGTTGTTGATGTCCAGCAGCATGGGGACGCTCTCGGAAACGCACAGCCCGAGGTATTCGCTCAGTGCGCCGTAAATATCGACCTCGCAGGATACGGGAATCCCGCGGGCGGTCAGGCAGCTGTTGACATAGCACGGGACAAAGCCGAACTGCGTCTGAAACGCGGGCCAGCACTTGGCTGCGACGGCAACATAGCTGCGGCTGCCGCGATGCGCCTCGATCCAGTCCAGCAGCGTCAGCTCGTACTGCGCCAGCTTTTCCGGCATCTCGGGCATGGTATTTCCCTCGCCCAGCTCCCGCTCCATATCCGCGGCGACGGCGGCGATACGCGCGTCGCCCGCGTGCTTTTGAAATGCCTCGAACAGGTCCAGCTCGGAGTTCTCCTCGATCTCGACGCCGAGGGTATACAGGCTTTTGATCGGCGCGTTGCAGGCAAGGAAGTCCTGCGGGCGGGGACCGAAGCCGATGATCTTCAAATCGCGCAGACCGAGCACGGCGCGGGCGATCGGAAGGAAGCCGCCGATATTCTCCGCGCATTGCGCCGCATCACCGACCGGATGCTCCGGAATGTACGCGCGGATGTCCCGCAGCGCAAGATTATAGCTCGCGTTGAGCAGTCCGCAGTAGGCATCGCCGCGCCCCTGCACCAGATCGTCGCCCGTCTCCTCGGCGGCGGCAAGGAACATCACGGGTCCGCCGAATTCCTTTGCCAGCAGCGTTTCGGGCGTCTCGGGACCGAAATTGCCGAGGTAGACGACCAGCGCATTGCAGTCGGCAGCCCGCAGCTCGGACAGCGCCTGCCGCATATCGTTCTCGTTTTCCACGCAGGTTGGGCAGACGTACAGCGCCCCGCCGCGGGAACGGTAAGCCGCCGCGACCGCCTCACGACGGTTCGAGGAAAGCGTTTTCGGGAAGCAATCGCGGGAAACCGCGACCAGACCGAGCTTGACCTCAGGATAATTCTGCATACCGCGCCTCCTCACTCGCCGAGCAGCTCGACCTCAATGTCCAGCATCTTACAGATCATCCGCAGTTCCTCCACATGGTCGCCGTAGACGGCGTGGCAGTGGTTGGCGCTGAAATGCTCCAGGAAGATGTTGTGGTCAAAGGGCAGCTTGGCGAAATTATGCGGCCATTCCATCGTCGTCTCCGCCATTTTCTCCTCCGGCAGCGTTACGATGTCCGCGGGGATCAGGGTCATGCGGTACTTGCCGCAGCGACGGTTCAGCCGCGCGATGGTTACGTGCCCGGGCTTGGTCATGCAGTTGACGTGGCAGCCGCCGCCCGCATAGATCTCAAGGCACGGATAGAGATTGACGTTTTTCAGATTCTCGGCGGGGTCGTCGCTGCGGCCGGCATAGTAGGTCGATTGCGAGCCGCAGTTGCAGAACACCATCACGTCGTTTTCCGCGTCGTAGTGCCGCACGTCCATGAACAGCACGGGGTCGTGCGTCAGCAGCTTCAGAATCTGCATCGTCAGCGCGGCGTCGGAGTCCGCTTCGCAGGCGTAGACCACCGGCTCCTTCTTGCCGTCCCAGTCGTAGGGGTCGTTCATAAACGCCGCCGCAATGCACTCGGTGCAGTAATGACGGCTCATCTCGTAGTGGCACTTGACGCCGATGAAATCATAGTCGTTCTTCGCAACGATCTGCTTAAGCGCCTCGTAGTGCCGAATCTGCGTGCGCAGCTTCTCCTCAGTCAGACGGTTGCCGTCGTAATGGATGCCGCCGCAGTGCTCCGTGAGCCAGTCAAACGCCTTCTGCACCTGCGCCTCGGGGATCGTCTCGGCAATGCGGACGATCTCGGACTGGTCCACGTGGTCCACATCCACGCCGAATTGCTGCTGCCAGTCCTGCATACTGACGGTCGCGCTGTACATACCGAGGCTTCTGCCGCCGATCAGACCGTATTTCTGTCCGTTGAGGGCGCTGACCACATAGGCGCAGCGTGCAAAGCGGACGATCTTTTCCAGCACGGCGGGGTCGTTGAAGTCTCCGGCTGCGCGGAAATGCTCAATGCCGAGATGGTCCAGCGCGCCGCCCGCAGCCAGCATGGAGACCATGCCGGGCCAGTCGGGGAACAGATTGGCGCAGAGCATAAACGGACCCTTGCCGTTTTTGGCGATCACGGCGGAAAAATTCGGATAGGCAAACACACCGTGGGAGATCAGCGTTCCGTCCACGCCGCGGCTCTTGAGCAGCTCCGCCTGCGTTTTGGCTTTTTCGACGGAATCAACAAGGCAGTCGGCAAGCACAACGTCCACGCGTCCGTCCCGCTGCAGCGCCGCAACGATCACGTCCACCTGCGCCTGCACGACGTCCTTCAGAGTTTCATGTACCTCGGGGTCTCCGTCGGAAACGCCGATGATACCAAGGATCGGTTTTCTAAGCATATAGGCTCCTCCGTAACTTTTACATTGCATATTTTAAGGAATTCTCTCCGCTTCCGACGGGCGAAAGCGGAGAGAGCGGCATTATCCGTGGAACTTTTCGTTAAAGATCGCGCTTGCGCCGCCGACGGCATGACGTGCGCCCTCGGCAACGAAGTCCTGATCGCCGCCGATGGTCATGAAGCTTGCGCCGCGCGCAAACCACTGGCTGAGCAGCGTCTCGTTGTAGGAGATCGACGAGCCGAAGGGCTTGCCGTACTCCTTGCATTTTTCCGCGATGTAGTCCAGCTTCTTCAGAAGCTCGGGGTGCTGGAGCTGCGCCAGAATTCCCATCGAACCGGACAGGTCGTACATACCGACGATCACCGCATCGACACCCTCGGTCGAAAGGATCTCGTCGATGTTTTCCACGGCATCAACGTGCTCGATCTGAACGATCTTCCAAATCTTCTTTGCCTTCTCGAAGTACTCCTCCAGCGGCATATTGCCGTAGTCGTTGATCATGCCGGGACCGAAGCCGCGAATGCCCTCGGGCGGATACAGAACGGAGGCGACCGCCTTCTCCGCATCCTTGCGGTTGCAGATCATGGGGAAGATGATGCCGTCAACGCCCATCTCCAGCACGGGCTTGCAGAGCGCGGGATCGCTCCACAGCACGCGGTAGAAGACAGCGACGCCGTTCATCTGCGCGGCGCGGACGTGATTGTAGACATTCTCGATGTCCATTGCGCCGTGCTCGCCGTCGATCCAAACATAGTCGAAACCGTTGCGGCACAGAATGTCCACGGCGGTGCTGTTGCCCCACTTGACGTGCGTGCCGACCACGGGCTGCTTTGCGGCAATTTTTTTGGTTACGTTTTCAATACATTTCATAGCTGTATCCCTTTTCGTTTTATAGATTACTTGCGCAGCTTTGCACTGCGGCAGTTGGCAACAAGAATGACCGCCAAAATGGCGCCCTGGAAGAATTTGCGGACGCCGACATCCAGACCCAGCGCGACCAGCACGCTGGACATCAGCAGGTAAACGATCGAGCCGAGCGCGACGCCGATAAAAGTACCGCGGCCGCCGTTGACGCTGACGCCGCCAATCACCACCGCCGCGATGGTCTGCATGGTGTAGTCCTCGCCCATGCCGAGCTGACCCGCACCGACGTAGCCGATGAACAGCAGTCCGCCGACGCACGACAGCGCACCGGAGATGGTGTAGGCAAGCACGGAGATCAGGTTCATGTTAATGCCGCAGAGCGTTGCCGCCTGACGGCTGGAGCCGACCATGTAAATCGACCGACCGAAGCGGGTGCGGCGCATAATCAGCTCCATCACGATGATAACGACCAGCGCCAAAAGCATCATGGGGCGAACCTGTCCGAACAGCGCCCGTCCGACGCTCGCCAGAGCGGGCGGGATTTTCGCCTGCGGAAGTCCGTCGGTGTACCACATGGTAAAGCCGTTGACGACCGAGCTCATGGCAAGCGTCATTGCCAGCGCCGGAATCCGCAGGAACTGGATGCCCAGCCCGTTAATCAAACCGAACGCGGCGCCGAACGCCAGCGCAATAACAATACCGAGGGGAATCAGCGCGTTGCTGCCGTCCATGTACTTCGCGCCGATGAGCGCACCCATCGAAACGAACGCGCCGACCGACAGGTCAATGCCGCAGTTTCCGGCGAAGAAAACGATCGCCTGACCGACGGAGATGATAACGAGCAAGCCCGCCTGCGTCAGAATACTGGCAATGTTCCGCGAGGAGGCAAAGCCGTCCTTTAGAATCTGACCGAAGGCAAAGAGGATCACGATAGACACCAGCGCGGGAATACACGCCTTTGCATCCACGGAGAGGGAAAAACGGCGTTCCTTCAAAGAATTCATACCGATGTCACCTCCTGCTTGTCCGATTTACGCTTTGCACTGCGCCAGCCTCTGCTGCCGAAGGCAACGATGGTGCCGGCAATGCCGACGAAGATGATAAGTCCCTGCACCAGATTCTGCGCCATCGTCGGGATACGCGCGGCAAGGATCGTGGAAATAATCATTTGCAGGAAGATCGCGCCCCAAACGCCGCCGACCGCCGTTCCCGTACCGCCGGCAAGACTCAGACCGCCGATCACGCACGCCGCGACGCTGTTGAGCGTCAGGGTCAGACCCGCAGTGGGATCGCCGCCGCCGGTACGTGCGGTGTAGCAGATCGAGGCAATGCCCGCCGCGAAGCCGGAGAAGGTGTAGGCGAAGAATTTCATGCTCACAACGCGGATACCGGAGATAAACGCCTTTTCCTCGTTGTTGCCGATGGCGTAGAGCTTCAAGCCGATCGGCGTCCGCATGAGGATGAGCACCAGCGCCAACAGCGCCAGCACGACAACCAGCGACATCGGGATGACGCCGAACACGCGGGAGGCGAACCACTTCACGAAGCTTGAGGGAGACGAGCCGCCGGGGATACGCATGACCCACAGCGCAAGTCCCGCAAAGGCGGACTGGGTGGCAAAGGTCGCCATCATCGGGTTGATGCGCAGGACGGCGACAAGAATGCCGTTGATCGCACCCATTGCCGTTGCCATCACCATGCAGAGCGCCAGTGCCGAGGCAATCGACCAGCCCTTACCGAACAGCGTGACCATCGTCACGTTGCACAGGCAGATGATTGCGCCCACGGACAGGTCAATGCCGCCGGTGATGATGACCATGGAGATGCCGATGGAAAGGCAGAGCAGGGTCGCGTTTGCGCTGAAAAAGCTGTTGATGTACGAGCCGGTAAGGAAGCCGGTCGTGATGAAAATATTCAGGACGATCATCACCAGCGCCAGCAGGAATGCGGGCAGCGAGGGCGACCGAAGCGCTTTGTTTTTCAGTCGTTTCATTGTGCCGCCTCCTTCTGCTGCATCGACATGGATGCCTTTGCGATGTTGTCCTTATTGATGTTCTTTCCGGTCAGGACGGCGGAGATCTGCCCCTCGTACATGACGATGATCTTTGCCGTCGGGGTCATCTGCGCCATGGAGATCAGCTCGTCCTCGTCGCTCGACGCCATCAGGACCGCCGAGCCGTGGCTGGCAAGGTTCACGAAGATCTCATGGATGTCGCGGCGTGCCTGCACGTCCACGCCCTTGGTGGGGTCGTCGGCAAGCACGAGCGTCGGCTTGCTTGCGATCCAGCGGGCAATGACGACCTTCTGCTGGTTGCCGCCGGACAGCGAGAGGATACGGTGCTTCAGCGAGCCGTATTTCACGTTGAATTCCTGTAGCAGCTCCGCCACACCGACCTTTTTCCGATCGCGGAGGACCTGCGTCATAACGACCTCGGCGTTGTCCGAGATGGAGCGCTCGCCGAACACGCCCTCGCGGGTACGGTCGCCGGAGATGAAGGCAAAGCGCTTTTTCACCGCCTCGCGCGGGTTGCGGATGACGGTGCTCTCGCCCTTCAGCTCCACGGCGCACGCGCCGTTCATGCCGAACAGCGTCCGCAGCAGAGTGGACTGCCCGTGTCCCTCCAAGCCGGTAATGCCGATGACCTCGCCCTCCCGAACCTCAAGGGAGATCGGGTCGCGGAAGCCGTCGAGCACCCGTCCGTCAAGCTTGAGAAGCGTTGCGCCGGTATGGGTGTATTCGCCGGGCGTCTCGTCGATCTCCTCCTGCAGGATGTCTCTGCCCGTCATTTGGGACAGGAGGGTGTTCGGCTCGACCTCGTTCATGCGGTAGGTGTCAAGGATGTTGCCGTTGCGCATGACGGTAACGGAGTCGCAGATGGAATACAGCTCCGCCATGCGGTGGGAAATGAAAATGACGATACGGTTTTTCTCCTTGAAGGAGAGAACGGCGCGGCGCACCTTTTCAACGTCGGTGTTGTACAGCGCCGAGGTGATCTCGTCGATAATCAGCACGTCGGGGTCGGCAAGCAGTGCCTTGGCAAATTCGACCATGTACTGCTCGCTGGCGGTCAGCGCGTCGATCTTTTTGTCGCGCAGCTCGGTGATCTCCAGCTCCTGCATCATCGCCTCGGCGCGCTTTTCGATCTCCCGACGGTCGGTAAAGCAGCCCTTGCGGGGAATGTCGCAGATGCTCAGATTCTCCGCTACGGTCAGATTCGTCAGAAGGCTCAGCTCCTGACTGGTCATCACGACCTTTTTGCGCTTTGCCGCCTTGGGGGAATTCACGCGGTAAGGCTCGCCGTGGAGCGTGAAGGTGCCCTTGTCGGGCTTGACAGTACCGGCAAGGATCTTTGCGATCGTGCTCTTGCCGGAGCCGTTGCCGCCGAGTAACGCCCGAACCTCGCCGGGCTCGACGGACAGGTCTGCGTCCTGTAGGGCGATGACCGAGCCATACGCCTTACAGACGCCCTTACAAACCAGACTCATGTGTGCTTCCTCAGTCCTGCGGCTCGGGGTCGCACATCAGGCGCTTGTGGGAACCCCAGTTTTCGCGGGGAACGTCCTCGATCACGACCTGTACATAGTCCTCGGGGATTTTTGCGATACGGGCAAGGCTTTCCGTAATTTCGGTAACCATCTGTCTTTTGCGGTCAACGGAATGACCCTCCAAAATTTTAACGGTAACAAACGGCATAGTGTTATCTCTCCTTTTTTAGTATCTTCCGTAGCGTTCCGCCGCAACGGTGAGCATACGGACATTTTCGTTCGGCGCAACGGGGGGAACGTCGCACCCCGTGCCGAGGATGATGCCGGTCATGCCGCGCGTCTCGTCGAGCACGGCTTTTGCCGCAAGCTCGACCTGCTCGGGCGTCCCCTGCATAATGACCGACGAGGGATCAATGTTGCCGCGGACGGCAACGCCGCCCAGCTCCCGCGCTTCCTTCATGCTGACGGCGTAGTCCACGTCGAGACAGGTCGCACCGGTCGTGCCGAGGTCGGCAAGGATGGGGCGGATGTCGCCGCAGACATGGATCAGCGTGGAGCGGCAGCCGCCGTAGGAATTCAGTTCCTTTGCCCAGATCTTCTGGCGCGGCAGGATGAATTCGCGGTATGCCTTGGGGTTGATAAAGTTCGGCGAGCAGAGCGCCTCGCCTGCCTGAATTTGATCGGCGCCTGCGTCGATGAGCTTCTTCGCATAGGTCAGCGAGACCTCCAGCGAAAAGTCCAGCAGCCGTTCGAAGAATTCCGGCTCGTCCATGATGTCAAACATCAGGTCCTCGACGCCGCGGAGCTGTCCGGCGACATTCATCGGTCCCATGACCGTCGCCGCGACGCAGAGCTTGCCGCCCAGTGCCCGCTTGACCAGCTCGGTCGCCCGCACGACGACAGGCATTCTTCCCGCGGTCAGCGGATCGGGCACGCGGAGGCGGTCAAGGTCCTCCGTCTCCTGAATAACGGGCTTTATAATATGAGCAGGTGCGTCCTCGGGCTGTTCGCAGATGCCGCCGCAGGCTTCGCCCTCGATGGCAACGTCGGAGCCTGCCAGCACCGCGTCATAGCCCATATAATCCGCCGCGCGGATCAGGCAGTCCGCCATGACCTCGGGGTCGGTGGCGTATTTTCCGATCTTTACGCCGGTCACTCTTGTGCTGGAATAGTGATGGATCGGGAACACCGGCACTCGATCGACCTTTTGCAGGTGCAGCGCGGCATCCATGCGTTCATAGCCATTCATATACGCACGTTCTCCTTTGTTCCGATTTGGTTTGCCGCAGCTCAGTCCAATGCGAAGGCGGTCGCGGCAGTCCGCCAGAGCACGTCCTCCGTCTGCTTGTCGCTCAGCGGCAGGCTGCGGAAAACGGCAATTCCCGCGGGAACGTTCAGCAGCGAGTCGGAGCCGAACATCACGCGCTCCGAGCCGATCGCAGCGATCGCACCCGCGACATCCTCCACGCTGCACCACGACATCTCAAGATAGACGTTGGGGCACTCCTGCGCCAGCACGATCGCTTCTCCCGCGAAGTAGCCCGCGCCGGAATGGGCGAGGACGAACCGCGTGTCCGAAAACTCCTTTGCCAGCGGCAGCAGCAGCGACGGCAGAGCAAACGGTGCGCCGGGACCGGTGTGGATATTGACGGGAACCTTCAGCAGCGCGGCAGTCTCGAACACGGTACGCGCATCGGCGCTGTGGGGATGCAGTGCATGACCGATGGTGTGCAGCTTGAGCGCGCAGAAGCCGTATTCTTCAATGTATTTACGCATTTTATCCTGATAAGCCGCCTTGCTCATCAGGTGCGGATTGACGCTTGCCAGTCCGTAGATACGCTTGGGATAGCGCTTGGTCATATCATAGATGCGGCGATGGACCCCCGCCTCGTCGGAGGCGCCGGGGTACGGCTGAACGACGGACGCGTCCACGCCGTAGCGGTCCATGTTTTCCATCAGGGCTTCCTCCGTGACGTTGCAGCCGAACACGCGGCAGTCACCGAGGTGCATATGAGAGTCAATGATTTTCATTGCGGATTCTCCTTTCGTTCGACGGGATGCTTCGGAGGCTTTGCTTCGGATACGGTGCAGGGGGAAACCCGCATCTGCTGAGTTTCCCCCGCCGCAATTTTCTTTATTTGTACTCAGTTCCAGTAGGGAGAGGCATCCAGACCGAACAGAGAAGCGACAAACGCATCGTCGTAGTAAAGCTGGATGGCAGCGGTCTCCGCCTTGCCCTCCATCAGTGCGTGGGCTTCGTCGAGGCTCATGACCTTGGTGTCGGGGAACTCGCTGAGCCAGTCGGGGTTCATTTCGCTCTCTTCCATGACGAGGTACGGCATCGGCAGCGCGATCCAGTTCTCGATGGTCGGGTCGATCTGGTTGGGAACGAACTTCGTCTCGTCGAAGGTGTAGCCGTCACACATATAGACGCAGCAGTCGGCGAGGATGGTTCCGGTAGCATAGGGAGAGTTCGGAACCATGATGGAGTCCAGCGTCTCCTGGTTGTCGTACCAGTACTGGATGAAGGAGTTGAAGTAGTCGCCGCCGGTGGGAACGGTTTCCATGCCCGCATTCAGGAAGGCGTTGATGATGCCGTATGCCATGCCGTCCTCGCAGAACACCGCGTCGATGTCCTCACCGTAGGTGGACAGGAAGGTTGCCATTTCGGTCTGTGCATCGGCGTCGTTCCAGTAGCCGTTGCCCTTTGCAAGGACGTTGATGTCGGGATACTTGTCGAAAACTTCCTGTGCAGCCTGCTCGAACAGCTCGCAGGAGGTCTGACCGGCAACGCCGAAGATCTCGATGACATTGCCCTTACCGCCGAGCTTTTCCGCCAGGTAGTAGGCTTCTGCCTTGCCGTAGATCGTGCCGAGGTCGGCGGAAACGCAGGGAACGCCCTCTGCCGGGGTGATGGTATTGCCGAGGAGGACCTTGACGCCCTTCTGCTCGGCTTCTTCAAGGAAGCTTGCGATGGAGGACGGGGAAACGGCGTCAACCATAATCAGGTCCCAATCCTCGTGGAGGAGCTGGTTGAGCTGGTTGAGCTGCTCGGTAACGTCGGAGTTGCAGGCAACGTAGGTGTAATCGGAAACGATGCCCTTTTCCTTGTAGGCTTCGAAGCGGGTGGTGACCGCTTCTTCGTACTGGGTTCTCCAGCTGTTGCCGAGGTAGTTGCTGGTGAAGGCGATCTTGTAGCCATCGGCGGACGGCGCCTGCGTCTCGTCGTTGTTGACGGACGTGTCGTTGTTTTCCGTGGGTGCGTCGGTCGGGGTCGCGGGGTCCTCCGTGCAGCCTGCGAACAGGCAAAGCAGCAGGGTCAGTGCGAGGATCATTGCAAGTGCTTTCTTCATGTGTTTTTCCTCCTGTTGTTTTCTTTCTGTCCTTTTTCTATCAGCATTGATGCGGCGCAGAAGGTGTGCCTCCCGCCTGTGCCGCGCCAAAACCTACAAGCTCCGTGCGCCTCAATACCTTCCGTATTTCCGCGCCGCCTCTGCATAGGCGTACATATTTTCCACAGGCGTCGCCACCGAAACGTCGCAGCCGGTGCCGAGAATCAGCCCCGCACCCTTCGCGTCGTCCATGACCGCCTTGACCGCCGCATCGACCGTCTCGGGCGTTCCCTGCACGAGAACACTGCTCGGGTCGATGTTGCCGCGCACCGCCGTGCCCGAAAGCCGCCGTGCCTCGCTCATGGCGACGGGATAGTCCACGTCGATGCAGTCAAAGCCCGCGTCCTTCATATCCGGCAGAATCGCCGTCGTGTTGCCGCAGACGTGCATCAGCGACAAGCCGCCCGCCTTGCGCACCGCCTCTGCCCATTTCTTCTGGCGCGGCAGGACGTAGGTGCGATACATATTCGGGCTGATAAAGTTCGGAGACGCCAGCGCCTCGCCCGCAAGAATCATGTCCGCACCGTATTCCATCAGCTTTACGGAGTAGCGGATGGACACCTCAAGGGAAAAATCGAGCACCGCCTCGAGCATCTCAGGATCGTCTATGCTCAGATACATCAGCTCCGTAATGCCGAAAAACTGTCCCGCATTGTTGATCGGACCGTTTGCGCAGGAGATGACGAAGCCCTCCTTGCCCACGGCGTCCTTGCAGCGGCGGGTCGCCTCCAGCAGCATCGGCAGCCGCCCGTCCTTCTCGGGGTCGGGGACGCGAACGGCGGAGAGGTCGGTGTCCTCGTTCAGGATCGAGGAGAGAATATGCATCGGCGCGTTTTCCGGCTGCTCCACGGGGCAGCCCAGCGCCTCGGCTTCAATGGCAACGTCCGTGCCGAGCATTACGGAGTCGAAGCCGAAGGTCCGCGTGACATTCAGCGAGCACTCCGCCAGCGTCTGCGCATCGGTCGCGTACTCGCGGACGGTCTTGCCCAGCAGCTTCGCGCCGCCGTAGTGAAACAGCGGGGAAACCGGCACCCGATCGCACGGCTGAAAGCGAAGCGCCGCCATCATACGTTCATAGCTTGTCATTTGTTCCATGTCCTTCCCCTTTTAACGCGGTTGGTTTTGTGATTTTGCTCTAATTCTGTTCGGCATTTCGAATTATGTTTTGTATTACGAACTATTAACAGTTTACTCCGCGTTTTCCACTTTGTCAAGTCGGCATTTTTCATAGAATCCTCCGCGCGATTTTGTATATTTTGCTATCGACAGAACACAAAAAGCACCTGCTGTTCGTTATCACGAACAGCAGGTGCAGAGCTTGTCAAAAACTATTCTGCATGTCATTGCGAGGAGCAAAGCGACGTGGCAATCTCGTGTAGGCAGTTTCGAATTCGCCGAAAACTCCATGAA
>OLSB01001724.1_pt1 | contig 19979 bp, 18 predicted proteins | sample 1672071 | NCBI WGS metagenome assembly OLSB01 (sample SAMEA3136642, study PRJEB25190) | human gut metagenome | biome: human gut; feature: human-associated habitat; material: faeces | place: Austria | collected 2013 | reverse complement strand
CCGTTGTGTGGCGGCGGCATTCGCCCGCCGCGACGCGGAAGAGATTCACGCTGCCGGCAAATTCGCCGCGCGCGATGGACTGCGCCTTGCCGCCCTCGCGGACGAGAAGCTCCAGAAATTCTTCCGCGCGGCTCTCCATAATGTCTGCGGCGCGCAGCAGCACGCGCTCGCGCACGTCCGCCAGCGTCCCTGCCCAGCAGGGAAATGCGGCCGCGGCAGTCGAAAGCGCGGTCTCCACGTCGGCAGGGCCGGCGCGGTGCACCGTGAAGAGGGGCTTGCCCGTCGCAGGCTCCATATCCTCGCGCACACAGCCGTCGGTCTGCGGCGTCCATGCGCCGTTCAGATACAGAGGATATTCGTTTCTCATTGGATCACTCCTATTCTTTATTTTTCTTTATTTTCAAAATCAGGTCACAACGCCGCGGATGAACGGCGGACGGACCGGCGCTTTGTCGGAGAAGGTGTAGCATTTCAAAAGCTCTTCCTCCGCCGCCGCGGCGTCCGCTTCGGTTTTGGCGTGGATGGCGGCAAGCGCGTCGCCCGCGCGGAGATACGCCCCGTCCTTCGCCGCGAGCACAACGCCGACGGAAAGGTCGATCACGTCCTCTTTCGTGGCGCGTCCGCCGCCGAGATGCATGGAGACAAGGCCTATATCCCTCGCTTCCATCGCGGCGATATAGCCGTCGCGCGGGGCCCTGACGGTATGCACGACCGGCGCCTGCGGCAGCAGGGACGTGTCGTATACAGCGGCGGGGTCGCCGCCCTGCGCACGGACCATGGCCGCGAGCTTATCGAGCGCCGCGCCGCTCTCGATGGACTTTTCCAGCCGTGCGCGGGCTTCCGCCTCCGTTTCGGCGAGACCGCTGCGGACGAGGATGTTCGTGCCGAGCACGAGGCACAGCTCGCGCAGATCCGGCACGTCCGCCCCGCGCAGGACGGAGATCGCTTCCTTGACCTCCAGCGCGTTGCCGACAGCAAAGCCGAGCGGCTGGTCCATATCGGTCACGACGGCGGCCATGTTGCGTCCGGCATGCTTTCCGACGCTTACCATCTGCCGCGCAAGCTCAAAAGCGGCTTCCTCCGTCTCCATGAACGCGCCGGAGCCGGTTTTCACGTCCAGCACGACGGTGCGCGCGCCGGAGGCGAGCTTCTTGGCCATGATGCTCGAAACGATCAGCGGGATGCAGTCCACCGTCGCGGTCACGTCGCGCAGCGCGTACATTTTTTTATCCGCCGGGGCAAGATTCGCCGTCTGCCCGGCGATAACAAAACCGACGTTCTCGGCGGTTTCGAGGAATTTTTCGGGCGTCATGGCAGTGGAGAAGCCGGGGAAGGATTCGAGCTTGTCGATCGTGCCGCCGGTGTGCCCGAGACCGCGGCCGGACATTTTCGCCATTTTGCCGCCGCATGCCGCCACCATCGGGCAGAGCACAAGCGAGGTCTTGTCGCCGACGCCGCCGGTCGAGTGCTTGTCGGCGGTGTGCTCGCCGAGCGGCGAAAGATCGACCACGTCGCCGGAGTGCTCCATTTCCATGGTAAGCTGCGCTGTTTCCTCCGGCGTCATGCCGCGGAAACAGATGGCCATCATCAGCGCGGACATCTGGTAATCCGGGATATCCCCCGCCGTGTAGCCCTGGACGATGAAATGCAGTTCCTCCTGCGTGAGAGTCCGACCCTGTTTCTTCTTTTCGATGAGATCGGTCATATGCATGATGCATCACCTCTTTGAGGGGATTTTACCACATTTAGCACGCAGAAACAAGGATTTCCCCCCGTGGAAGCAAAACGACGGAATATGAAATTTTTTTGTTGACTTTTTTTCAGTCAAATGCTACTATAGGAAAGCTGACAGCATGCGCGAGTGGTGGAATTGGTAGACTCGCTAGATTCAGGTTCTAGTGTCCACTCCGGACGTGGGGGTTCGAGTCCCCCCTCGCGCACCAATAGAGACTTGAAAGCGTAAGTTTTCAAGTCTCTTTTTCTATTTTCGGAACATTTCGGTGCATTTTTCGCAGCGTCAAAAATAGATTTTTTTGTATCACGGCTCGCTAGATTTTTGGAGGGAAAAAATCTATGAATCGACGCTTAAAAGTTCAAAATCCGTTTATCGAAAAACGAACTTCCCCAGAAGACGCAAAGAAGGCTTTTCTGCGGCATTGCAGGGTAAAAAACCTCAGTCCGAAGTCCATTCAGTATTATGAGGAAGACATTACTTTCTTCTTCAACCACGTTGAAAACATCAGCTTTGTCGATGAAATAACGCTGGAAGTCTTCGAGGATTTCATAGGCCAGCAGCTTGATGAAGGGAAAAAGGTCTCTTCCCTGAATACAAGGATTCGAGGGCTCAGGGTGTTCCTGAACTTCTGCGCCGAGCGTGAGTACATGGAAAAGCTGCCGATCAAGCTGATGAAGGAAGACGACAACGTCAAAGAGACCTACACTGAGGCCGAGGTGCTGCGTCTTCTGAAACGTCCCCGATCTGACAGATGGGTTGAATGGCGCGATTGGGCAGCCGTCAATTACCTTGTTGCTACTGGAAATCGTGCGAGCACCGTGCTGAACCTTCGGGTGAAGGACATTGATTTTGAAAACAACCTCATTTTCCTCAGCAAGCTCAAAAACAGGCGGCAGCAGTATATTCCCCTCTCCCCTGCCTTAAAAGTCGTTCTCACCGAATATCTGAAAACGTGGGACTCCAAACCGGATGACTTTCTCTTTGCCTCCTTCACTGGTAATCAGATGACCGTGAGATCTTTTGAGCTCACCATTAAGAATTACAATATCAGTCGCGGTGTAACAAGAACAGGGCTGCATCTGTTCCGGCATTACTTTGCAAAGCAATATGTACTGGCGGGCGGGGGACTCGTTCAGCTTCAAGCCCTTCTCGGTCATTCAACACTGGATATGTCCAAACACTACGTCAACCTTTACAGCAAAGATCTGCTGGCGAACTATGGAAGTATGAATCCTCTTGATACGATCCAGCAGAAGGCAAAAACAATGTAAGCAAAAGAGCAGCAAGAAACACTCAGGTTCCTTGCTGCTTTTATTATACTTCTGTTCAAGTTCTATTCAGGTTTTTTACAGCTTTTTTACTACTTTATGAAAGTGCACATTCAATACATAGCGCGGATGCTGTCAAGGTAGGCTTGATATTGCTCCACTACTGGCGCGGGATCAAGGATCTTTGCGCCCTTGCCATAGCCAAAGAGCCAGCCGAAGAATTGCGGAGACACCTCCACATCGGCCATGACCTGAAAATGTCGGTTATCCACTTTGCTGTAAGAGGCGTTCTTCGTGCCGAAACGGTCAACGATAGCATCAAGGTACTTGTTGATAAACCGCAGCGTGACGCGGTGACGCTCGCCGCCGTACATATTGAAAACCCGCTGCGTGAAGGATTCAAGGTCGATCTTCTCAAATTCTTCCTCTCCGTCGCGGGGTACGCCTTCAAGCCGTTTCACTGCTTTCATGCGGTCAACGCGGTAGGTTCTCATCTTCTGGGACTTATCATCAAAGGCCAGAAGGTAAAAGTTGCCGTCGTTAATCAGCAGCTTGTAGGGACTGACGATGTAAGGCTCTCCTTTGCGGCGCTCTGCGAGCTGTTCCAGATTGTCTATATCGGCTTTGAGGTACTTGAAGCTGATCTTCTCCGGTGGCTTCTGCTTGCCCTCATAGCGGCGGCTCATGGCGGTGTTAATGCGGTAGACGTATTCGGTCACATACTTGTTTTTCGTGCGTGTACGCCCTACCAGATGGCAGTCAAGAAGTATATCTTCTGCCTGTGGTTCGCTGATAAATTCGCAGATGGCTTCCGTAAGCCGTTCCTCCTCGGACGGCGTGACAAATTTCGCAAAGTAAATGCACTGAGCCAGAAGACGAATGTCATCTACGCTGAAATGACGGTTCTGTACATAGAAACCGCTGTTGCGGCCTTTGGTGACGGTGACGATCATTTTGAGAGTGTCATCCTCTTCAAGCATTTCGTCGGCCTCATCCATGGTACATTCATCTTCCAGCATACGGTTGACGCGGTTGATCTCTTTTACAGCACTATAAACGGTGCGGCGGTCAACTTCGATCCCGCAATCGTCGGTAAGATAGTCAATAATATCCTTCGTGCTGACCATGTGATCTGCGTCGCTGTTCTTCATGAGATATTGAAGGATAATATACGGCACTAACTTCTGGTTCACGCGTTTCCCGCTGTTCTCATTTCCTGCCATGCCGCGAGCCTCCCGTTTTTTTCTTATCATAGCACAGAATACGAACAGGGAAAAGCCAGAATTCCATTATAGATGTACTTGTACAGAGTAAAAAAATCCGAAAAAATATTAGAAAAATATGCCGGAGTTTACATAACAACATACCTGATATGATATAATAGAAATAGAGGGAGATGTCCTCAAAAAAGAAAGGATTGGAACTATGAAAACTGAGTATGTATTTCTGATTGATGAAAGCGGATCAATGAGTATGCTGAAAGATCAAGTCATTAGCAATTATAATTCTTTCATGTCCCGTATTTCCCAAAAGAAAAACACGCTGCTGACGACGGTGTTTTTCAATGAGTTTACCAAGGTCATACATAATAGGGAAGAATTAGCTTCGGTAAGCAGCATTGAGCTTTCAAAGTATCAGCCAAAAGGACTAACAGCACTTTATGATGCTCTTGCGGATACGCTTTTATATATTGATGCATGTCATCGCTTCTCGGCGGGACATGAGAAATTTGTGACAAAGGTATTTATTATTACCGATGGATTAGAGAATGCAAGCATGTATTATGATCGTAATGCGATCAAGCGTTTGTTTGAATTGCAGGGACTTAATGGATGGGAATTTACGCTTGCCGGATTAGGCGTAGATAAAGAAAAAATGGCTCAATCCGTTGGCGGCAGCGAAGGAATCACCATGTTTGATTGCAACGGCGATGTATTTGGCGTGACAGAATGTTTTGAGAATATACTTAGTACTATTACAAAAGATTGATAATGTACTTTATATGTCCTATAATATAAAAACTAAGCGGAGTATTATGCTCTCAAAGATTCGCAGTATTCAAAGGCTGTATCTGCGTTTGTGCATAACACTGCTTGTTTCAGTCGTATGTGACATAGGCCGGTGGAGGAAGGATTATGCGTAATCGGAATGAGCTACGAAATAGCATCAACTTATTCTATAGGTCTGTGAACAATGAAGCATATACACGTAATAATATGCTCGAAGATTATGCTCAAACTTTCCTTGATGCAGAAGAATTTTTGAAATATGAAAAAGACGATGATGATCATTATATTTCAACTTTTATTAGTGCTTTTACAGAATCCTTGGGCATTGTCCCGCAATACCGAATTTATCTTTCAACCTATATTCTTTTGGCTTTTCTAAGCATCGCATACTTTCTTCTGTCTACAAAAGTGTGTTTCGGTTTTTTTCCGGAAACACAGTTGAATTGCAAATGGCTGTATATTCTAATAGGTTTATTGGGAATAGTCGGCCTCTGGTTAATAGATAAACCTATAAGAATCGTATTAGAAAAAGATAACATCATTCCAGCACTAATAGCGTTTTTTATTGTTTGTCTACTTCCAGTATCACTTTGTTTGGCTTTTCAATTAAATGAGAAGCAGTATGTTTCGCAACCTCCGGATAATGGTATCGCGTATTTTGTTTTAAAAGTTGACGGACGGGTAGATGCAGAGCCTCACATTGGTGGGACTATGTTAATCCGCTCAGTTAATGATGTGCGTTGTCAAAAAGATGAAGTATTTCAAATAATTAATGCTCAAAAAATGGATGTTACATTGATGTTCACTGAATAATCAAAAAACACTGTAATATCAAGACATAGCGCCGCTTCTGTGGTATAATAAGTGCAAGGAAATAATGGAAAATGGGCGAAAAACCTTGCACTTGGAGGACGGCTATGTATCGATACAGTAACGGTCAGATCAGTCTTTCGGATTTCAAGCAGCCGGTAGGTATGAATCTGAAAGAAAGTAATCGCTGGGTCAAAAAGGCGCAGACAATACCCTGGCCGGATATTGAGAGACGCTATGCCAGGCTGTTCACCAATCGTAAGGGCAATGTGGCAAAGCCGCTGCGCTTGGCCTTGGGAGCCTGCATCATTCAGGCTGAGTACGGTTATTCCGACGAAGAAACCGCTCTGCAGATTCAGGAGAATCCGTATTTGCAATACTTCTGTGGTTATCCCGGCTATGACGATGAATATCTGCCCTTTGACCCATCTTTGATGGTGTACTTCCGCAAGCGCCTGACGCCGGAAGTGCTGGGCGAGATCAACGAGATGATTGTACAAGATGCAATCAAGCAGCGGAAAAAAGTAGCCGAGAAGAAGGACGACGATGATGATTCTAATCCTCCCGCAGGCGGAGGCAATACCGGCACACTGATCGTGGATGCGACCTGCGCACCGTCCGATATCCGGTTTCCGCAGGATGTGTCGCTTCTGGATGAGGCTCGCGAGAATGCCGAGCAGATCATTGATATACTGCAGGAGCAAAGTTCGGAAAAGAAACCCAGAACCTACCGCAACAAAGCACACAAGGACAGTCTCAAGTATATGCGCAGCCGCAAGCATACCGAGAAGAAGACGCGAGAAGCAATCCGTAAGCAGCTCCAGTATCTGCGCAGAGACCTTTCCATCATTGAATCCATGCTGCAATCCGGCTTGAAGCTTTCCCCAAAGCAGCAGCTTCGGCTTCAAACACTGCGAAAGATTCACGAGCAGCAGAAGTACATGTATGACAGCCATACACATTCCGTGCCTGATAGAATCGTCAGTGTAAGTCAGCCGTTCATCCGACCAATCGTACGCGGCAAGGCAGGAAAGCCGGTAGAGTTCGGGGCGAAGCTGGACATCAGCGTATCCGACGGATGGACAAGGCTGGAATGTTGGTCATTCGATGCCTATAACGAGGGCACAAAGCTGATTGAAACAATAGAACGGTATAGAGTACGAGAGGGACACTATCCGGAGCGCGTACTGGCGGATAAAATCTATCGCAACCGAGAAAATCTCAGCTACTGCAAGCTGCATGGGATCCGGCTCAGCGGTCCGGCGTTGGGCAGACCTAAGAAGGATGAGCAGCGTGACAGGCGGCAGGTCTATCTCGACCAGAACGAGCGTATCGAGGTTGAGCGGCAATTCAGTCTTGCCAAGCGCAAATGCAATCTTGGAAAAGTGAAAACGAAGTTGGAAGAGACCGTAGGTTTCACGCTTGCCATGTCGATCGTGGTGCTGAACCTACGGAAGATACAGCGTACCCTTTCGCGCTTGCTTTTGCAGATTTTGCGCTATTTGCGGTCTCAGCAAAAACCGGCGTTTGTTCAGTAGACATTACATTGACATTCCAAGAATCCGATTCTGTTCCTGACAGAGATTCTGAGACGCTTTCCTTTTTTGGAGACCCTACGGGGAAGTGGTGGGAATGCGAAAAACAAACTTGCGTAATTACTATTGCAGAGAATCGTGGACGTTATTCCGGAGCAAAAGCATCTGGACATTTTTCGGCATATTTCAAAAGAGTAATTCCTCCGCAATTAGGGGTATTTGAAATACTCATGGGCACTGCAATAAAAGGCGAAAGAACAGGAACAATAGTTTTCTTTTGCCTTTTCTTGCTTCAAATCTTTTTAATATTCTACATATATAGGAGGAAAAAAGTCGCACAATTAGCTATTTGTTCAATGGCAAAACATATGGCAATGGATTCAATTCAGATAGGGCTTTCTGGTATTACAAAATATTGAAACGCATTTCAAGCAAACGCAAGCAAAAACAGAATTTTGTAAGCAAGTTTGCTTGCTCTTTTGCTTGCTGTTTGCTTGCGATGAAAAGTCGCTCGGATTTCTCCGGGCGGCTCTTTTTATCTCTCCCATGATTTTTCTATGTTCATTTTGGCCACGAAGCCGGGATATTGCTTTTCAATTCGCCAAACCTCGCCAGAGCTGCGCGACGATCTTTCCCGGGGGATTCTTCCGTTTCCGTTTCTACGCTTGTGCCGTCGTCGTAATCGGTAAAGTGGCGAATATAATAGAGTTTCTTGTTGTCGTAGTTAACATACCGTTCGAGCTTCAACCGGCGGCTCGGCATAGTGGCGAGCTGTTTATACCTTCCGGCGAGGGCTTGCCGGTACTCACTCATGTCCTCGATCATGCGCTTACACTGCGCGATGATCTGCGCCGCCCGTCCGTCGTAGTGCTTGATTTTGTCAAACGTGCCCAGAGCTTCCGGGATCTGTAGGTAAGACCATAGTCTTATCTCGGCTTCCCGATCCCGTGGCCCGGGATCGGATCGGTCACGCCGCCAAATTCGGTCTGGAGCCTTCCGATTACGCTTTTCTGCAGTAATCCTCCCCCATATTTTTCCTGAATAAATTCAATTATAACGGGTTCCCGGCATGGAAGGGTTTATGAATGGCGATCCTTGCCTGTATGTTCCTGCCCGCCTTTCCCAAACCGCTGCCGCGGTGCGCGATGCTCTTCAGCCGAGATGCTTCTGAAAAAAACTCACGTCAAGATATCTCCCGAATTTGCAGGCGACGGAGCGCATCACGCCAATCTCTGCGAAGCCGTTTTTTCGGTGGAAGCGCAGAGAGCGTTTGTTATCGGACGTAATGATGGAGATGATATTTTCGATGCCCCGTTCACGTCCAAGCCGCTCGACCTCCGTATAGAGCTTCTGTCCGGCGCCGGCGCCGCAGCAGGCGCGATCCACATAGATCGAAAGATCAGCGGAGCAGCGGTAGGCGCTGCGGGAGTTGAACACATCGAGATAAGCGTAGCCGATGGGCCTTCCCGCGCCGTCGTGCGCGACGATGTACGGATAATCCTTCGTGATGCGCGCTGCGCGCGCGGCAAATTCCTCCGGCGTAACCGGCTCCTCTTCGAGCGTGACGCAGGTATTTTCGATGTAATAGTTATAAATCTCCGTACAGGCGGCGATATCCGCCGGCACAATGGGAGAGAGCGTCACCTCCGTGCGGCGTGCGGCGAGCGCGGCCTCCAGAACGGCAATATCCCGCTGATCCTTTTCGCGGTTGAGCGCCCTTTTGAGCGCGAGCACGTCCTCGAGCGGCGCGACCGGGATGCCGTCGAGAAACACGGTATTGCCCGGGAGCATGTTTTCATAGATCTCCACGTCCGGCGCCGGGACAAACCGGCGCGTGCCGTCCGGAAGAGTCTGCGCCTCGCAGCGCTGCGCGAGCGCATCGCCGAGCTTTTTCGTACACCATATGTCCAGATCGTGCGTCTCCTCGCGCAGACCGTAAAGCACCATTGCACCGCCGGCGTTGATGCGGTATTCGTTTGCGTCGAGCGCCAGTTCGCCGAGCCGCTGCCGAATGTCCTCTGCCTTCATCGGATTTCCTCTCTTTTTCCGAAAAAACTTTCTCACAGAATGTAGCACACATTTCCCACTGCCGCAATCGGTTTTTTTGTACAAGAGTTTTTGGGGCGAATGTCTTGCCAATTTGACGAAGACACCATATAATAACTTTTATGAAAAAGGGATTAAGTTTGAAAACGGCGCTGACGGCTCTGGCAGCGTCGTTTGTATGGGGGACCGCATTTGCCTTTCAGCGCATGGCCGCGGGACATATCGGAGCGATCACATTCAACTTCTATCGCAGCGTGCTGGCCGCGCTGGCGCTGGGGGTTCTTCTTTTTGTGTCCAACCGGCGGAGAAAACCGGAGGAGCGAAAGAAGAGCGCCCTAAAAAAGATCGCCGCCGGCGGCATCGTGTGCGGCGTGCTCGTGGCCGTCGCCTCGGTCCTTCAGCAGTGCGCCATTGCGGAGGTCGAGGCGGGCAAGGCGGGCTTTCTGACAACGCTCTATATCCTGCTCGTGCCGCTCTTCAGCGTCGTGTTCCTGCATAAAAAGGTCGCGCCAAACCTCTGGGTCAGCGTAGCGCTGGGACTCACGGGTCTTTATTTCATCAGCGTAAAGGACGGCTTCACCATTTCGCCGAGCGACGCGATGGTTTTGCTGAGCGCGGTGATCTATGCGGCATACATTCTCGCAGCGGATTACTTTGTCCGCTTCTGCTCGCCGACGGAGCTCAACTGCGCGCAGTTCATCGTGGCGTCCGTCGTCTGTCTCGTCGGCATGCTCGTCGCGGAGGAGCCGACCGTAGCGCAGCTTCGCGATAACATCATCCCGATCCTGTACATTGGTATTTTCTCGAGCGCGGTTGCCTATACGCTCCAGTTTGCCGCGCAGCGCAACGGCAACCCCGTCGCCGTGACGCTTCTTTTGAGTATGGAGTCCGTGTTCAGCGTGTTGGGCGCGGCGGTGCTGCTGCACGAATTTCTGTCCGGACGCGAGCTTTTCGGCTGCGGCATCATGCTATGCGCCGTCATTCTCGTCCAGCTGCCGGAGGGCTTCTGGAAGCGGAAGATGAAACCGAATAACGAATAACAAACTTCCCCGCGCCGGCAATACGCCGACGCGGGTACGGCGGCGGATCACCCGGTTCAGCCGTTCCATCACGCTATTCGTGTTGTTCGTGCGTATCCCGGGCCCGGTGCTCATAGGGAAAATCACAGTACGTCGGTGTTTCCTCAGCGGAAAACACATTCCGGTAAAAACGGACCGTACGGCGCTGGTATTTGGCGTCAGGAAACACTTCCCCCGCGGCTTTCGGCTTTTCCGTCGCTTGTCCGCCAGGAACGAGTTTCACGCCATCCAGTCTGCGGCCTTTGAGACGCTGGATGAAATCTGCCCAGCCGGCCTTGTCCTCTTTCAGATGGGGTGCAGTTCACTTTCACCGAATACCCGTTATCTCGTTTTCCAACCCCGCCCGACAGATGCCATAATCGTAATATCTGCGATTACTTTCTTATGAGCACCTGTCTAAACGGCGGGGAATCTTATTGCTTGCAATTTGGCGCAAAACAGGGTACTATCTCTCCGATACAAGCAACCGGAACCGGAGGAAACAGCATGAGACTCACTCTCTGCGCGCCGTGTCTGTTCGGGCTGGAAGGCCCGCTCGGCAATGAGCTGCGCCATATGGATATGGAAAACGTCGCGCCGGAAAACGGGCGCGTATACTTCACCGGCGACGAGAGCGCCGTTGCGCGCGCAAACATCCGCTCGCGCTTTGCCGAGCGCGTTCTGATTGTCCTCGGCCGGTTCCCGGCGCACAGCTTCGACGAGCTCTTCGAGGGCGTACGCGCCCTGCCGTGGGAGGACTTCATCCCCTCGGACGGCGCGTTCCCCGTCAAGGGCTGGGCGCTGGAGAGCGCGCTCCACTCCGTGCCGGACTGCCAGAAGATCGTGAAGAAAGCTGTTGTCGAACGGCTCAGGAGCGTGTACGGTCTCTCGTGGTTCTCCGAGGAGGGCGAGATCTTCCCCATCCAGTTTGCCATTATGAAAAACGAAGCCGCACTCTACATCGACACGAGCGGCACGGGACTTCATAAGCGCGGCTACCGTCCGGCGCAGGTCGCCGCCCCGCTGCGCGAAACGCTCGCCGCCGCCATCGTGGATATCGCACGCTATCGCGGCCGCGGCGATTTCTGCGACCCCTTCTGCGGCAGCGGCACGATCGCCATCGAAGCCGCGCTTGCGGCGCTCAACCGCGCGCCGGGGCTGAACCGCGAGTTTGCCGCCGAAACGTGGCGCTGCCTGCCGCGCGGCATATGGCAGGCGGAGCGGAATCTTGCCCGCAGCCGCGAATATTCCGGCGACTATCACCTCTTCGCCTCCGACATCGACCCGCGCGCCGTCGCTCTCGCGCGCGAGAACGCCCGCCGCGCCGGGGTGGAGAAGTACATTGACTTCTCCGTGGCCGACGCGAGAGACTTTTCCCGCCAAACGGAAAACGGCACGCTTTGCACCAACCCGCCTTACGGTGAGCGTCTGCTCGAAAAGGAAGCCGCCGCGGAGCTCATGCGCGCCTTCGGCAAAACGATGCGGAAAACGGAAAACTGGAAAACCTATGTGATCTCCTCGCTCGAAAACTTTGAAAATGTCTACGGCAAACGCGCCGACAAGCGCCGGAGGCTGTATAACGGCATGATCCCCTGTCAGCTTTATATGTATCTTTGATCTCCCGCTTCCGGCAATATGTGAATTATTTTTTAAAACAGCACATTCCCTCTTGCATTTGCAAAGGGCGTGTGCTATTTTATAGCCATGGGTTAGCACTCGGAGTCGTTGAGTGCTAAAACAACGAAGCAAGAATTAAAATTATTATAGGAGGCAGAAACCATGAATCTCAAACCGTTGGCGGATCGCGTTGTCCTCAAGCGGACGGAGGCCGAGGAAAAGACCAAGGGCGGCATTATCCTCACGAGTGCGGCGCAGGAGAAGCCGGAAGTTTACGAAGTCATCGTCGTCGGCCCCGGCGGAATGGTGGACGGCAACGAAGTGAAGATGGAAGTCAAGGCGGGCGACAAGGTCATCGCCGGCAAGTACAGCGGAACCAGCGTCAAGCTTGACGGCGAGGAATACACCATCGTCCGTCAGAGTGACATTCTGGCGATCGTAGAGTAATTTCAGGAGGACGAATATATTATGGCTAAGAATCTGGTTTATGGTGCGGAAGCCCGCAAGGCTCTGCAAACCGGCGTTGACAAGCTTGCCGACACCGTGAAGATCACGCTCGGGCCCAAGGGCCGCAACGTTGTTCTCGATAAGAAATTCGGCACTCCGCTCATCACGAATGACGGTGTGACCATCGCCAAGGAAATCGAGCTGGCCGATCCCGCCGAGAACATGGGCGCGCAGCTTATCCGCGAAGTCGCCACCAAGACGAACGACGTCGCCGGCGACGGCACCACGAGCGCGACCGTTCTCGCCCAGGCCATCATCCGCGAGGGTCTGAAGAACCTCGCCGCCGGTGCGAACCCGATGGTTCTCCGCCGCGGCATTGCCAAAGCGACCGAGGCCGCCGTCAGCGAGATCAAAACCGCGTCCCAGCCCGTGAACGGCACGAAGGACATCGCCCGCGTCGGTACCATTTCCTCCGGCGACGAGCAGATCGGCGTCCTGATCGCCGAGGCCATGGAAAAGGTCGGCCAGAACGGCGTCATCACCGTCGAAGAGTCCAAGACCGCGCAGACCTACTCCGAGGTCGTTGAAGGCATGCAGTTCGACCGCGGCTACGTCTCCCCCTACATGGTTACCGATTCCGAGAAGATGGAAGCCGTCATCGACGACGCCTATATCCTTATCACGGATAAGAAGATCTCCAACATTCAGGAGATTCTGCCCCTGCTCGAGCAGATCGTGAAGGCCGGCAAGAAGCTCGTCATCATCGCCGATGAGGTTGAGGGCGAAGCGCTCGCAACGATCCTTCTCAACAAGCTGCGCGGCACGTTCACCTGCGTGTGCGTCAAGGCTCCGGCCTTCGGCGACCGCCGCAAGGAGACCATGCAGGATATCGCCGTGCTGACCGGCGGTCAGGTCGTTTCCGGCGACTACGGCATGGAGCTTAAGGACGCCACGTTCGATATGCTCGGCCGTGCGCGTCAGGTCAAGGTCTCCAAGGAGAACACCATCATCGTTGACGGCTTCGGCACGAAGGAGGCCATTGCCGACCGCGCGGCGCAGATCAAGAACCAGTACGAAGTTTCCACCTCCGACTACGACCGCGAGAAGCTCATGGAGCGTCTGGCCCGCCTGAGCGGCGGCGTTGCCGTCATCAAGGTCGGCGCGGCTACCGAGGCCGAGATGAAAGAGAAGAAGCTCCGCGTCGAGGACGCTCTCAACGCGACCAAGGCTGCCGTTGAGGAAGGCATCGTTGCCGGCGGCGGCACGGCTTATGTGCAGGCCGGTCTTGCTGCCGAGAAGGTCGTCACCGAGCTTGAGGGCGACGAAAAGACGGGTGCCGCCATCATCGCCAAGGCCCTGCAGGCCCCGCTGATGCAGATCGCCGCAAACGCCGGTCTCGAGGGCGCCGTGATTCTCAACCAGGTCCGCGGCTCCGAGATCCCCGGCTACGGCTTTGACGCCGCGAAGGAAGAGTACTGCGATATGATCGCCGCCGGTATCGTCGATCCGACCAAGGTCTGCCGCAGTGCGCTGGAGAACGCCGCTTCCGTCGCCTCCACCGTCCTCACCACCGAGGCGATGGTCGTCAATATCCCCGAACCCCCCGCGCCGGCTCCCGCCGCGCCGGACATGGGCGGAATGTATTGATCCAACCGCGCATTCCCATGTAAAACGCACAACCCCTCCGGTGTCTGCTTCATGCAGATGCCGGAGGTTCTTTTTCCTGTATTGCCCCGGCGGCTTTCCCGTTTTCGCGCGGAAGCACTTTCCGAAGCGGCTGACCGGGGCGAGGCTCATGCGTCCGGCGATCCCGCCAGGAGGACATCGGATTTATCCGGAATGCAGAAAACGGCAGAAACGGTTTTTGCCTGTGGGGGCAAGCCTTCCTGTCTGCGGCTAAAGAAAGGAGCACACCGCATGGTTTACACCGCCGAATACGCCTCTCCCCTCGGCATGATCACGCTGGCCTGCGACGGCGAGGCGATCACAGGGCTGTGGTTCAACGGCCAGAAGCACTTTGGGAGCATTCTGCCGCGAGAGACGCTGCGGAGGGAGCATCCGCTGTTTGCGAAGGCGCGGCGCTGGCTGGACATATACTTCTCCGGGCGCGAGCCGGGATTTCTCCCTCCCCTGCGCTATGACTCCACGCCGTTTCGGAAGCTGGTCTGCGACATTCTGCTGTCGATCCCCTACGGCGAGACAGTGACTTACGGCGAGATCGCCGCCGAGGCCGCCCGGCGGCAGGGCGTCAAAACCATGTCCGCGCAGGCGGTCGGCGGCGCAGTCGCCCACAACCCGATCTCGCTGATGATCCCCTGCCACCGGGTCGTTGGCGCCGGCGGAAGTCTCACGGGCTACGCCGGCGGCATTGACCGGAAGGTCAGCCTTCTGGCGCTGGAACACAAAGCTCGACAGTAGGAACGGGAAAAACCGTGGACCGGACAGCGTGCGCCCGGACGGTGCGAGCCGTACATAACACATAAGCCTCCCGGTTTTTCTTTGAAATCGGCACGGGAGGCTTTCTTCTTTTCTGTCGGTATGGTATAATCGGCCGAAGGCATTTCAATGCAGTTCGATATAGAAAGGAAAGATACATATGGCATACTATCGCCTGCCGGAAAAGGAGCTTCGCGCCTACTGCGAGGCCGTTATGGGCAAATACGGATTCAACGAAAAGCAGAGCCGCGACATTGCCGATATTCTGCTCACCGCCGATCTGCAGGGGCTGGAATCTCACGGCGTGCAGCGCCTGATCCGCTACCACCGCGGCGTGAAAAGCGGCGTGATCCGCCCGGACGCCGTGCCGGAGGTCGTGCACGAAACGCCGCTCTCCGTCGTGCTCGACGCACACAGCGCCATGGGACAGATCGCCGCCGTAGACGCCATGGAACGCGCCATTGCCAAGGCCAAGCAGTACGGCTTCGGCGCGGCGGTCGTGCGCAACTCCAACCACTTCGGCGTCGGCGGCTATTACGCCATGATGGCCGAGCGTGAGGATATGCTCGGCATGTGCTTTACGAATACGCAGGCCATCTGTGTGCCGACATTCGGTCGTGAGGTCATGCTCGGCACGAACCCCATTGCGTTTGCCATGCCGGCCGACCCCATCCCCATGCTCTACGACGTAGCCACCACGGTCGTCCCGCGCGGCAAGCTGGAGGTTTACGCCAAGCAGGGCAAGCCCATGCCGCTCGGCTGGGCGGTCGATGAAAACGGCAGAGACACCACCGACGCCAAGCGTGTTATCGACAACATCAACTCCAAGGCCGGCGGCGGCATTCTCCCGCTCGGCGGTTCCAGTCCCGCAACCGGCTCGCACAAGGGCTACGGTCTCGCACTGATCGTGGAGATTCTTTCGTCGATCATCGCCGGCGGCGCCACGTCCAACCATGTGAGCAAAAACGGTCTCGGCGACACCTCGCAGAGCTTCTTCGCGCTCGACTACGGCATGTTCGGCGACAAGGCGGCGATGCGCGAGAGCCTTTCAACGCTCTTGCAGGAGCTGCGCGACAGCGCCAAAGCCGAGGGCCGCACCCGCATTTACACCTCCGGCGAGATGGAGGTCGACTCCCGCAGCGAAAAGCTCAAAAACGGCATTCCCGTCAACGACTCCACGCTGGCGGAGCTTCGCACCGTCGGCAGCGAGCTGGGGCTTGACTTTGACGCCATGGTGAGCGTCAGGGCCGCCGAGTGAAGCAAAAACCGCAGGTCGAGTGCAAATTACCGGCAATTTTTGTTGACAACGGCGGCGCGGCGTGATAAAATACACAAGCTGTCAAGAAATCGGCAGAAGCTGCTGGCATAGCTCAGTCGGTAGAGCAGCTGATTCGTAATCAGCAGGTCGTGTGTTCGAGTCACATTGCCAGCTCCACGTCGTCGCGGACTTCATATCGTCCGCGACGACATTTTTATGTCATCGCTCATTCATTCCGTCGCTCCTCCTTTCCAAATCGAACCCGCTTCGCCGGGCTTCGATTTGGTTTGCGCCCTGCGGGCGCAGGTTGGGCTGCGCCGAGAATCGGGTCGGACTCTCGCCGAACCGCCGAGGCGGCCGGAACAAGAGATATCTTTTTTGTCCTGCACAGCCAAAAAGCCCGTAATCTCAAGGATTACAGGCTTTGTTCTTGTTCAGAGATCTCTCTTCGTACATCCGGCAGCACCCAGCGCTTCTATCCCTAAAAGTGCAAAAGCTGCCGGATAAACGGGCCGCAGCTGTGAGAGCACACAGCCACAGCTTTTTGCGCTTGTGTGGCCGTTCTTGTTTTATGTCCTGTTAAGGTATCGGGCAGCGGAGAGAAAACCTCGCCGCTTTTTTAGTCGTCCGTCGTATTATTATTTAGCTGAAAATCATTTTTTTGATATGCAATCAGACCGTCACGCCGCATCTTGCTGAGCTCATTGGATAATGCGCTTCGATCCACGCCCAGATAGTCCGCAAGCTGCTGCCGGGAGAATGGAACGGAAAAGCGAGGACTCCGATTCAGGGTCGCCTGCTCGGAAAAGTAAGAGAGCAGACGATCCCGGATCGACTTTGGGGCGGTGTGCATCATCCGGTTGGATAAGCTCAGATTCTTTTCTGCGGAAATGCGAATCAGATTGTGAATCAGGCGCCTGTGGTGAGGACATCCGCTCTGACAGGTTGATAACAGATGACGGATATCAATAAACAAGACTTCCGTATCCTCCGCCGCGACGACATCGCAGTTCAATTCCCGGCCGGGGATAGCGGCAAAGTTTTGCGCGAACACATCGCCCTTGCCGATGTGTCCGAAAATGTGACTGTTTCCCCAGTAGAAATTGACGACGATATTGATACTCCCGGACTCGATCAAGCCGATTTCCGATACAGTGTCACCGACTCTCAAAATAATCTCATTTTTTTGGTATTCTCTTTCATGGGCATTTAGGCAAGGCAGCATCTCCTGCAGCTCATCCTCCCGAATCCCATGAAACAACGCCGTGTTAGAGAGAAAAGAATAATTCATAATAATATCTCCGTTTGTTGTTGCAACAACATAATGAGCGATTTCATTATAGTATAATCCATTCATAAAAATCAAGAAAGGATCCAATGATATGCTGCGGAAAATCATCAAGATAGACGAGAAAAAATGCAACGGCTGCGGTCTGTGCGCCACAGCCTGTCACGAGGGAGCCATTGACATTATCGATGGAAAGGCAAAGCTGGTCCGGGAGAACTACTGCGACGGATTTGGCGACTGCCTGCCGGGCTGCCCTACCGGAGCGATTACCTTTGAGGAGCGGGAAGCGCCGGAATACGACGACGCTGCCGTGAAGAGAACGCAGGAAAAAGCCAAAAAAGAGGCGGAAAAGATGACAGTCGAAGAAATCATGCAGATCAAAGATGAGAACGAAAGGCGCAGGATGATGAAAGCCAAAATGCAGGAGAGAGGCGGAACAGGTCTGAAGCATGGCGGCTGTCCGGGTTCAAGAGCAATGAACCTATCCCACGATGCTCAGCTTTGCGCCAATACAGGTGGATGCCCCGGAGCAGGGCGTTGAGGACGGCAGCCTTGCCGGATGCCCCGGAGCGAGGAGCGAGGCGCTTGGTACAACGGCAGAAGGGGCGATTCCCGGGGCATCAAGGCCGATGCCAAGACTTGCCCAATGGCCTTGCCAGATCAAACTGGTGCCGACAGAAGCTCTCTTCTTTGAAGGGGCAAAGCTCCTGATCGCTGCCGACTGCACAGCCTATGCCTATGCCAATATGCACGAGGACTTTATGAGAGGCAGAACGACGATCATCGGCTGTCCCAAGCTGGACGCGGTTGACTACAGCGAAAAGCTGACCGAGATTATCAAGAACAACGAAATCAAGAATGTCACCATCGTGCGCATGGAGGTGCCCTGCTGCGGAGGTCTCGAAATCGCGGTCAAGAACGCTTTGCAGGCAAGCGGCAAGTTCATACCGTGGCAGGTCGTGACGGTCTCCCGCGACGGAAGGATTCTTGATTAGTCCGCTTTAAGAAATTGAAGGCGCAGAAGGAGATGGGAATCCGTAGACGGTGATGAATCTCTGATTGCAACATTTTTGAAAGGTTATGACGAAATTAAAACAGTGGGTCACGATTCTCTGTCAGCTCCGTTGACTCTTCCCTCATAAAAGACGAGTCTTGGATATTCCGACCCCAACACATAACATAAAAAACCGGCCTGTGATCGCAATCACAGGCCGGTTTTACTGTTGTCAGAGGACCGCCTGACTCCGGCGGCTCTTTTCGTTTTCCCGGGTTATTCCTTATCCTCGAGATAGCTGCGCACCAGCTCCTGCAGCAGCTCATCGCGGTCGATGCGGCAGATGAGCGAGCGGGCGTTGTTGTAGTTGGTAATATACGTGGGGTCTTCCGACAGGATGTAGCCCACGAGCTGATTGATGGGGTTGTAGCCCTTGAGCATCAGCGAGTCGTATACCGAGGAGAGGATCTCCCGAATCTGTGCGCGATTGGATACCGTGGCGAACGGTTTGGTGGCGTCACCCATGTCCGCAACCCCCTTCATTCAAAAATTTCTTTCTGCTATTACCATACCACAGCGGCGGGCGAGTTTCAAGGAAAATCTTACCGGATGACCGCGCCGAAGCTCTCGCGCAGCGCGTCGAGCACCGCGCGGACGGCCTCCTCGGCGTGGTCGTCGGTGAGCGTTCCGTCGTCCGAGCGGAGCGTCAGCGAGAAGGCGACGCTCTTCTTCCCTTCCGGGATGCCGGTGCCGGTATAGACGTCAAAGAGCTTCACACCGCGCAGGACGTTCTTTTCCGCCTTGCGGATGCACTCGGTCAGCTCGCCGACGGGCACCGCGGCGTCGCACACGACGGCGATATCGCGCGTGATGGCCGGGAAGCGCGGCAGCGGCGTATACGTCGGTTCGGCACCCTCGAGATCGTGCAGCAGCACACCGTCAAGCTCGGCGCAGTACGTCGCGCCGTCAAGCCCGTAAGCCGCGCACACGTCAGGATGGATCTGGCCGAGCGTACCGAGGCGCGTATCGCCGGACCACACCGCGGCGCAGCGGCCGGGATGGAACGCGGCGCTCTCCGTATCGGCGGTGAAGCGGACATCCGGCGTGCGGGCGGCGCGCAGCAGCGTCTCCACCGCGCCCTTGAGCGCGAAGAAGTCCGTACCGCCGCCGTAAGCGCCGAGCGTGAGCGCGGTGCGCTCATCCGCCAGCGTCTTGCCGGGCTGCTTTCTGTATACGGTCGCCATCTCGTAGAGTCTGGCTTCCATGTTGCGGCGGTTGAGGTTCGTAGAAAGCACGCCGAGCATGGAGGGCAGCGCCGTTGTACGCATAACGCTCGTATCCTCGCCGAGCGGGTTGAGGATGCGGTAGTTATCGCGCAGCGGCGAGCCGGCGGGAACCTTGATCTTATCAAGGCTCGACGGGCTGACAAACGAGTACGTCATGACCTCGGTATAGCCCATGGCGCGGCACGCCGCGCC
>OLSB01001720.1_pt1 | contig 20026 bp, 19 predicted proteins | sample 1672071 | NCBI WGS metagenome assembly OLSB01 (sample SAMEA3136642, study PRJEB25190) | human gut metagenome | biome: human gut; feature: human-associated habitat; material: faeces | place: Austria | collected 2013 | reverse complement strand
ATTGAGGCGCAGAGCGCAGTGCAAGCCTTTTCGTCTGCAAAGTCAAGATGACTTTGCAGACGATTTGAAAAAAAGCAGCTCCCTGAGCTGCTTTTTTTATTTTAACCCCCTGGGGGGCTTGTGCGAATGCGTTTTACCCGATATTATATCAGCAGTACGAACTTGGGGATCATGACATGATAAAAGCGGAAGACCTTATTTTTTCATACGACTGTGAGGGCGGCAGGCACCGCAGCCTTGACGGGGCGTGCATCACCGTCAGGGACGGGGAGCTTGTTGCCGTTCTCGGCCACAACGGCTGCGGGAAGTCCACCCTTGTGAAGCATTTCAACGCCCTGCTTGAAGTGCAGAAGGGCGAGCTGACCGTCGCGGGGCTTAATGCAAGAAGCGAAGCGAACGTCTGGAAGCTGCGCCGAAAGGTGGGTATGGTCTTTCAAAACCCCGACAATCAGTTCGTGTCCTCCGTGGTCGCAGAGGACGTCGCCTTCGGCCTTGAAAACTACGGAGTCGACAGCTCGGAGATCCCCGAACGTGTCTCCGCCGCACTTGCCCTCGTGGGCATGGCAGGCTTTGAAAAGCGCTCTCCCCATATGCTCTCGGGCGGGCAGAAGCAGCGGGTCGCTCTCGCGGGGGTGCTCGCCATGGACCCCGATATCCTCGTGTTCGACGAGGCCACCTCGATGCTCGACCCCGACGGCAGGCGCGAAGTGCTGTCCGTCATGGAGCGGCTGCACTCGCAGCAGGGCAAGACCATCGTTATGATAACCCACTATGTCGAGGAGGCGGTTTTTGCCGACCGCGTGTACCTCATGCATGACGGGCGTATGCTCGCCGACGGCACTCCCCGCGAGATGCTGACCGATCTTGAGCTTCTGCGCAGGACCGGCCTCACCCCTCCCACACCAGTCCGTATGTACCACGACCTTAAGGCAGCCGGCTTTGAGCTTCCGTTCTGTCCTCTCACAAATGAAGAGCTCGCGGAGGAATTATGCCGATTGAAGTAAAAAACCTGTCTTTCACATACTCTGCCGGTACGCCTTTCGAGACGGCGGCTCTTAAAAACATCAGCCTTGAGATAAAAAACGGTGAATTTATCGGCGTCATGGGACACACCGGCTGCGGCAAATCAACGCTTATCCGTGCGCTTGCCGGACTTATCCGCCCCAGCGCAGGAAGCATAATTGTTGACGGCAGCGATATAAACGGGCGGCGCTATGACCGCTCCGAGCTGCGGCGGAAGATGGGCGTCGTTTTCCAGTACCCCGAATGTCAGCTTTTCGAGACCACCGTGGAAAAGGACGTCGCTTTCGGGCTCAAGCATTTGGGGATGAATAAGGACGAATTGAAAGAGCGCGTCAGATGGGCGCTCGAGGTCTGCGGCTTTGACTTTGAAAAGATAGCAAAGGCCTCGCCCATGGGGCTTTCCGGCGGCGAAAAGCGCAGAGTCGCCATCGCCGGAGTTCTGGCGGTAAAGCCCGAATACCTCATTCTCGACGAACCCATCGCTGGGCTTGACCCCCTGGGGCGCGAGGCCTTTCTTGAGCTGATAACAGGGCTCAACGCCGCCGGGATGACGATAATTATGGTCTCGCACAACGCCGACTGCATCGGCGAATACGCGCGCCGCGTGCTGCTTATGAGCGGCGGCGAGCTGGTCGGCGACGGCAGTCCGGAGGAGCTGTTTTCCGACGTTGAGCGGATGCGCTCCCTTCACCTCGGCGTGAGCCGGAGCCGCGAGATAGCGTGGCTGCTGAAAAAAGGCGGCATGGACATCCCGCAGGATATATGTTCGTATGACAGGCTGCTGCCCGCGGTGCTCGCACAGCTGAGGGGCGGTGATGAGCATGGCTGACCGCATGACAGGGCAGTATATCCCCGGCGCTTCGCTGCTGCACAGGCTTGATGCGAGGGCGAAGCTTTTCGGCTTTATCCTGCTCACAGCCGCCGTGATACTGGCCGACACCGTCGCGGGATACGCGCTTATAATCGCGCTCATGCTGCTGCTCACAGCCGTTTCAAAGCTGCCTATATCGACCGCCGTTGGAAGCGTCAGGCGTATGTTCTGGTTCTTTGTCATTATATTTATAATGAACAGCCTCTTTTACTCCGCCGAGGACACAATCTGGAGCTGGTGGATAATCTCGCTTTCAAAGGCGGGCGTCGTTCAGGGCTTCAATGTTATGTTCAGGATACTTATCATTTTGGTGCTCAGCAACATTTTCACGCTCGTCACCCCACCGCTTGAGATAACCTCCGCGATACAGTCCATGCTCAAGCCCCTGAAGCTGCTGAGGCTGCCCGCCGACGATATCGCCATGATCATTTCCGTGGCAATACAGTTCATCCCGACTCTCTTACAAGAGGCGGACACAATTAAAATGGCTCAGATAGCCAGAGGCGCGCGTTTTGAGAGCAGGAAGCTGCATGAGCGCGCGGCGGCCATGCTGCCGCTGATCGTGCCGATGTTCCTCTCGGCTTTTAAGCGCGCCGACGAGCTTGCTACCGCCATGGAGGCCCGCGGCTACCGCGGCGCGAAGTACCGCAGCGGGAAAAAAGCCGTTCCCATACCCGCGGGCTCATATGCGTCAATTTTATTCTGCGCAGCCGTCTGCGCGGCAGAAATTATTATATGAATCGGAGAAATACTATGAGAAAAATGACCACCGTTAAGAAATCGATCATCACCGCCGTCTGCATCGCCCTGTGCTATGTCCTCCCGCTGATGTTCCACGGCATCCAGAACGCGGGCAGCATCTTCTGCCCCATGCACATCCCCGTGTTTATCTGCGGCCTCATCTGCGGCTGGCCCTACGGCCTGCTCTGCGGCATAGCCGGCCCCCTGCTGTCCTCCGCGCTGACGGGTATGCCCCCCGCCGCCATGCTCCCGTCGATGATCGTCGAGCTGGCCGTCTACGGCGCCGCCGCAGGACTTATGATGAAGCTCGTTCACACAAAGAGCACCTATGCCGACCTTTACATAAGCCTCATTACCGCGATCATCTGCGGCAGAGTGCTCGCGGGCGTCGCCAAGGCACTCATTTTCGCCAGAGGCAGCTATTCAATGGCCGCGTGGGTCGCCGCAAACGTGGTCACGAGCTGGCCGGGCACCGTTATCCAGCTTGTTTTCATCCCCAGCATCGTTTTTGCTCTCATGAAGGCCAATCTCATCCCCCAGAGATACCCCAAGCTTGAGGACTGACGCCATGGACAAAAAAGACGTAATTGAGTTCTTCGACGGTCTTGCCGCTTCATGGGACGCAGCGCTTGTCCGCAGCGACGAGATAATAGGCATCATCCTCGATAACGGCGGCATAAAAGAGGGTGTAAAGGTCCTCGATGTCGCCTGCGGTACGGGGGTGCTGATACCCGATTATCTCGACCGCGGGGTCGTCTCCGTTACGGGAGTCGACATCTCCTCCGAGATGATAGCCTGCGCGAAGGCCAAATTTGAATCGGAAAAAGTCCGCTTTATTTGCGCTGACATCGAGGAGGCAGACCTCCCTTGCGACTTTGACTGCTGCATGGTGTATAACGCCTTCCCCCACTTCCCCGACCCGGCGAACCTTATAAAGGTACTTGCATCGAGGCTCAGGCACGGCGGAAGGCTCTCGATAGCCCACGGCATGAGCAGGGCAAAGATAGACCGCCACCACGAGGGCAGCGCCTGCAAAGTCTCCCGTGGGCTTATGAGCGAGACCGAGCTTGCCCGGCTCATGGAGCCTTACTTCAACGTGGATGTTGTCATATCCGACGACAGAATGTATCAGGTCGCGGGCGTAAAGAAATGAAAAATCCCGGCTATTGTGGGCGGTGTTTTAAGACAGCGGAGGTAGGGGCGAGCATCGCTCGTCCGAGGACGGCCAATGGCCGCCACTACAGCGCTTTCTTATCTCCCCGCCCGATTTCCGGGCTTTTTTATATGCTGAAAGCAGCCTCACGGCTGCTTTTTTTCTGCTTTATAGCGTATTATCTTTATGATGCGGTAAGCCAAAAGAGCCATGGCGATGACAAATATCATAACGTACACCGTCATGTTCTTCGGTATCGTCCCGATAAGGGCGCACTGCATATACGCCATTATCACCATACCGAAAAATCTCAGCTCGCACATGATATTCACGGTCTCTTTTTCGGCCTTGAGCCTGAACCCGGGCTTTATAGCAAGATCCGTACACGCTATCTGCCTTATCTCCGGTATGAGAAGAAAGATCGCTGCGGTCAGGTAAGTAAACACCATCACTCCGCATGCACAATAAATAAAGTAATTTGAGACATTACCGCCGGCGGCTCTACTCGCGTCAAATTGTTCGGGTAGCTCCGCCGGAAGCGCATTGTGCCATATTACGAGATTCACAATGCAGGCTATCACGACAAGCATGCTCAGTATCTCCAGCACAGCCTGATAGACCGTCGGCTTAAACAGCCTCATCTTTCCCCGTCCTTTCTATCGTATACAGCGCCGAGCCGAAATCGCCGAACATATGAAGCTTGCCGTTATAGCCCGTTCCCACGAACTGATTGTTAAGCTTCACTCCCGCCATCAGAGCGGCTCCGGAGGCCGTATATTCTTCCGCGCCGTCGGGCATGGCAAACACCTTATTCACGGTGCGCAGGACGAAGCCGTCTGGGTGAAACTCCACCGGGGAAACGTGCTTTACAAGTCCGCCCAGACGCTTTATGAATATCCGCTGCGCCTTGCAGGTAAGCTTATACGACGCATCGGGCTCAAGTCCCTTGACGGGCAGCTCGTCATAGCCCTCGGAGGCGGTGCAGAGCTTTTGGAAATGTCCGACGATGTGCTCCGAGCCGTCCGCGGCGGATATCTGCCAGTGCACTTTATTGGACTTGCGCTCGTCAAAGCGGTAAAAGCGCCCGAACTGCAGCGTTTTCCGATGCGCCTTGTAGAACTCTATCTGCTCACGTATCTCCTTTTTCTCAACGGCGGTCATGTACTTGAGCTCCAGCTCATAGCCGAGCACGCCGAAGGCAGCGACGTTAAAGCGCGTTGGCAGGGGCGTGTCGCGCAGGGTCTGCTGATGCGGCGCGGCGGAGACGTGGGCACCCATCGTCGACTGCGGGTAGAGATAGCTGAGTCCCGACTGTATATCCAGCCGCTCGATTGGGTCGGTGTCGTCAGACGACCACACCTGCGGCGAATAGCACAGCATACCGAGGTCAAAGCGGTTGCCGCCCGAGGAGCAGCTTTCAAACAGAATATGCGGACGCGGAGTAAAGATCCTGCCGAGGATCTCATAAAGTCCTAAGATATACCGGTGGGCAAACTCGCCCTGATTTGAAAGCTCAGGCGAAAAGGCGTCTGACATATGGCGGTTCATATCCCATTTGACGTAGCTTATCTTAGCGCTGTCGAGAACCGCGCCGACGGAGGCGACTATGTAGTCCCTGACCTCCCGCCGCGTCAGATCCAGCAGAAGCTGGTTTCTGCCGAAGCAGGGCCCGCCCTCCGGCGGCTTTATCGCCCAGTCGGGATGCTCGCGGTACAGCTTCGAGTCAACATTAACACTCTCCGGCTCAAACCACAGGCCGAACTTCATGCCCAGCCTCTCTATATCCTCCGAAAACTTTCCGAGGCCGCCCGGCAGCTTCCTCAGATTAACGTCGTAGTCACCCAGCCCTGCCGTATCGGAGTTTCTGTCGCCGAACCAGCCGTCGTCAAGGACGAAAAGCTCCACGCCGAGCTTTTTGGCTCTGCGTGCCAGTTTCAGGAGCTTTCCGCGGGTGAACTTAAAAAAACAGGCTTCCCAGTCGTTTATGAGCACGGGGCGTTCGATATTTTTCCAGTCGCCACGAACAATGTTGTTGTTGACAAAGCTGTGGAAATTCCGGCTCAGGCCGTTAAAGCCGGAGTCGGAAAAGGTCATGACCACCTCTGGAGCCTCGAAGCTTTCGCCGCTGTGAACCGTCCAGTCAAAGCAATGCGGATTTATGCCGAGCTGCACGCGGACAAGGTCGTGATTTGACTTTTCCACAACACCCATGTGGTTGCCGCTGTAAACAAGATTAAATCCCCACGCCCTGCCGCTGTCCTCTCCGGTGTGCCTTTCCGAGAGCAGAAAGCCCGGGTTGTGCCTGTTGGACGATGATCCGGTGGTCGAGGAGTTGACGTACATCCCGTATTCTACCGGACGCACATGGCGGTGCGTTTCCTTTATCCAGCCGCCGTCAAAGCTGTGCATATTAAAGCCGCGGTCCGCCATATCAAGGCTCATGCTCATAAAGCGGCGCAGCGAGATGTCGCCCTCTCCGCAGTTTTCGATAACGCTCCTGCGGGCGATGACGTTTGAGCCGTAAAACACGGTGTAGTACAGCCGCAGCCTGATATCATGGGTCTTTTCCGCCATACTTATCACGAGCGTCTGCGCCTCGTTTGCGTCATCATAGGCATTGGGCAGGCTATCCATGGGAACGCAGCCGTTAATTATCTCATGGCTTTCATAGATAAAATCGTTTGCAAAGCTGCCGTCGGGGAGCCTCGCCTCGATTGGCGTCTGACGATAGTCTCCTCTGCCCACGCCCGACCACTCAAGGCACAGGGCATCAAGGCAATAGTTATCGTCGGACGCATCGTACAACACGCTGCTGCCGAGCTGGATATCATGCTTCACGGCAAGCGGCTCGACGTCGCCCTCGGGAAGGCGTTCGCCGTAATGGATGTGCTCAAGATGCCCCCATTTTGTTATTCTGAATATGTAACCCGTGCTCTGCGTGCAGAGTGAGAACACTCCGTCTTTAAATGAAATGCTCATTGCCTCACCTCTGTCACAAATATACCACAGCAGGCAGCTTCTTACAAGTCGGTTTTGTCGCGGCCTCCTGCGCTGCGGCGCTGGTTTATGGCTGCCCTTATCTTCGTCACCAGAAACGAGGCCAGAAGCCCCAGCACTATCGGAAGCAGTATCGCGGTCAGAAGCATTTTAATATTCACGGCGCACCTCGGTTTACATAATATTTATATGCTTATTTTGCGCCGTGCGTCCGAAAAAAGTCCTATTAAATATTGCCAATGATTATTTGAAATGTTAAAATTGACTTTATCAAGAGATCGAGGTAAAGCGAATGATATCTGTAAACGACCTTTCCATAAATTTTGCGGGCAACGTGCTGTTTTCCCGCGTTGACCTGCAATTTACCGCCGGAAACTGCTACGGCATCATCGGCGCAAACGGCGCGGGCAAGTCGACCTTCATAAAGATCCTGTCCGGCGAGCTTGAGCCCTCTACCGGCAGCGTTACCATAGCGCCTAAAAAGCGCATGAGCGTTCTCAAGCAGAATCAGAATATGTACGACGACTATTCCGTCATGGACACGGTGATAATGGGCAACCAGCGCCTTTACGACTGCGGCAAGGAGAAGGACGCCATTTACGACAAGCCCGATTTCTCCGACGAGGACGGCATCCGCGCCGCAGAGCTTGAGGAGGAGTTTGCCGAGCTGGGCGGCTGGGAGGCAGAGTCCGACGCAAGCCGCATTTTGCAGGGCCTCGGCGTGTCCCCCGCCTTTCACGATACGCCCATGCGGGACATGGACCCGAGAATGAAGGTCAAGGTGCTGCTGGCCCAGGCTCTTTTCGGAAGCCCCGACATAATCCTGCTCGACGAGCCGACGAACAACCTCGACCTTGCCAGCGTCGTGTGGCTCGAGGATTTTCTGATGGACTACGAGGGCACGGTGCTCGTCGTGTCCCATGACCGCTACTTTCTCAACAACGTCTGCACCCACATAGTCGATATCGACTACGGCAAGATAAAGATGTATGTCGGCAACTACGATTTCTGGTACGAGTCCAGCCAGCTCATGCAGAAGCTAATTAAGGATCAGAACAAAAAGGCCGAGCAGAAGATCGCCGAGCTGCAGAGCTTCATCGCCCGCTTTGCCGCAAACAAGTCCAAGTCCCGTCAGGCTACCAGCCGCAGAAAGCTGCTGGATAAGCTCACCGTTGAGGAGCTTCCCGCCTCCGGCAGGCGCTACCCCTGGGTGGGCTTCAAGGCCGACCGCGAGCCCGGCAAGGACAGGCTTTTCGTCACCGAGGTCAGCAAGACCGTGGACGGAGTGAAGCTTTTGAACAACGTAAGCTTCATCGTCGGCAAGGAGGACAAGATAGCGATCCTCGGGAAGAACGAGCTTGCAGTCACCATGCTGTTCAAGATACTCATGGGCGAGGAGGAGCCGGACTCGGGCTCGGTAAAATGGGGCGCCTCGATCACTCAGGCGTATTTTCCAAAGGATCACAACAGCTTCTTTGAAAACTGCGACTATGACCTCATGGACTGGATACGCCAGTTTTCCAAGGACAAGCGCGAGAGCTATCTTCGCACCTTCCTCGGCCGTATGCTCTTCTCCGGCGACGATGTTTACAAGCCCGTGAAGGTGCTCTCCGGCGGCGAAAAGGTCCGGTGCATGATAAGCAAGATGATGCTCTCGGGCGCAAACTTCCTTGTTTTCGACCAGCCCACGAACCATCTTGACCTTGAGAGCATCGCGGCGCTCAATAACGGCATGGAAGCCTTCAGGCACAACATCATTTTCTCCAGCCACGACCACCAGCTCACCCAGACCGTCGCAAACCGCATCATTGAGATAACCGACGACGGCATCATCGACCGCATGTGCAGCTTTGATGAGTACATGGACCTGACCGGCATGGAACAGAATATACGGTAAGACGAGCAAAGCCCTTCCCCGCACCGGGGAAGGGCCTTTTTGTTTTTAAGTTTTGTCTCTTTCTGCCTGATACGCCGCGGTGCGCGCCTCATCGGGCTGGATGCTTAACAGCATCCCTCTGGCTTGAGCAAGCGTCACAGGTGAATCGCAGTAAAGCGAAAAGAAATAATCTTCACTTCTCCAAACCATCATAATTGCACTATTGTCATTACCATCATTATAAATTATCTCTATGATATCGTAACCATTCAAAACGACATTATATACTTTTGAATCGGCAACTGTAGGATAGCAATCAAAAGCATCCGATGGATCATCAGGCATTTTTTCCTGAATAAATTCTATGCGGTGCTTATCGGCTGATTCATATACATGAGATACATGGCCATCGGATACCGTTACCTCTGCAACATTAAAGCCTCCCGGGATATAGCCTGGGCTATAAATGGTTTCAAGCTCCTTGGGCGCTTTTTTTATTGCGTCCTCATCAACAGTGAAATAATAATTTGTACCCATGCTGTTCATAAACAGCTTTATGCTTCTTTCGCTCACCCACGATATGGCTATAGCAGAGCCCACGAGCAGAGCCGTGATAATGGCCGCAATAAGCAGCTTTTTCGCCGTTGTATTGACATGATGCCAGTATCTTGACCTGCTTTTTCTTATGAGTTTTTCGGATTTTCGCTCGAAATCCGTCGTAAAAGAGTATTCAATATCCTCCTCTGACGGAACTCCGGCAAATTCAGGCAGCACCGAATCGAGCAGTGCTTCTTCAAATATCGACAGCGTTTTTTTAATCATCGAATACCATTCCCTCCTGAACACACAGTCCTGCGAGCAGCTTTCTGCCCCGCGATATCTGTTTATTAACGGTCGAGGTCTTTCTGCCGAGAAGCTGCGCGGTCCGGCTTGCCTTCAGCCCGAAAACACAGTGCAGCAGCAGAACATCACGATATATATCCGGCAGCTTACCCATGGCTCTTATCAGCTTTTCGCGGTCGTCGGATGCGGCAAGCTTTTTAAAGATATCCTCGCCGTCGGCAAGCTCCAGCGTGTCAATGTCAAGCTCTGAATCTCGGCGCTGCTTTTTCGGCAGGAGGTTCAGAGCCGCGTTTTTTGCCGCCGTAAGGACATAGGCGCGAACAAGTCTTTCGTCGCCGTCGGGCAGGGATTTCATACTGCGCGCTATGCCGAGCAGCGCATTCTGAACGGCATCCTCGGCCTCGTGAGTATCGTGCAGAAGCTCGTTTGCGACAAAAAGCATCTGCTTTCTGTAGCCGTAATATATCCGCTCAAACCGCAGCATGTCCTCAGCGTCGTCTATAACGGCGGCGTACATCATAAGCAAGACAGTATCCCTCCCGGTTTTGTTATTGCCAGTACTACACCGGTGATACAAATAATAACGGCTAAAGCAGCGCAGACAATACTGATTTTATGGTTTTTCCTAACATTATACGACCCCTTTCTTTTTTAGTTATAAAATACTTATGGGGACACCATGCATTTTCGCCCCTCTGTTTATTAAGACAGTCTATAAGGAAAAATGATACACGATTTTGCAAAATTTTTTAAAATTCAAAAAATATTACAGGAACCATTGCATTATATGGCAATATTTGCTATACTGATCTTGCGAATGCCGATCAGATTGTATAAATAGCACAATTATTTCGCATTATTGCTTTCCACAAGTCCATCAGCTCTATGTAAAACAAGAACGGAGGTACTATCTATGTTCAAAAAAAGCATTCCGTATATTTCGATTTGCCTGTTGATCGTTACAGTTATCCTCGGCATTGCGATACTTGTGCAGCTAAAGGCAGAGCCTAACGATGATATCAGCAATGATTCCGTAGTCGGCACATACGCTACCAATGATCCCTCTGTTTCTTCTGACGCAACCTATCTTGTTATGGACAAAGACGGCAGCTATTGCATATACAAGCAGCTTGCTGAGGAAGCGATTGACGAGGGAACCTACAAACCAGGCGCTGACGGAAAATATATAATGGAGTCAATCATGACTGATAAATACGAGGCTTTATGCATTGACGGCTGTATTTGCCTTGCCGGAGAGGGTCGGACTATTATGTGCTTTGAAAAATACGACGACGTCCCCTCATATATTAATTTCAATAAATGACCGGATTTCTTGAACCGCCGTAAAATTTGATTCTATAATACAGCTTAGAAACAGCATAGTACGCTTTTCCCCATACAAGATACACAACAAATCCCTGCATCTGTCATTTGGCAGACGCAGGGAATTTTTTACGTTTTCCACTTTTTGCAGCGGTTTGCGATGCGTTTTTTCTTTCGCACTCCGTGGATGATGAAATACGCCGTCAGGAGCACCACTACCGCGCACATACACACTATCGCATATGTGTCCACGCCGCCCTGGGTCTTAACCTGGAGCCACAGGGAGTCGGTGAGCTGGCTTGTCTCCGCGGAGAGGTTTATGAACGCCCTGCCGTTTGACAGCGTCTCCTCCGTGGGATACGCTATCTCGCTGGCGACGACATCCGGGTCCATATACTGCTTTGCCTCGGATATTGGCGTGGAGTAGCCGAGATAGTCAAGGTTCTCGCCGGATATCTCGGGGTCGCAGAGGAAGTTTATATACGCCTCCGCCGCAGCCTTGTTCTGGCAGCCCTTTGGGATGCACATCGCGTCAATGAACAGATTGAAGCCCTCCTCGGGGAAATAGAAGGCAAGGTCGGGGTTCTCCTCGGCCATCAGCAGATAGTCGCCGGCATAGTACGGGGCTATCCACGCCTCCTCGCGCTCCATCTTGCTGAAGATCTGGTCCATGACATAGCCCTGCACCAGCGGCTTCTGCTCGATGAGCTTATAGGCCGCGCTCCTGAGCTCGTCGGCGTCCTCGGTGTTGATGTCGATGCCAAGCAGAAACTGCGCTATGGCAAACGCGTCGCGGGGGTTATCGAACATCAGGATCTTGCCGGAATACTTCTCGTTCCAGAGCAGATCCCACGAGCCGGTATCCGCCTCGTCAACATACTTCGTGTTGTAAATGACGCCCACGGTGCCCCATGTGTAGGGCACGCTGTACTTATTCTCCGGGTCAAAGGAGGTGTTTTTATACGCCTCGTCAACAAGGGCGTAGTTGGGGATATTCGAGTAATCAAGCTCCTCGAGCATATCCTCGGCGATGAGCCGCGCAACCATATAGTCGGAGGGGATGATTACGTCGTAGGTGCTGCCGCCGGTCTTGAGCTTGGTGTACATGGTCTCGTTGGAGTCGAAGGTCATATAGTTGACCTCGATGCCGGTTGCCTCGGTGAAGGCCTTATTAACGTCAATATATCCGTCCGTACCGTCGGCGATATACTGACCCCAGTTATAGACGTTTATCGTCACCTTTTCGTTCGCGGCAAAGGCCTGCGCCGGAAGCGCCGAGAACAGCAGAACAAGGCTCAGCAGCAGGGGTATTATTTTCTTCATACCTCCACCTGCTTTCTCTTCTGGAAGGCACGGCGGTTTTCCCGCACGCGCTTTGCGTCGCGCTCCTGCAGGAGGTTCATTGCCACCATCACGAGCAGTATCGCCGCAAACAGCAGCGTGAACAGAGCGTAGATCTTCGGCTGCAGGGGCTTCTTGGTGTAGTTATATATCTCCACGGGCAGAGTAACGAAGCGCGGGCCGTAGACAAAATAGCTGATGACGAAGTCGTCGAGGCTCATTGTGAAGGCCATGAGCGCGCCGGAAACGATGCCCGGCGTTATCTCGTGGATAACTACCTTATAAAACGCCTGCCATGGCGTGCAGCCGAGGTCCATCGCCGCCTCGCGCAGGTTGGGATCCATCTGCTTGAGCTTCGGCATGACCGAGAGGATGACATAGGGCAGGTTGAAGGTTATATGCGCGATGAGCAGCGTGGCAAAGCCGAGGATGTTGTTTATCTTCATCACCGTGCCGACAAAGGCAAACAGCAGAGCGAGCGCTACGCCGGTGACGATCTCGGGATTTGTCAGCGGAATATTCGTAACGCCCATCGTAAAGCTGCGCAGCCGCGGGCCCATGGCATGGATGCCGAGGGCGGCGCAGGTGCCGAGTATGGTCGCGAAAACCGAGGACAACAGCGCAACGATAAGGGAGTTGAGCAGCAGCGGCAGCAGTACGCCGTCGACGAAAAGCTCCTTATAGTTGTCAAAGGTAAAGCCCTTGAAAACCGCGATGTCCATGCCGCTGTTGAAGGAGCCGACAGCCAGAACTATCATGGGTATATAGAGGAAAAAGAGCACGAGGACGGTGAATATCTTATTGAAGCGTCTCACAGTGTCACGACCTCCTCCTCATCGCCGAAGCGGTTCATGACACCGATGCAGATGAATATCATCACCATCAGTATAAGGCTGAGGGCGGCGCCGAGATTGGGATTGTAGGCGGTCTTGAACTGGCTCTCGATAACGTCGCCGATGAGTGTCGTGCCCGAGGAGCCGAGCTTCTGCGATATATAGAAGGTTGACACCGCCGGAACGAACACCATCGTAAAGCCGGAGATTATGCCCGGCACGGACAGGGGCAGGATAACGCGCCTGAACACGTTCACGCCGTTGCAGCCCAGATCCTGGGCCGCTTCTATGAGGCGCCTGTCGATCTTCATTATCACGGTGTACAGCGGCATTATCATATAGGGCAGGTAGTTGTATACCATGCCCAGCACCACCGCGCCGTTATTGCGTATAAGCGGCAGCGGCTTAAGGCCGATGGCGGTGATGAAATTATTGATTATGCCGGTATCCTCCATGAGGGCGACCCATGCAAGGGTACGCAGCAGAAAGCTGATGCACATTGGCAGCATGATAAGCATATACAGAAAACGCTGAGAGGTCTCGCTGCAGTTTGCGATGTAATATGCCACGGGGTAGCCTATTATGATGCATATCACTGAGGAGATAAGCGCAAGCCAGATGCTCTTTATGAGTATCGGCATATAATTTCCCAGATTTGCTATGTTTTTGAGCGTAAGCTCGCCGGTCTGGGAATCTGTAAAGGCGTAGTAAGCCACTATGGCAAGGGGGACGATCGTGAACAGCGCCATCCACACAAGGTAGGGCGCGGCAAGGGCTTTATTCCTCATCTTCGCCGCCCTCCGCAGCCTCCTCGGCTTCCTCATCCTCGGGGTAGAGGTCGGGGTCGTCCATCTCGTCGTACTCGGCGGAATAGGAGCTGTAGTCGCCGAACATTCCCGAATACTCGCTCTTATGCATGATGTGGATATCCTCCGGCTCAAGTCGGATGCCGATATATGAGCCGACATCATAAAAATCAGTGGTCTGAATGAGCCACTTGAAGCCCTTGAAATCAACTATCGTGTCATAGTGGACGCCCTTGAAGGTCACGCTCGTCACCGTTCCGCACAGATGCCCCGCGTCGGGGGGCACGATGTCGATATCTTCCGGGCGTATGACAACGTCCACAGGCTCGTTTTTCTCAAAGCCGGAGTCGACGCACTTGAATCTTCTGCCGAAGAACTTCACGAGTCTGTCCTCGAGCATAACGCCGTCAAGAATATTGCTCTCGCCGATGAAGTCAGCGACAAAGGCGTTTTTCGGCTCGTTATAAATATCCTCGGGCGTGCCGATCTGCTGGATACGCCCCTTGTCCATGACGACGACAGTGTCGGACATGGAGAGGGCCTCCTCCTGGTCGTGAGTTACATATATAAAAGTGATGCCCATCGCCTGTTGTATGCGCTTGAGCTCGTTCTGCATATCCTTGCGCAGGCGCAGGTCAAGCGCGCCGAGCGGCTCGTCAAGAAGCAGTACCTTGGGTCTGTTCACGAGGGCTCTGGCAATGGCAACACGCTGCTGCTGTCCGCCGGAGAGCTGAGAAACCTTGCGGTTTTCAAAGCCCTTCAGGCTGACGATTTCCAGCATCTCCGTCACGCGCTCGTCAATCTCCTCCTCCGGAAGCTTCGCAAGGCGCAGGCCGAAGGCCACATTCTCATAAACGTCGAGATGCGGAAAAAGCGCATATTTCTGGAAAACGGTGTTGACCTTTCTCTTGTGAGGCGGGACATCATTTATCCTCACGCCGTCAAAAAACACGTCGCCGCCGGTGGGCTTTATAAATCCGCCGATGATCCTCAGTGTGGTAGTCTTGCCGCAGCCGGAGGGACCTAAAAGCGTAAGGAATTCCTTATCATTGAAATACAGGTTAATATCGTCTAAAACGATCTCGTCATCAAACGCCATTTTTAAATTAACAAGGCGAATGAGCTCTTTGGACATTTATCCTCCCCCATTTCATTCATTATCTACATCAGCAAAAGGACATCCCGGAACTGCGTCCGGAATGCCCTTTGCATCAAGAAACAATATACATATTAAATCCCCTAAAGTCAACAGGATTTAACATCTTTCGTCTCAAAAAATTTTAAATATCATTCAATTCGCTTATCCCAAAGTATTTTTCCGCAAAATCCACCGATCTTACAGTGAAAATTTTTCCGCGCAGGTATTCCAAAATTCCAGCCTCCGTCGGAAAATCAAACTTGAGCTTGTAGGAATACAGCGCCTGACCCTTTTCGCCGTAGCCCCTGTTGAAGCGCTCGCTGCCGTATTTGCCGTCGCCCAGCAGCGGCCAGCCGGCGTGGGACATCTGGGCGCGTATCTGGTGCGTGCGGCCGGTGAGGAGCCTGCACTCTACGAGAGACAGCTCTCCCCTGCTCGCTATGAGTCTGTACTCCGTTACAGCGGTCTTTGCTCCCGGCTCGGGGCGGCTCCTGACATACACCTGATTTTTTCCCGCGTCCTTGAACAGATAGTTTTCCAGCCTTCCCTGCGGCGGTCTCGGCCTGCCCTGCACGGCGCAGAGATAATACTTTTCTATCTCCCTGTCCTTGATTTTATCGTTCAGGATGCGCAGGGACTCGGCATTTTTTGCGGCAATAACAATGCCGCCGGTGTTGCGGTCGATGCGGTTGCACAGCGCCGGGGCAAAGGAGTTTTCCTCCTTCGGCTTCCACTCGCCCTTTTGCGCCATATACGCCTGAATATTGGCGATGAGCGTATTGTAATCCCACACGCCTGCGCTGTGGCACAAAACCCCGGGCTTTTTATCCGCAAGCAGGATATTCTCGTCCTCGTAAACTATATCGAGCCGCGGGGTGCCGACCTTGAGGTATGAATTCTCCTCCCTCGGCTTTTCAAAAAACTCGTCGTTTATATATAGCTGCAGGGTATCGCCCTCAGCAAGGCGCACATCTCGCTTAGCGCCCTTGCCGTTGAGCTTTATGCGCTTTATCCTTATATACTTTTGCAGCAGCGCCTCCGGCAGCAGAGGAACCGCCTTGCCCACAAAGCGGTCAAGTCGCTGACCGGCGTCGTTCTTTTTAACAGTAAGCTCTTTCATAAATAATAATATACACGCAAGCTCGCCTTATATCAAGCGCAAAAAATCAGCCGCTTTTGCGGCTGATTTTTTCAGCGTGTCAAAAAAGTCCTCGAGACTTTTTTGCACGCTTCAAAAACGCCATGTTTTTTGTGAAATTACATTTCACGAAAAACCTCGCTGTGCTCGTCAAAAAGTCTGATAAATCAGACGTTTTTGATGGCTATTTATCCAATTCGAGAATTGCGCGGCGCCGCTGCCGGCGGCAGATGAAGGCGCTGCGCAATTTCCGCAGCCGCACAGTTTGCGCCCCGTCGCAATGCAGGGGCGCAAACTGTATCAGCGGCAAGGCGAGCAAGGGCACTTCAACTTCCCTCCTCGGAGCATAGCTCCTGCGGTCGGTTGCTGAAAACATGCCACCGGCATGTTTCCTTTACGCACCGACCCCCTCGAGCTCCCCCGTCCGTCGCTTCACCCTATGCATTCATTTTTAGTTCTTTGACAGTCTGAAACGGGCAAGGGCCAAAGTCTTGCCCGTTTTATGTATGTGCTTTATCCGGCAATTGACATTCCTTTTTTGTTGTTATATTATATTTTTATCGACTTTTTTAGAGAAGGACAGAAGATTATGACACAGATAAGCGCAAAAGCTCCCTGGAAGGCCCATCTCGGCGAGGTGCCGTTTACTCTCGATTATTTTGAAGGCTCAATGTTTGAAGCCGTAGAAGCCATTGCAAAAAAGTACCCCAACAATATTGCCTTTGACTTCATGGGCAGATCCACAACCTACAAGGCTCTTATAAAAGAGATAGAAGACTGCGCCAAGGCCCTGAGGACGATAGGCGTGCGCGAGGGCGACAAGGTCACCATCGCAATGCCCAACTGCCCACAGGCGATCCAGATGTTCTATGCCGTGAATCTCGTCGGCGGCATATGCAACATGATCCACCCTCTCTCAGCCGAGAAGGAGATAGAATTCTACCTAAACGAATCGGAGTCCGTCACCGCGATCACTCTCGACCAGTTCTACAACAAGTTTGAAAACATCCGTCAGAACACCAAGGTCGTTAATATAATCATCGCAAGCATCAAGGACGAGCTCTCAAAGCCCGTTAAGGCCGGCTATATGCTCACCGAGGGCCGCAAGATAAAGAAGATCCCCGAGGACGCACCCGTCATCCGCTGGAAAGACTTTCTGCGCCTGGGCAGGCACTGCTTCTATAACTACAAGGTCTCCCGCAAGGGCTCCGACCCCGCCGTTATCCTCTACTCAGGCGGCACCACCGGCACAACCAAGGGCATCCTGCTTTCAAACCGCAACTTCAACGCTCTCGGCCAGCAGGTCATCGCAGCAAACCCCATGTTCCGCGTGGGCGATAAGATGCTCGCTGCAATGCCCCTGTTCCACGGCTTCGGCCTCGGCGTATGCGTTCACACCATGCTCTCCCAGGGCGGACGATGCATCCTCATCCCCCGCTTCACCGCCCAGACCTATGCAAAGCAGATCACAAAATATAAGTGCAACTTCATCGCAGGCGTTCCCACCCTGTACGAGGCGCTGCTCCGCCTGCCCTCTATGGAAAATGCCGATCTCAGCTCCCTCAAGGGCGTTTTCTCCGGCGGCGACAGTCTTTCCATCGAGCTCAAAAAGAAGTTCGACAAATTCCTGTACGACCACAACGCGAAGATCCAGATCCGCGAGGGCTTCGGCCTGACCGAGTGCGTCACCGCCTCCTGCCTCACGCCGCCGCATATGGCGAAGGAAGGCAGCATCGGTCTGCCCTTCCCCGACACCTATTACAAGATAGTCGAGCCCGGCACGGACAGGGAGCTTCCCTACGGTGAGGAGGGTGAGATCCTCATCGCAGGCCCCACGGTCATGATGGAGTATATAAATCATCCCGAAGAGACCGCCGCGACCCTGCAGAAGCATTCCGACGGTCTGACCTGGGTATACACCGGCGACCTCGGCATGATGGACAGCGAGGGCTTCGTATACTTCCGCGGCCGCGCCAAGCGCATGATAATCACCTCAGGCTACAACGTGTATCCCGGCCAGCTTGAGAACATTCTCGACGCGCACGAGCTCGTGCACATGAGCTGCATCATCGGTGTTCCCGACCCCTACAAGATGCAGAAGGTCAAGGCCTTCGTCATGCTCAAACCCGGCGTCCCCGAAAGCCCCGAGACCAAGGAGGCAATTCTGGCCTACTGCCGCAAGAACATCGCAAAATACGCGATGCCCTATGACATCGAATTCCGCCGTGAGCTGCCCAAAACTCTCGTAGGCAAGGTGGCTTACCGCGTTCTCGAGGAAGAGGAGGCGGAAAAGCGCCGCGCCGCCCGCTGAAGAACAGAAGTAAAAATTTGACAGAGGAGGAGCAGCACGTCAAGTGCCGGCGGATGGGAGTTGCTGCCGGACGAAGGAGCCGCAGAGAGCTGCGCGTTGCTGTATCCGCATCCGCTGTCACAGGGGGAATGGTTTCTCCCTTGTGGCAACACAGATAGGGAGAGATGGTATCATGAAAGAGAAGAAAATGGGGTCCCGGATGATTGTTACGCTCGGACTGCTCACCGCTGTTGAGATTGTGCTTTCCCGTTTTTGCTCCATTTCGGCATGGAATATTAAGATTGGCCTTGCTTTTGTACCGCTGGTACTGGCGGCCATATTGTATGGCCCTCTGGCAGGCGGAACGGTTGGCGCGGTGGGCGATTTGATTGGCGCACTGTTGTTTCCGATCGGCGCATATTTTCCCGGATTCACCCTCACCGCGTTTCTTAATGGAGTGTCTTTTGGTTTGCTGCTGCCCAAAAAGCGGACCATACCGCGCGTGATCTGCGCGGTGGCGGTTACCCAGCTTTGCTGCAGTTTGGTGCTTAATACGCTCTGGATTTCACTGCTGTATGGCTCTCCATTCGAAAAACTGTTGATTGTGCGCAGTGTACAGTGCATGGTGCTGATTCCTACGCAGATCATTGTGATTGGGATACTGACTCGTTCCATCAGCCTCTTTGCAAGGCAGGCGATCGCCTAAATGTGCAAAAGCGATAAAAATCCATGTGCTGGACCGTCTGGACAAGCCGGACGGCCGCCAAAAAGCTGGAGAGCGGCAGATTAAGTTGACGCCGGAATCGAGCGCGGTATGTACCATGCGGATTCCATCCTCGCGACCGACCTGTCCCCCGAAGTTCATTGTACCGAGGCATAGTCTCGAAACACTCAAGCCTGTGGCTGTCATACGCTGATATCGCATTTCCTTTCCTCCTTGTTCTTTTATGTGCAGCGAATCCTTTGATCCAATTATACTGGACTTGCCGCAAAAAGTCATATGAATAGACAGAATAGCGGCATGACCATAAGTCATGGTGCGAAGAACAGAAATCAAGATGAAAAAAACAGGCCGCTTCGCCAGCAGCCTGTCAAAATTACAGCCCTTCATGCCCACTGTTTTACTGTGCGCTGGATTGGCGTGCCTCAATCAGGTAGGTCGCCTCGATGTCGCAGAGGTGCAGCTTGACGGCGAGGGGATAGCGTTCATAAGCCTTGGAAATAGAAAAACTTCCTCCCTTGACAGCGTCGTCAAAACCACCCATATGCCAGCGGATTGCCATGGCTTCGGGGGCTCTGAGTCGGAAAAACTGCTCAATCATGTAGACGGATTTTTCCCCATGACCGTAAGGAAAGCTGTCCTCAACCTGAAAAAACGGCTGCTTTTCCCACTGCCCGGTGGCCTCGTTTTTTACGTTGCGGGTGCTTTCCTTGTAGTAATTCGTCTTGCAGAGGTCATGCAGCAGCCCGCAGATTGCGAGGCTTTCGGGCGCCTCGTCGGAATAGCGCAGCATCAGTCTTCCGACGTTGAGGCTGTGCTCCAGCAGCCCGCCGCGGCAGGCAAGATGGAAACGGGTCGAAGCGGGAGCAAGGAAAAAATCACTTTTTTCCAAAAAGGCCAGCAGTTTGTCCGCGCCGGGGCGGGTAATGTGT
>OLSB01001718.1_pt1 | contig 20077 bp, 15 predicted proteins | sample 1672071 | NCBI WGS metagenome assembly OLSB01 (sample SAMEA3136642, study PRJEB25190) | human gut metagenome | biome: human gut; feature: human-associated habitat; material: faeces | place: Austria | collected 2013 | reverse complement strand
TGCGGCTGCCGCCGCCGCCGAGATAGAGATGGCGGATCTTCTGCCCGGAACGGCGCTCCATGCCGTACATGCCGTCCATGAGGGCAAAGTTCAGGCCCTCGATGATGGCGCGGTACATGTGGTATTTCGTGTGGTGGTCGGTAAAGCCGATCATCGCGCCGCGCGTGTTCGGCGTGGAAAGGCCCGGCGTCCAGTGCGGCAGCACGAGCAGACCGTCGCTCCCGGCGGGGATATCGCCGAGGTGCTTGTTCAGAATTTCCTCCGCCGAGCAGCCGAGCGCCTTGGCCGCCTCGACCTCCGCCTGAGCGAAGTTCTGCTTGAACCAGGTGAGCATCCAGTAGCCGCGCAGGATTTGAATTTCGGAGTTATACATATCGTTGGGCACCGCCGGGTACGCGGGCATGAACGGCGTCGGCTCAAAGTACTTTCTGGTCGTGAACTGCACGGTGCAGCTCGTGCCGAACGAGAGCGCCGCCTGATCCTCGCGGATGACGGAAAGGCCGATCGTCTCGCAGCCCTTGTCCGAGCCGGTGGCGAGCATCGGCAGCCCCGCCGGGATGCCGGTCAGCCGCGACGCCTCCGGCGTCACGCCGCCGACAACCGAGCCGGAGGGCAGAATCTCGCAGAGCTTATCCTGCGGGATATCGTACACGCAGCGGGTGAGACCGTTTTTGTCCCATCTGCGGTTTTTGTAGTCATAGGGGATCTTCGCCATGAGGCTCGCGCTGCTGTCGGCAATGCGGCCGGTGAAGCGATAGTTGAGATACGTGGACAGGCAGACGTACTTATCCGTTTTCTTCCAGAGCTCCGGCTCGTTCTCGGCGATCCAGTTGCAGGCCGAGGTACGGTGGAGCATTTCAATCGTCTCCGTCATACCGGCGAGAGCGAAGAGGGCCTTGCGGTCGGCCGGGAGCGGCTTCGGGTTTTCGGCGCGGCGCTGATCCATCCAGAGGATGCAGTCGCGCAGCGGCCGCCCGTCCTTGCCCATGCAGACAGTCGTATCGCGGAACACCGTCACCGCGACGCTCGCGGCGCGCGCAAAATCTTCCGGGGACTGATCCTTCAGCCGCTGGGAGACGATGCATATATGCTCAAAATAGAAATCGGGCCGCTGCTCCGCCCAGTTCGGGTTGCGGGAATAATAGGGCTGCTCATAAATGTCCTGCGCCGAGCGGATGATGTTCCCAGCGGCATCGAAGAGCATTGCCCGCACGCTCTGCGTTCCGACATCAAATACCAGCGCCAATGCATCGTTCATAGCCTTATGCCTCATTTCCGTGCAGTTTTTTCTTGTTCGGATGGAAGAGCCGCCAGAGCCAGCCGTGCTTCTTCTCCGGTGGGAGCGGTTCCACGGTCTTTTCGCCGAAGTACTCGTAGAGCGTGTCGTGGCTCGCCGTGCCGGGGACGGTCTCGGCGCGCCTGTAGGTTCCGTCCGGCTGCATCGTCCAGCTCTTCTCGCGGTCGGCGCGCAGCGCGTCGAGGATGGCGAGCACGCCCTCGCGCGTTTCCGGCGTGACGCATTCGATGAACGCCTCGACGCGGCGGCGGGTGTTTCGGTTAAGAAGATCGCCGGAGCCGATGAAAATGCGCTGCTCCGCGCCTTCACCGAAGACAAAGATGCGCGAATGCTCCAGATAGCGCCCCACAACGCTGCGCACCGTGATGTTCTCCGTATACCCCGCAACGCCCGGACGCAGGCAGCAGATGCCGCGGATAAAAAGCTCCGTGCGCACCCCCGCGCGCGAAGCGCGGATGAGAGCGGCCATAACGCCGATGTCGTTCATGGAATTGACCTTGATCGCAATGCGCCCGGCCTCGCCCTTTGCTGTCTCCGCCGCAATAAGAGCAAGCACGCGGGAGCGGTAGCTCAGCGGCGCGACCCAGAGCGCCTCCGTCTCCGGCGGCGTCTGTCCGGTGGCGAGCGCTTCGAATGTCTGCGCGGCGTCGCGCCCGACGCGCTCGTCGGACGTAATGACCGAAAGGTCGGTATACTGCTCGCTGGTGACCTCGTTATAGTTGCCGGTGCCGACCTGTGTGAAGTACTGCACGCTCTCGCCGCGCTTTCGCGTAACGAGGCAGAGCTTGCTGTGAACCTTCATCTCCGGCAGGCCGTAAATGACCTGACAGCCGGCGTCCTCGAGCACCTCGGAGTAGTCGATGTTGTTCTGCTCGTCAAACCGGGCGCGCAGCTCCAGAAGGCAGAGCACGCTCTTTCCCCGATCCGCGGCATATGCGAGCGCCGCGGCAACCTTGCTGCTTGCCGAGAGCCGGTAGAGCGTGATGCGGATGGAGATGACGTCCGGATCGTCCGCCGCCTCGTAGAGGTATTCCACAAACGCGCTCATGCTCTGGAACGGGTACGAGAGCAAAAGATCCTTCTTTTCCAGATACGGGAAAAACTCGCCCTTTTGCAGCTTCACCGTTTTCCGGCTGCGCCGCTCGGGATACTTCATGCCGGACGTCTTCTTCACGCCGGAGCCGAACGAGAGATCGAAAGGCAGCTTTGTGGAAAATACGTTGCTCTCCGGCACCTTGAGATCCTTGACGAGCGCCGAGCGCAGCCGCGCGGACGGTTTGCCGCCGATCACGAGGCGCACCGGCTGCTGGCGCTTGCGCTTGCGCAGCATTTTCTCCATGCTGGCGCGGAAGTCCGCGTCATATCCGCGCAGATCGTCGTCAATGAATACGTCGGCGTTGCGCGTGACCTGCAAAAGGACGGCGTCGCGCACCTCCTGCTTTTTAAAGAGCTGCGGCATGTAGTGGCGCACAAGTTCCGCCGTAAGCAATACCTTCTGCCTTCCGTCCAGTTCCACAACGCGCCACGGCGGCAGACGCAGCAGCGAAACGAGACCGAGCCGGAAGTCGTCGCCCTTGCCGATCGCCGCCGCCGCATATATTTCGCGGCTGGCGATGAACGGGAACGGATGCCCTCCGTCCACGACGCGCGGCGAGAGCAGCGGCCGCAGCTCGGAGAAGTACTTCTTTGCCACGACCTCCTCGGGCTTCGTCATTTTATGAAAATCCAGCACGTCGATCCCGGCGTCGCGCATGTCCTCGAGAAGCCGCCGGTAGATGCGCTCCTCGCGCGGCTGCTGCGCAGCGACGGCGGCAAGAATGGCGCTCACCTGCTCGCCGGGGGTGCGGCCGGTCTTTTCGTCCGTGTCGTCCGGCAGCAGCGCCGCGCGGTGCGTGAGCGAGCCGACACGAACCATGAAGAACTCCTCCAGGTTCGAGCGGTAGATGCCAAGGAACTTAAGCCGCTCGAGAAGCGGCACGGTCGGATCGCCCGCCTGCTCGAGCACGCGCCGATTGAATTGCAGCCAGCTCAGCTCACGGTCAAGAAACAGACCCGCGGCCCTGCACTCGGCAAGAAGCGCCGTCTCCGGCTCCGGTATTTCCGGTGCGGCGGAGGCGATCAATCCCGGTTCTTTTTCGGCCTGGCACATTCTTTCTTCACTCCTCGGGTGATATGCTCATTCACCGCCTGCTCCAGCGCGTCCGTCACAATCTGAAGAACGCGGATGCGGGCGTATTTTTTATCCACGGATTCAATGATATGCCAGGGGGCATACGCCGTGCTCGTCTTTTGCAGCATCTCCTCTACCGCCGTTTCGTACAGCGGCCACTTTTCGCGGTTGCGCCAGTCTTCGTCGGTGATCTTCCACTGCTTTTCGGGCGTGTTCTGCCGCTGCTCAAAACGCTCGAGCTGCGTTTCGGGATCGATATGGATCCAGAATTTGAGAACGATCGTCCCGTAATCGGCGAGCTCTTTTTCAAATTCGTTGATCTCGCCGTAGGCGCGCTTCCAGTCGTCCTCGCCGCAGTAGCCCTCGATGCGCTCGACCATGACGCGGCCGTACCAGCTGCGGTCAAAAATCGTCACATGGCCGCTGCGCGGCAGACGCGTCCAGAACCGCCAGAGATAATGCCTCGCAAGCTCGCCCGGCGTGGGGCTTGCAATGGGGATCACGTCAAACCCGCGCGGATCGAGCGGATACGCCAGACGGCGGATGTTGCCGCCCTTTCCGGCCGCGTCCCAGCCCTCATAGCAGATGACGACAGGGATACGCTTGCGATAAATCTTATTGTGGAGCGCTGCGAGCTTTTCCTGCAAACGCTTGAGTTCCTCTTTATATTCCTCCGGCGTTATGCTCCTTGTGAGATCGGCGTCGCGGAGCGATGGGCCGCCCATCAGCGGAAAGTCGCTCTTCCCCGCCCTGCCGACATAGCGGCCGTTTTGGAGTGCGCTGTCGATGGCCTGCGTAATGGCCTGAAAGCCCGCCAGCAGACGCTTTTTCCGGTTTCCGGCGTCGAGAACGTGCCATTCGCCGCAGACGGACGTTTTCTCCATAAACTCGCCGTAGGCACGACGGAAGGCCTTGTATTCCTTGTGCTGCCAGAGATCGTCGCCCGTTACGCGCCACTCGGTATCGATATTCTCGCGCAGCTCCGCGATGCGCGAGAGCTGTTCCTCGCGCGAAATATGCAGAAAGAGCTTCACAACGATATATCCGTTGTCGCGCAGCTGCCGCTCAAAGATGTTGCACGCATCCACGCGGCGCTCGTATTCCTCCGCGGTGATCTCCCGGCGCAGGTATTTATAGACGCAGTCCTCCATCCAGCCGGTGTCCATAAAAAGGAACTTGCCGTTTTCCGGCAGCGGCTCGAAGAACTTCCGGAGGAACGGATAGCGCTCCTCGTTTTCCGGCACGCGCTTATAGACGGCCACGCGGTAAAACCGCGGGTCCATCTCGCTGATGAGCTCGTTGATGAGATGTCCCTTTCCTGCGCAGTCCCAGCCCTCCACGAGAACGATCACGGGCAGTTTTGCCGCCATGACGCTCTGCTGCTGCGCCGCGAGCTTTTCGCGGAGCCGGTTGATTTCCGCCTTGCGCCGGGCTTTATCGAGTCCGTCGTCCGACGGTTTAAAATCGTGAAGCATATATTTTCGCCTCCGAAAGAAGAATTCCGTTTCTTTTTAGGATATCACACTGCGTTGTATCTGTCAAAACCTGCCGGGTTTTTCCCAAGTCAAAACGGCCTCCCTGCGGCAAGGCCGCGGGGAGACCGTCTGAATGCATGGATTATTCCGCTTTTTCCGCCGCTTCCGCGCTCTGCTCCGCCGCTTTCTCGGCGTCGAGATTCTCGCGCTCCATCAGGCGCGGGTCGGCGAGGTATTGCTTGATCTGCGCGAATGCCTGCGCCATATAGTGGCCGTTGGCAATTCGCTCGTCCATCACGACGCCGAGCGGCATGCACCGGTCAAAGACGATACCGTCCTTGCCGCGGCGCGGCACCTCGCGCATGTTGCCCATGGTGATGGCAATGCTCGTCGTACCGAACTCGTAGATATGGTGATAGATATGGTTCGTGCGTATGCTCGCAAGGTTCGATATGAGAAGGCTCGCGTGGAAGGGGCTCACGTCGATGAGCGACTGCGGCAGGAGGCCGACGCTGTCGAGCCACCACACTATGCGAATCAGAAAGCCCGTAAGGCCGCCGAGCTTCTCGACAAAAATGTTCATCGCCTTGTCGAGAGAGTTTGCCTCGCCTGTCTGGCGGTTCTGATCAATATAGGCGGTGATCTTCTCCTGCACATCGAACACGTCGTCCGTGGGAAGAAGGTCGATCTTCGACATCGTGTCGCCGCCGTCCGGCTTCAGAACGACCATGGAGACCTTGATATCCTTGTGCTGATAGATTTTCCGCCCCTTGATGAAGCGGTTGAGCGCGGGGTACTTTTCCAGCGTATGGAGATACGCCGTGAGCACCAGCGCGAGATGGCTGATCTGCTTTCCCTCTTTCCGCTTTTCGTTCATATAGGCGCGCATGGGCATTTCCGGAATGTCCAGCGTGATCATATTCATCGCATCATACCGCTTCGTAAGAAAATGCGGGATGAGATAATACATGGGATCCTCGTGCTTTACCAAGGTTCCGTCAGGACGCATAATCTTCCTTCCCTCCCTTACGGGAAACATAAAAATTTTGATGAAATTATACCGCCCGCGGCGATTTTTGTCAATATTTCGTCGAGCGGTTCATGGCAAAAAATGAATTTTTTGTTAATTCGGCGGAAAGTTCACGACTTATTTACGATTTCGTATTAAAGTTTATGGCAGAAGCGGGCATGGAAATGCCCTTTTTCCGGAGGTCTTTTTTTATGCGGCGTTCCCCCAACCGGAATTTTACCGCCTTTATGGCCGGTCGTTACGGCGCAGACGCGCTGGGCCGGTTTCTTTCCGTATGCGGATGTGTCTGCATTCTCCTCTCCATTGCCGTGCGCGGGAAGAACGCTTTCTTCTCCGCCGTGTTTTCCGCCGCGGCGCTTGCGCTGCTTGTCTGGTGCTATGTGCGCATTTTCTCGCGGAAGATCGCGGCCCGGAGCGAGGAGAACCGAAAGTATCTTTCGTACCGGAATCGCTTTCTCGGCTCGTTCCGTCTGATCAAAAGCTGCTTCCGGCAGAGGAAGGATTACGCTTTCTTCTGCTGCCCGAGCTGCAAGGAGGTCGTGCGCGTGCCGCGCGGCAAGGGAAAGATCCGCATTACGTGTCCGCGCTGCGGTTACGCCTTTGAAAAGAAAACCTGAAATATGGAATAATCCGTTCAACCGCCGCGGCGGATCACCGAGGCTCTTACTCCGGGATCTCCCGGCGGCGCATACATCGCAGGGAAAACTGCGATGAAGCGCCCCGACAGCGTTTGACCCTTCCGCCTGTCTTTACAGAAACCCCGGCGCGGCCTTTGCGGTCACGCCGGGGTTTTCGTCCGTTCATTTTGTCTGCACAACGGTGAAGTCCGCGCCGGTCCATTCGACGCGCACGGCGCCGCTGTCGGTGCGGAATAGCTCCGTGCCCGCCGCGGCGAGCGCCGTGAGGAGCTTATCCTCAATTTCTTCCGATGGGGAGACCGTCGCTGCGGCATAGCGCGGTTTTGTCTGCTCGATGAGCTTCAAAAGGGGCTTGCTGCTGTCGCCGTGGTGCGGGAGCTTGATAAGCTCATAGCTCCCGGACGCCTGGACGAGAAACTCGTTCAGGCGGTTTTTCTTTGCATCGCCGAGAAGAAGAAAGTCCGTTCCGCGCCATGTGACGGTTGTGACAAGGGAATTGTTGTTGTCGTCGCCGTAGTCGACGTCGGGCGGGTCGGCGACAACGGAGCCGTTTTCGGTTTCGATCCTGTAGTTTTCCGTCAGACGGAGAAACGGCGTATTCCGATCCTCCGCGGCGCGCTCGAGCAGCGTAAAATACACCGACTTTTCTTCGTAGTCCGGACCGAGAATCTGTCCCACCGGGTAGGCTTGCACAAGCGCCGCCGCCGAACCGATGTGGTCCTTATCGTAATGGCTGAGGATAAGATAGTCGATGCGCTGCACGCCGCGGCGATCGAGCGCGGCGCAGATGGCGTCAAAATCGTCCTCATCGGCGGCGTCGTTCACGACGGTGACGCCGTCCATACAGACGATGATGCAGTCGGATTTTCCGGTATTGAGAATATCCAGCGAGAAAACGCCGTTTTCCGTCCCGGGCACGGCGGCTCCGCATGCGCAGAGCGCAAGCAGCGTACAGAGCGCAAGCAGCGCGGCAAGGCATCGTTTCATGGCGGTACGTCTCCTTTCGCGGGCGGGGCAATTCCCGTTTTACTTTTCGCATTCATTGCCGTATAATAAGAAAAAAAATTCGGAGGAAACACCATGGAGCTTGTCGTGAAACACTATTCCGAGCTGACGGCGGATGAGCTGTACGATATACTGCACGTGCGCGTGCTGGTCTTTGTCGTGGAGCAGAAATGCCCCTACGAGGAGGTTGACGGGCGCGACAGGCAGGCGTACCATGTTTTTCTCCGCGACGAGACCGGCATCAAGGCATATCTTCGCGTACTCGACCGCGGCGTGTCGTTCGAGGAGGTATCCATCGGCCGCGTTCTGACAACCGAGCGCCGCCGCGGCTACGGTCACAAAATTCTCGAAGCGGGAATCGCCGCGGCGCGGGAGATGTACGGCGCCCGCGCCATCCGCATCGAAGCGCAGACGTATGCCCGTAAGCTTTACGAAGATCACGGCTTTCGGCAGGACGGCGAGGAATTTCTGGAGGACGGCATTCCCCACATCCCGATGATCCGGACAGAGCCGAAAGACTGATCCGGAAATACAGCGCATCCCCTGAAGCGCCGTACAGCGGCTCTTCGGGGGATTTTTTTATTCCGCTGTCCCCGTCGGTTCGATCACGTTTTCCTCGTACAGGCGCGGATAGTGCGCACGGTCGCGGGAAATGAGCCAGACGGACAGCGCGATCGAAATCGTGAGCGCGCCGATCGTCAGGCCCCAGGCCGCAGTCGAACCGTAAGCGTCGTATGCCCTGCCTTCGGCAATATTGAAAATGCCGCGCAGGACGGTATATGCCACGCCGGATACGCTGTTGATGCGCCCGCGGTGCGAGGCCGGGGTGCGCGCGGAAAGATACGGCCCGTCGGCAATGGTATTGATGATCTCGCCCCAGGTGAAAATGAGCATGGCGGCATAGTACATCGGTATCGTGCCGAGGAACGCGAGAAACAGAATATATCCCGCCAGAAACAGCAGTTTTCCGGTCAGGAGCTTCTTTGTGTCGATCATGCGGCGGAAAAGACGCGTAAGGAGCGGCGTGAAGAGAACGACAACGATGCAGTTCAGGCTCGACACCGTACCGTAGATCACCGCGCCGTTCTCGCCGTGAATGCGGCCGAGATCGAGCGGCATGAGATAGCCGTACTGGTCGTAAGCCGCGCTGCACAGCGCGGACACGGCAAGATACAGCAGGATCGTCGGATTCCGGCGGAGGATCGAAAAAATGCTCTCTCCGTCCCGTGCGCGCTGATACGCCGCGCGGCTGCCGGTCTGTACCACCGGCGTGATGTCCCGCACGAAAAACCAGATGAGGATCGTCGAGCAGCCGATGGCAACGCCGCTGATAATAAAGGCAAGCCAAAGATAGTTCCTGAACAGCAATCCGCTGAGCGTCGGCGAGAGGACAAGGCCGAGATTCGCGCCCCAGTACTGGAGCGAATACGCCCTGTCGCGGTCCTCGAGCGGCGTGATATCGGCGATCAGGGCGCTGTATGCCGGGCCTTCGATGCTCTGGAAGAGGCTCGCTACCAGCATGAGCGCGATCGTCCCCGTGCCGAGCGGGATGCAGCCGCAGATAATGTAGCACACGACGGAAACGATATCGCCGACGATGATGATGTTTTTCTTGTTGAGCCGGTCGGCGAGCTTACCGCCGAGAAGGTTTGCCGGCATCATTAAAACGCCGAACACCGCCGTAAGAACGGCAATGTTCCCGGCGCTCATGCCGAGCTTCTGGTTGAGGATCATCGTGAGCATCGGCCAGACCATCGAGCCGAGATTTGTTACAATCCGCCCGAAGAAGAGAACATAGTTCTCGCGGCGAAGCCCCCGATACTGTGAAAAAAAGTGCATGGATATTTCCCTCGCGGTTCTCCCGTTTTTCTCCTATGCCGTATGTTTTATTTGCTCAGAAGCCGCGCGACAAACGAGCGCTGCGCGCGCATCGCTCCCGAGGGGCAAAACTCCTGACAGCAGAAGCACCGGACGCATTTTTTCCGGTCGATCACGGCGCGCTTGTTCACGATCGTGATCGCGCCCGCCGGACAGAGCCGCGCGCAGTGACCGCAGCCGGTGCAGCCCTCGCCAAGCGCCGGTTTGGACCGGAGCAGCACGGCTATGCTTTTTTTCAGGAGCTTCCGAAACGGCTTATCGTCCGGGTTTGGCACAAACCAGCTGCATGTGGCGCCGGAGCGGACAAAATCGTTCACGCGGTACGGCGCGGCGTCCTTCACGCAAAGCGGCTCGCCCGCTTCGGAGAGCAGCCGGCGCTGCTTTGCCGCCGTGAGATACGGCAGCTCTTTCTCTTCCAGTCCGCACAGCCATGCGCACAGCCGGTCCAACTCATAGGGATTCGTTCCGGCGATGAGCGCGCCCATGTGCCGGGGCGTGCCCTGCGTGGGGCCGTTGCCCTCCATGATGTCCACGGCGTCGCACAGGCAGAGCACGGGGCGGACAAACTCGTTGAGATCAACGAGCATGTTGGCAAACGCCATCGGATCGGGATAGCGGAAATGATACTCGCTCTTCACCGTGCCGGGGATGACGCCGTAGAGATTTTTGACCGCCGCTGTCATGCCCATGAGCCCGTGAGCCTTGAGCTTGGAGAAGTTGATGACGGCGTCGCATTTTTCGAGCCACGCGCTGTATTCAAAGCTCTTGACCGTGACGGCGTCCGGAAATTCGACCATGTGATGCGAAAAGTCACGGTTGAGCTCGCCGCCGGCGGCTTCGCAGAGCGCGTAATTGCCGAGCGAGTATACGCGGCCGAGCACCACGGAGGTGAACGGCTCGCCGGGGCTGTCGCCAAGGACGACCTTCGCTCCCCGCTCACACAGAAGGCGCGTAAGCTCCGCGGCCATGACCGGATGGGTCGTGGCGGCCTGCTCCGGCTTCCTCGCCGCGCAGAGATTGAGCTTTATGCCGATGCGCATGCCGGGCGTGACCCAATCGAGCCCGCCGACGGCGTCAAGCGCCGATACGAGCGCCGCGCGCACCGTTTCGGGGGTATAATCCCCGCAGGGGACAATGGAAAGTTTCGGTTCCGGCATGGTATCCTCCCACAATTACAGACTGTTTCGTATTTTACCACATCCGCTCCCGCTGCGCAACGGGATATGCAGTGACCCTGCATACGAAAAAATCTGTCATTACGCAAAAAATAGGTTGATAAATCAACAGTTATGTGTTATGCTTACCCGGATAGTATTTTTCTGTGAAAAAACGTCATTTAATCAACAAAAAGGGGAATAAATGTTATGTTATTTGATGGGGATTTCACATTGACCGATCAGATCGTGGACAGCCACGAATGCCGGAGAGAGAATCTGATCGGCATGATGCAGGACGTGCAGGAGCATTACAAATATCTGCCGCCGGAGGTGCTGGTGCATCTGGCGGGGCGGCTGCACATCAGTCCGGGCAAGGTATACAGCGTGGCGACGTTCTACGACCGCTTCTCGCTGGAGGCCAAGGGAAAGTACATTCTGCGTGTGTGCGACGGCACCGCCTGCCACGTGCGCAAATCGCAGCCCATTCTTGAAGCGCTGCAGGAGCATCTCGGGCTGAACGAGAAAAAGGTGACGAGCAGCGACATGCTCTTTACGCTGGAGACCGTCGCGTGTCTCGGCGCGTGCGGCCTTGCGCCCGTCCTCACCGTAAACGGCGAGGTCCACGCGAAAATGACGCCGGAGAAGGCGATTGCGCTCGTGGAGAGCATTCGGAAGGAGGAGTCGAAATGATCCGACGCACAAAGCTGACGTTTGACGCCCAGCGCTGGAAGGCGGAGGAAGCGCTCGCGCGCGAAGGCGTTTCGATCATGGTATGCGCCGGTACGGGCTGCATTGCCGGCGGCTCTCTGGAGGTTTACGAGGAGCTTCGCCGCATCTGCGCGGAGAAGGGGCTTGCGGTCTCCGTGAGCTTTTCCGAGCACGCGGACGACGCCATCCATCTCAAGAAAACCGGCTGCCACGGCTTCTGTGAGATCGGCCCGCTCGTCAACATCATGCCGCAGGACATTTTCTATACCCATGTCAAGCCCTCCGACTGCGCCGAGATCGTCGAAAAGACGATCATGAACGGGCAGATCATCAAGCGGCTCCTCTATAAGATGAACGGCAAGAGCTACGCCACGCAGGAGGAGGTCCCCTTTTACAGCAAGCAGCACCGCCTCGTGCTCGAACGCTGCGGCCATATGGACGCCGAGAGCATCTGGGAGTATATCGCCCGCGGCGGCTACAAGGCGTTTGAGAAGGCGCTTTTCGATCTGACGGACGAGCAGATCTGCATCGAAATCCTCACATCCGGCCTGCGCGGACGCGGCGGCGGCGGCTTCCCCACCGGCAAGAAGTGGGACAGCGTGCGCCGTCAGCCGAAGGGCGAAAAATACGTTGTCTGCAACGGCGACGAGGGCGACCCCGGCGCGTTCATGGATCGCTCCATCATGGAGGGCAATCCCCATTCGGTCATTGAGGGCATGATGATCGCCGCGATCGCCGTCGGCGCGCAGAAGGGCTATATCTATGTCCGCGCGGAGTATCCGCTCGCGGTTGAACGGCTGCAGACCGCCATCGATCGGGCACGCGAGGTCGGGCTTCTCGGCGAGAACATTCTCGGCACGGAGTTTTCCTTTGATATCCGCATCAACCGCGGCGCGGGCGCTTTCGTCTGCGGCGAGGGCAGCGCGCTCACCGCGTCCATCGAGGGCAACCGCGGCATGCCGCGCACCAAGCCCCCGCGCACCGTGGAGAAGGGTCTCTGGGCGAAGCCCACGGTGCTCAACAACGTTGAAACCTTCGCCGCCGTACCTCTCATTATTGAGCGCGGCGCGGACTGGTTCCGGCAGGTCGGCACCGCCGGTTCGCCCGGCACGAAGGCGTTCGCGCTGACCGGCAACGTTGTCAACACCGGCCTCATCGAGGTGCCCATGGGAACAACGCTGCGCGAGATCATTTTTGATATCGGCGGCGGCATCAAGGACGGAAAGAAATTCAAGGCCGTTCAGATCGGCGGCCCGAGCGGCGGCTGTCTCACGGAGGAGCATCTCGATCTCCCGCTGGACTACGACTCGCTCAAGCACGTCGGCGCGATCATGGGCTCCGGCGGTCTCGTCGTCATGGACGAGGACACCTGCATGGCCGAGGTCGCCCGCTTCTTTATGAAATTCACACAGAAGGAGTCCTGCGGCAAGTGCATCCCCTGCCGCGAGGGTACGAAGCGCATGCTCGAAGCTCTCGAGCGCATCGTCGGCAACGAGGGAAGCGAAGAGGATATCGAGCTTCTCGAGGATCTCTCCGACACGATCTCCCATACCGCGCTCTGCGGTCTGGGTCAGAGCGCCTGCAAGCCCGTGCAGTCCACGCTGCGCTACTTCCGCGAGGACTACGAGCGCCATGTGCGCGACAAATTCTGCCCGCTCTGCAACGGCAAACCAAAGGTATTGCAGATCGATCCGGAAAAGTGCAAGGGGTGCAGCCTGTGCGCGCGCAACTGCCCGGTGGAGGCGATCACCGGCGAGGTCAAGAAGCCGTTCGTGATCGACACGGAAAAGTGCATCCGCTGCAACGCCTGCGTCAGAAACTGCAAGTTCGGCGCGATTCGGGAGGTGTAAAGATATGGCAAAGGGAATCATGTATATCAACGGCCAGCGCGTCCCGTTCGACGGGGAGAAAAACGTTCTCGCCGTCATCCGCAAGGCGGGCATCAACATGCCGACGCTGTGCTACTACTCCGATCTCTCCGTTTACGGCGCGTGCCGTATGTGCGTCGTCGAGGACGATAAGGGCCGTATCGACGCCTCCTGCTCCATGGAGCCGCGCGACGGGCTCTCCATCCAGACCAACACGGCGCGTCTGCTCAAATACCGCCGGATGATCATCGAGCTTCTGCTCGCCTCGCACGACCGCGACTGTACGGTGTGCGAAAAGTCCAGCGCGTGCGAGCTGCGGCGGCTGGCGCTTCGCTTCGGCGTGCGCCGCGTCCGGTTTGAGGACACGCGCGAGCATCTCCCGCTCGATACCTCCAGTCCCTCGGTCGTGCGCGATCCGAACAAGTGCATTCTCTGCGGCGACTGCGTGCGCACCTGCGAGGAGATCCAGGGCATGAACATCATTGACTTCACGCACCGCAGCGCCGATCTTCGCGTGATGCCGGCGTTTGACCAGAAGCTCGCCGAGACCGACTGCATCGGCTGCGGCCAGTGCGCCGCCGTGTGCCCTACCGCTGCGATCACCGTGTATAACGACATCGGCCGTGTGTGGCGCGCGCTGCACGACAAGAATAAACGCGTCGTCTTTCAGATCGCCCCGGCGGTCCGCGTCGCCATCGGCGAAGCGTTCGGTCTGCGGCCGGGCGAAAACGCCATGGGCAAAATGGTCGCCGCGCTCCGGCTCATGGGCGCGGCCGAGGTGTTCGATACCTCGTTCGCCGCCGATCTCACCACGGTCGTTGAGGCAAAGGAGTTTATGGACCGGCTGAAAAACGGCGGCACGTTCCCGATGTTCACCTCCTGCTGCCCGGCGTGGGTCAAGTATGTCGAATATCAGCGCCCCGAGCTTCTCCGCCACATTTCCTCCTGCAAGTCCCCGATGGAGATGTTCGCCGCCGTGCTGCGCGATCATTACGAAAAGAACAGCGACGGCCGTGAGGTATACCATGTCGCCGTCATGCCGTGCACCGCGAAGAAGGGCGAGGCGAAGCGCGAGGAGTTCACCCACAACGGCAAGCCCGACGTGGACGCCGTGCTCACGACGATCGAGCTTATCAACATGATCAAGGAGAGCGGCATCGACTTCGCCAACCTTGAGGACGAAGCGGTGGACATGCCGTTCGGCATCACGACCGGCTCCGGCGTCATTTTCGGCGCGACCGGCGGCGTGGCGGAGGCGGTCGCGCGCTGCTGCTGCCCGGACAAATCCAAAAACGCGGCGATGGCCATTGAGTATTCGGGCCTTCGCGGCGTGGACGGCGTGCGCGTGGCGAGCATGCTCGTCGGCGAGCGGACGATCCGCATCGCGGTGTGCAACGGCCTTCTCAATGCCCAGAAGCTTATCGACGAGATCGAGACCGGGCGCGAATACTTTGATCTTATCGAAGTTATGACCTGCCGCGCCGGCTGCGTCGGCGGCGCCGGCCAGCCGCACGGCCTTACGAAGGATAAGTACGACCGCGCCGCCGGCCTCTACAATGCCGACAAGACCGCCCTCATCAAGCGCAGCGAGCAAAACCCCGTCATCGAAACGCTCCTGCACGACATCGGCGAGCGCGAGCACGAGCTGCTCCACGTCCACTACAAGGGCCGCGATTTCTGAAAAGCTTAAAGCTTACAACGCAAAACGTCCGGAGGACATTCTCCGGACGTTTTGCATTTTATTCTTAAAATCAGAGCCGGTCGTTGCCGACGGGGGCAAGAAAGAGCTTTCGAAACTCCGCGTCGTCGGCGGCGTTGGCAAGCGCCCACTCGACCTTGGCGACGACCGCCTCGGTCGTCATGGTATAGGCTTCGAGCAGCTCATACTTTTTCTTGATGCGAAAGCCCACGCGGTAAAGCTCCATGTCGCTGCCCTCATGGGAGACCTGCGTGGTGAAAATGACCTTCACATGGTTTCGCAGGAGATGGCCGATCTTCTCGGTGAACTCGTCGTTATCGTAGTACGGCACGCCGCCGACGCCGAAGCTCTCAATGATAACGGCATGGGCATGCTCGGCGACATAGTCGAGAATGCCGGGCTCCATGCCGGGGATGAGCTTGATGACGCAGACGCGGCTATCGAGCGCGTCATAAAACCGTACCGGGCCGGGGAACGACTCGCGGATATAATAGCGCACCTCGCCGCCGCGGATAACGGCGACCTCCGGATAATCGATGCTCGAGAAAGCGTTGAAGCTGCGCGTGCGTGTTTTCTGTGCGCGGTTGGCGCAGATGACCTTATTATCGAATACAAGATGAATGCCGCAGGCGTCGTCATCGGCGGCATAGGTGATCGCGCTGCGCAGATTTTCCCGCGCGTCGGTATCGCGCGCGTAGATGGATACCTGTGAGCCGGTCAGCACGACGGGCTTCGGGCTGTTCTGGATGAGATAATAGAGCGTCGCTGCGGCATAGGCCATCGTGTCGGTGCCGTGGGTGATGACAAAGCCGTCGTAGCTTTCATATTCTTTCCGGATGATCTTCACAAGCTCGACCCAGTTTTGCGGGCGCATGTTTGTGCTGTCCAGATTAAAGGGCTGCACCGTATCGATCTCGCAGAGAGAACGAACCTCGGGGATGCATTGCAGCAGCTCCTCGCTCGTCATTTCGGGCGTCAGGCCGTCCTCCGCCGGGCGTGAGGCGATCGTACCTCCGGTGGCGATCAGCAAAAGTTTTTTGCTCATGCGTTTTCCTCCTTCATCAGCTCGCGCAGCAGCGCCGCCGCTTCCTCTCCGGATGCGCCGACAGCCGCGCAGAACTGCGCGGCGTCGGTGAGCTTTTCTTTTAAAATGGCGCGGCGGAGCGCCGATTTTTCTTCCTCCCCGAGCGCGGCGGCAAACGTCCCGCGCCCGACGGCGGTGTGGATAAATCCGTCCCGCTCCAGCTCTTCCCAGGCGCGCCGCACCGAGATCAGACTGACGGAGAGCTCCTGCGCCACGGTCCGTATCGGCGGCAGAACCTCGCCTGGCGCCACGTCGCCGCGCAATATCTGCGCGGCAAGCTGATCATACATCTGCCGGTAGAGCGGCAGCGGCGATGTATTTGTCACAGTCAGCTTCACAGATCCACCTTTTCAAACCTCTCGACGCTGATCTTCGCCGAGAGAAGCGTAAGCGCCGCCCAGAGAATGACCCCGGCGAACAGCACCGGGAGCTGACGGAGCTGTTCGCTCTTCCCCAGAGCGTCGAGGTACGCGCTGACCGGCGATGGGATGTATTGCGCAAACGCTTCGGCGGCGATAATATAGAGGAACATGAACACACCGCCCCAAAGGAACGCCTTTCCCTCGCTCCGCCCGGTTTTATAAAACACCGGGAAGAAAATCAGGTTGAAGCCGCCGTACATCAGCATCGAAAGGCCGAAAAACGCCACGTTCGGCTCAATTCCGGCGTTGTTCCCTCCCACGGGATTGATTCTCACGGAGAGAACCGCGAACGGGACGGCGATGAGAATGTTGGCAAGCTCCAAAAGCGCCGCGGCGAGCACGCGCGCGCGCACCACGTCGCCCTTGCGCACCGGAAGCAGCGCCGAATAGAAAATGTCGTTTTCGGCGCGGTTGGTCTTAAACGTGAGAAACAGACCGAGCGTCAGATAGAAAAAGCTGACATAATAGGGATACGACGGCACGAGCAGCAGCGCCGAGAGCAGGAAGAATACGTACACGCTCGGATGGATGGCGAGCCGGAACTCCTTGTACAGCAGGTTTTTCATTCTCTCCCCTCCCGTTCGATGTGAATCATAATCTCCTCCATGCCGATGGGTTCGGCCGCAAGCCCGGACGAGATCGCATCCTCCGTTTTCATCATCGCTTCAAAGCCGAAGCTCTGCTCGCGCAGACCGATGGCGCTCTCGCGCACGGCGTCCGTCAGCTCGCCGCGGCCGCCGGTCACCTTGCGGTAATCGTCGGTGAAGCTGTCGCGGTCGGTGCTTGTGAGGATCTTTCCGTTGTGGATGTAGGTGATAAGGTCGGCGCACTTCTCGAGATCGGATATAATATGCGTGGAAAACAGGATGCTGCGCTCCCCGTTCGCGACCGTGTCGCGGAAAATGTCCAGAAGCTCGTCACGGCTCACCGGATCAAGACCGCTCGTCGGCTCGTCAAGGACGAGCAGGCGCGCCCCGTGCGAGAGCGCGAGCGCCAGCGTGAACTTGACCCACATACCGGTGGACAGCTCGCGCACACGCTTCGACTCGTCGAGCGAGAATCGCTTCATGTAATCCCGGTAGGCGGCGTCATCCCAGCACTCATAAAACCGCGCCGTGACTGCCGCCACATCGCACAGGCTCTTTGAGCCGTAATACCGCGCGTCGCCCAGCACCACGCCGAGCTGCTGGCGGCAGGCCGATTCCTTTTTCCGGAAATCCATGCCGAACATCTCCACCGCGCCGCCGTCCGGATGGACGAGACCGAGCATGCTTTTGAGCGTCGTCGTCTTTCCCGCGCCGTTGCGCCCAATGAACCCCATGATGTATCCGCTCTCCAAAGAGAACGAGACACGATCCAGCGTAAATCCCGGATACGTTTTACAAAGATCGCGCACGGATAAAAGCTCCATCGCGCATTCCTCCCCGTCGGATGATTTATTGTGTATGCTCATTATACACAATCAGATTGATCTGTCAAGTCTCTGCCTTGCCCCGCGGCAAAAAACTGTTATTATAATATATTGGCGATTTTTCAAGGAGAAACAGAACAAGTGAGTAAAAACGCGAAATTATGGACAGCAGGCACGCTCAAAAGCCGCGGCTGGACGGAGGAGCTGATCGCCTCGCTCCTGCCAAAGCCGCAGCGCCTCTACCGCAACGGCCGCCGCGTGCGAGCATGGCACACGGACGATATCCGGCGCGCCGAGCAGAGCGAGAGCTTCCGCTCGCTGCGCGCGGCAGCCGCGGCGGATGCGGAAAGCGTGCCGGACGGCGCGGCGCTTGCTGCGGCGGCGCAGCTTCTGCAAAGCGCGTGGGATACCGCCGCGCTTGCCGAAGGTCAGGCGGCGGCGCTTGCCGCGCGCTACCATGAGGCGATCCTCCGCCAGATCCCGGCCGTCGGATTTGCCAAGCGGCTGCGGCCGGGGCAGAGCATCAGCTATATCGAGCACTTTCTCCATCTGGAGACCGGCACCGGCGCCGAGCCGCTCGGCGCGACGCTCCGCCGGTTCGTGACCGCCGCGCCGTGGCTCGGCGCGAATACGGCCTCTCCGCTCGCCGGGAAGCTCTCCGCGCGCTATGCCGCGACTCTGCTTGCGATCAGCGCGCGGGATATTGCCGCCTTTGCCGCCGCGCAGCCGGAGGCGAACATGGACGGGCTTCTCGAAAAGGGCGCCTTTCCGGTGCAGGAGCTTCTGCTGCATCCGCTCTCCTACCTCTATTCGGTCTTTTATATCCCGCGCGCGATCCGATCGAGCCTGAAGCTGCTCGTTGCGCTCAATCCGAAGGACGAGTACCCGGAGGCGCGCGCCATGCATCGCCGCTTTATCCTTCACATCGGTGGGACGAACACCGGCAAGACGTACGCCGGGTTTGAGCGGCTGCGCAAAGCCGGGACGGGCGTATATCTTGCCCCGCTCCGCCTGCTCGCGCTCGAAGCGCAGGAGCGGCTGCTCGATCTCGGCGTTGCGTGCTCGCTCACGACCGGCGAGGAGGAGGACCGCCGCGAGGAGGATACCCACGTCGCCGCCACGGCGGAAAAGCTTGATCTCTCCGCGCGGTACGATGTGGCGGTGATCGACGAGTGCCAGATGATCGCCGACCGGGAGCGCGGCTTTGCCTGGACGCGCGCGATTCTCGGTGTTCTCGCGCCGGAGGTGCATCTCTGCGCTGCGCCCGAGGCGCGCGATCTTCTCATCCGCATCATCGAGAGCACCGGCGACACGTGGGAGGAGATTCGCCATCTGCGCAAAACGCCGCTTGTGTGCATGCGCCGGGAGATCGACTTTGACGACGTAAAACCCGGTGACGCGCTCATCACCTTCTCAAAGCTCGGCGTTCTCTCCGTGGCTGAGGATCTTCGTGCGCACGGGAAAGAGCCCGCCATCATCTACGGCGCGCTCCCCTACTCCACGCGGCGGCGGCAAATGGAGGGCTTTCTCGAAGGTCGGATGCAGTATGTTGTCTCGACCGACGCCATCGGCATGGGGCTGAATCTCCCCATCCGGCGCGTGATCTTTCTCGACACACGGAAGTTTGACGGCGTGGAGCGGCGCGACTTAAAGCCCGCCGAGATCCAGCAGATCGCCGGGCGCGCCGGGCGCTACGGTATGTACGACAAGGGCTACGTCGGCGCAACGGAGAATCTGGACTTCATCCGCGAGGGGCTGGAAGCGGCCGTGCCGCCGCTCGAAACGGCGGTGGCCGGGTTTTCCGAGCTTGTATTGCAGGTAGAGCACGATCTTCTCGAGGTGCTGACCGAGTGGAACAAAATGCCGACCGTCGCGCCGTATGTAAAGCTCGATGTCAGCCGGTATATCACGCTCATCGGCAAGGTGCGGCAGGAGGGCTTTTCGCTCACGCGCGAGCAGGAGCTGCGGTGCGCAAACATCCCGTTTGACGAGACGGAGGATGAGCTTCTCGAGCTGTTCTTTTCGTTCCTGCGCCGCTTCCGGGAGGGACAGCCGCTCTCCTGCCCGGAGCTTCCCGAGGGACATACGCCCACGCTCCCGCAGCTTGAGCAATACTGCCGGAAGCTGGATCTCTATTTCTCGTTTTCCAAGGCGTTCGGATATCCGGTCGATCGCGACGCGCTCTATGAAAAGCGCGAGGACGCCGCCGAGAGCATCAACCGGATATTGCTATAC
>OLSB01001717.1_pt1 | contig 20081 bp, 16 predicted proteins | sample 1672071 | NCBI WGS metagenome assembly OLSB01 (sample SAMEA3136642, study PRJEB25190) | human gut metagenome | biome: human gut; feature: human-associated habitat; material: faeces | place: Austria | collected 2013 | reverse complement strand
TGGCCTTTAAGATCGCCGGCTCCATGGCATTTAAGGATGCTATGCGCAAGGCTGATCCGGTCATCATGGAGCCGATCATGAAGGTTGTTGTTACCGTTCCGGAGGAATACCTCGGCAACGTTATCGGTGACCTCAACTCCCGTCGCGGCATCATGCAGAATCAGGAGGCTACTCCGGGTGCTATGCAGATCACCAGCGAAGTTCCGCTGTCTGAGATGTTCGGCTACGCAACGGATATGCGTTCCAAGACCCAGGGCCGTGGTCAGTACACCATGGAGCCCTCTCATTACGCTGAAGTTCCGAAGTCTGTTTCTGAAACGATCATCGCTTCCAGAAAAAAGGCTGAATAAAGCGAAATACTACTTGATTTTTTTGCGGTTTGTTGCTACAATGGTAATAAACTCAAAAGGTTATTTTACTGAATAAAAGGAGGCAATTCCAATGGCAAAGGCTAAGTTCGAAAGAAATAAGCCCCATGTAAACATTGGTACAATCGGTCACGTTGACCATGGTAAGACTACTCTTACTGCTGCTATCACGAAGGTTCTCGCTCTGAAGGGCCAGGCACAGTTCGAGGATTACTCCATGATCGATAAGGCTCCGGAAGAGAGAGAGCGTGGTATCACGATCAACACCGCTCACGTTGAGTATGAAACTGACAAGCGTCACTACGCTCACGTTGACTGCCCGGGCCATGCTGACTATGTTAAGAACATGATCACCGGTGCTGCACAGATGGACGGCGCTATCCTCGTCGTTTCCGCTGCTGACGGCCCGATGCCGCAGACCCGTGAGCACATCCTCCTCTCCCGTCAGGTTGGTGTTCCGTACATTGTTGTATTCATGAACAAGTGCGACCAGGTTGACGACGAAGAGCTCCTCGAGCTTGTTGAGATGGAGATCCGTGACCTGCTGAACGAGTATGAGTTCCCGGGCGATGACACCCCGATCATCAAGGGTTCCGCTTACCTCGCACTCACCAGCGAGTCCAAGGACGTCAACGCTCCTGAGTACAAGTGCATCCTCGACCTGATGGATGCTGTTGACGACTACATCCCGACCCCGGAACGTAAGGCTGACCAGCCGTTCCTGATGCCGGTTGAGGACGTCTTCACCATCTCCGGCCGTGGCACTGTTGCTACCGGTAGAGTTGAGCGTGGCATTCTGAAGATGTCCGACGAAGTCGAAATCATCGGTCTCACCGACGAGAGAAGAAAGTCCGTTGTTACGGGCATCGAAATGTTCCGCAAGCTCCTCGACTTTGCTGAGGCTGGCGACAACATCGGCGTTCTGCTCCGTGGTATCCAGAGAACCGACATCGAGCGCGGCCAGGTTCTGTCCAAGCCGGGCACGATTCACCCGCACACCAAGTTCAAGGGTCAGGTTTACGTTCTGACCAAGGACGAAGGCGGCCGTCATACCCCGTTCTTCAACAACTATCGTCCGCAGTTCTATTTCCGTACCACTGACGTTACCGGCATCATCACCCTTCCCGAAGGCGTCGAGATGTGCATGCCCGGCGACAACATCGATATGGATGTTGAGCTGATTACCCCGATTGCTATCGAGCCGAACCTCCGCTTCGCTATCCGTGAAGGCGGTCGTACCGTCGGTTCCGGCGTCGTTATCGGCATCAACGAGTAATTTCTCAAACAAAGCGGCTGTCCCACGCGGGACAGCCGTTTTTTCATATGCAAGGGGCTGCCGTTGACGGCAGCCCCTCTGGCGTTATTTCAGCCTTCTTGCCCGCGCGACCTTGCTCAGCGGCTCCTCATGCAGACCGTAGGTGCGGCAGAGGGCGGCGGCGAGCGCCTTGGTTGCCTCCGGCGTGCCGTGATATAACTCCAGCTCCAGCTCGGCAAAGGGGAGCGCTTCGGTCGGACCGAACAGCTTCCCGCAATCGCCTGCCGCCTCCGCGCGGCTGCCGTCGGCGAACTCCAGCATGGCGCTTTTGCGCAGAAATTCCGCGCCGCAGACGGGAAAAAGCTGCCCGCCGCCGTACATCCAGACCAGCTCCTGCGGTGCACCGCATCGCAGCAGCCGTTCGATCGCGTCAAGGTCCGGTGCGTCGGCTTCGATCTGCCATTCTCCGCGTGCGCGGCGGTCAGGCAAGGGTGTCTTGAGACAGACGATACCGATACCGTTTTCCGTTCGGTGGCGCAGCGTCCAGTGCCGCTCGGAAAAGCGCCGATCCGCCGTGTCGAAATAGGTAGTCTTCATCCGCGTTTGCTTCCATGGCGCTATGCGCACCGCCTCTATTTCCGCGGAAGCCAAGACGCGTTCCAGCTCCGCCTGATCTGCAATATGCAGCTTATACTCCAATTCAATTCCCAAAACAATCCCTCCCACCAAGAATCTTATCATTTACAGGTCAGAGTGTCAAGATGGGCGGTAATATTCGATGATTTTTGTTTCCCGACCCATTTCCCGACAGCTTTACGATGCGGCGGGTGCTAAAATCGGGATAATACTGATTCTTGATTAAACTATTTCATCAAGAATCCCATGTGCTACGCACACTCGCATCGTGCGAACGCACGATGCGCCGTCTCATGCAGAAGCTGACGCGCCTTTGGCGCTATAAAAAGCTTTTCAAGCTTTTTAACAGAGTCTGGTATAAATCGAACGGCAGCGGCATTTCCCGCAATGCCCGTGCCGCTTTTGGAGGTTACCGCATGAAGCAAATTCAGCAATTACTGCCGAAAAAACAGCCGCGGCTGCTCTGCCGCTCCGCAACGGGACGGCTGCTGCGCGACTGTGTGCCGAAATTTTTCGCCGCGCTCCTGCTGACCGGCGCCTTGCTCTGGCAGCGCCCGCTTCCGCTTGCGGCAAGCTATATTGCGGCGCTGCCGATGGGTCTGCCTGCGGTTTTCGGCACGTTTGGCGCGATCGGCGGCTATTTTCTGTTTTGCGACGGCGCGGAAGCCGCGCTTTTTGCCGCCATGTCGCTGCTGATGCTGGCGGCGCTGGCGATTTTTCAGGGGACGCGACTTCCCGCGACGCGCTGGTTCATGCCGATCATGGCGGCGTCGGTCTGTGCGCTGCTCGGTGCGGTTTGCCTCTTCAGCGGGGAGGCGGAATGGACGCTGTGGGCGACGCGCTGGCTGATCGGCGGGGCGGCGACGGCTGCGTTTCGGAAAAATGAGGCGCTGCTGCTTCCTGCGGGGATCGTTTCCGGTCTTGCCGTGCTTCCGTCGCCGATCTCCCTCGGGCTTGCGGGCGCGACCGCGATCGCCTATGCCACGGACGAGCCGATCGGTGCGATCCTTCCGGCGTTGGGACTGAGCCTGAGCGGGCAGTTCCAGAGTACAGCGCTGCTGATGGTGCTGCTGCCGACGCTCGTGTGGCGCTTCGGCGGCAGGCAGCTTCGTCCGCTCACATATTTGGTGCTGCCATGCGCGGTGCTGCTCGGGAGCGGGACCATGACGGTCGGGAGCTGCGGCGCGGTCGGGCTGGGAATTCTCGGCGGTGCCGTGCTGCGAAGGCTGCGGCTGCTTCGCCCGCAGCCGGTCGGAGGTACGGAGGAGGCGCAGTTTCGTCTGGAAACCGCTGCGGAGGTTTTGGAGAGCCTCAGCCGACAGCTTCCCCAATGCCTGACAGCCCCCTCGGTCAGCGAGGCGGCGGGAATCTACGACGCGACGGCGGAACGCATTTGCCGCTGCTGCGCACGCTTTCACCGCTGCTGGCAGCACCGCGCGAAGGAGACGTACCAGGCTCTCTCCTCCGCCTCGGCGCGGATTTTGGAGCGCGGGACGGCGCACGCGGAGGATTTCCCACAGAGCTTTCGCAACGACTGCTGCCATCTGGACGGTTTTTTGACCGCACTGAATCAGGAACTGGAGGGAATGCTCTACCGCCGCCGCTATCGGATGCAGCTCCGCGAGAGCCGACAGGTCGTGGCGGAGGAGTTCTCCTGCATTGCTGCCTATCTTCGCGCGGAGGGGAGCGCGGCGGATCGTGCGGCGGCGCGGTTTCAGCCCGCCGTCGGCATCAGCACGGTAGGGAAAAACGGCAACGGTGCGATCGGCGACCGCGGCGTGTGCTTCGCGGGACGGGGCGCGGACTACTTCGTCCTCCTTTGCGACGGGATGGGGACCGGTGAGGGCGCCTCCCGCCTGAGTGCGGAGACCGTTCGGCTGCTCGAGCGGCTGCTGTGTTCAGGCTTGGAAGCCGAAGCAGCCCTGAAAATTATGAACGGCATGGAGCTGCTGCGCGGGACAGGCTGCTTTACCACAGTCGATCTTCTGCGCATTGACCTTTCCGACGGCACTGCCGCGCTGTATAAATGGGGCGCCGCGCCGTCCTATCTTCGCGACGATGCGCAGGTAAAGAAAATCGGGACAGCAACACCGCCTCCGGGCGTCGGTGTGGGAGGAGACCACCTGCCGGAGCGGTATTCGCTGTCCCTGAAATGGGGAGAAATGCTTGTCATGGTCAGTGACGGAGCGGGAAGGGAGGACACCGAGGAGCTGATCGCCTCCTTCCGCGGTCATTCGCCGCGTGAATTGGCGGCGCTGCTGATCGCCGGTGTTCCTGCCGAGGATGATATGACGGCTGTCTGTATATCCCTTGTCCCAAGATGAAGATACCACATCTTGTGCGTGAAATTTGTCGAAACACAAAATGTCGGGAAATAATATTTTTTGGGAGGTCCTGCCGCGTTATTCGGTGCGCCGCCGCATGGCTGCTTACGGCGTGTCCAAATCGTAGTAGGGATAAATGCGCACCCAGCGCTCCTGCGCGGCATCATAGCGGACGGAGCTGCGGTGAGTCGCGAGGAGCTGAACGATCGCGTAGGGGTCGATCCAGATCTCATGGTCGCTCTCCTTTTGACTTTCGTCGAAAACCAGCTCGATGCCGAAATGCAGGTGCACCGCGTCGATGTTGTTGACGTTTTCGCGGGTTGAGTAGCCCGTTCTGCCCATAAAGCCGATGACGTCGCCCGCAGTGACGTGCTGCCCCTCCGCAAGCCCCGCCGCGTAGGGATGGTCCTTTTGCAGGTGCGCATAGTAATAGTAGCGCAGCGAATCGTCCGAACGGATGCCGATGCGCCAGCCGCCGTACTGATTCCAGCCGAGCGCCTCGACGGTGCCGCTCTCCACGGCGATGATCGGCGTGCCGAGCGTGCCCATGAGGTCGTTGCCGAGGTGCGGGCGCGAAAAGCCGTAGGTGCGTCGGCTGCCGAAGTCGGCATAGTGACTGTAGCCGTAGCCTGCCGCGATCGGGGAGAACGCCTTTAAGCCGTAAGCTGCCGAGCGCTCTGTTGTCCCGTCGTCGCGCGGAATTTCGATGGCGTAGCTTCCGACCAAGCCGCCGAGGACGGCATGGAACGCCTGCTGATAGTATGCGAAGTATTTGTACTGCTTGCCGAGAAATTTTTCCGGCGGCTGCTTTCCGAGCAGCTCCTTTGCGGCGCTCTTGACGGCACTGACGGATACACCGCTGTCCCCACTGCGGGTCGCGGCAAGCGCCAGTATATCGACCCACGAGAGCGGCTGGTCCGTCTCGTGCGAGGAAATGTCCAGCCGCAGCGCCTCGGAAAGCGCCGGATAGCCGACCTTGAATTCCACCCAGTGCAGATAGTCGTCCGCTGCCGCTGCGGGCAGGGTCAGCAGCAGAGTTGTGACAAGTAAAATAACGAACCTCTTTTTCACGGCAACCACCTCACGGGGTAGTTTGTGAAAAAGAGGTTCGTTTATGCGTTTACGAAGCGGTCTTGGTGATTAACAGCAGCAGTCCCTGCGTATAGTCGCCGTCGGTCGTGGGATAATAGACGGTCAGCTCGTACGCGCCGACATAGTCCAGCAAAACGGAATTAAACGTTTTGTAAGACGTTCTGTATGCGGTAACGGAAAAGTGCGGCTCCGACACGGGCAGCGAATTGTTCAAAATGGAGTTCTCTGCCAGCGGCAGTGCTTGCATAAATCGCGGGAAGAGCAGCGACGTGTCGGAGGAGACGGGAAGATTTTTCAGCGCGACGGCTTCTAAATCTGCGTAGGGCGACATCGAAGCGTCCGCTGCATCCCAAATGACGAGCACAGGTCCGTCGGGGAACGCGCCGACCGTCTCATGGCGCAGGTCGCGTTTCGGCGGGGTCCGATCATTGGAGGCATCGAGGAGGATCGGCTCTGCGGTGGCTTCGGTCGGCTCGGTGGGAGCCGCCGTCGGGAGTGTGCAAAGGATGTCGTTCGGGGGTGACTGCCCCTGATCGGGTGCGGTCGGCTCCGTCGGCTGCGCGGGTGCTTCGGTAGGTGCCTGCGGCGCTGCGTCCGTCGGGAGCGGCGCCGCTTCGGTCGGCGGCTCGGTTGCGGGAGGAGTATCGACTTTTTGCGGCTCCTCAATCAGCGAACCGTTCGCAATGACCGGTGTAGTTTCGAGCTGCGGCGGGGTAGCCTCCGGCTCTGTCGTGCCGTTCAAAGAAATAAGGTCGTTGCCCGAAGTGCTCGGTATGCACTCCGTAGCGTCGGTGCCGTCATCCTCACCGAACTTATCCAAATACTCCTCCGCCTCGTCGTAGAAGGCGCTCACAGAGCTCAGCGGGTCACTCGGCAGGTCGGCGGAGACTTTTTCACGGGAGAGCAGGGGAATGCGCCCCGTCATAACGAGGGTGAACATCGCGGCTGCGGCAAGACCCGCAGCGGCGTAAGAAATGATGCGGCGGCGGTTGACGCGCTTGCGCGGTTCCTTTTCGACCTGCGCCATAATGCGGCGGGTCAAATCGGCAGGAGGTACGATCGCTTCATCATTGATCAGGAGATCGTTGGCTTCCATCTGTGCCAGCAGCTCACGGCAGTGCTTGCAGCCTTTCAGATGACCTTGCAGCCGTTTTTCTTCCTTTTCACTGTTTGTGTGGTCCAAATGACCGCTCAGCAGTTGCAGGTATTCTTTGCAATGCATCGTTTTACCTCCTTTCTGCTATTTTGACGACGCGGAAGCGGATTCGTTCCGCAATTTCAAAAAATTTTTTCGCAATCGGTCGCGCGCGCGGGAGAGACGGGACTTGACCGTACCCTCCTTGATCTCCAGCAGCTCCGCAATCTCGGCGTAGCTCAGGTCGTTGACGACGCGCAGGGTCAGCAGCCGCCGCTCCTCGACCTCAAGCGAAGCCAAGGCAAGCTGCAAATACCGCTGCTCCTCGGTGAGGACGACCTGCTCCTCCGGCAGCGGCGCGGGGTCGGGCGGGTCGATCGCCAGTGTCTCGCTGTCCTGGCAGGTGACGATCAGCGGGACGGTCTGATTGCGCTTTACGCTGCGCAGATGGTCAAGGCAGACATTCGATGCCAGCCGATACAGCCATGTCGAGAAGGACGACTTGAACCGGAAGCTTTCCAGACAGCGCCATGCCTTTATGAATGCCTCCTGTGTCAGATCGGCGGCGTCCTCGGCGTTGCCGCTCATGCGGAAGCAGAGCCGATAGACCGAGGTCTGATATTTTACGACCAGCGCCTCAAAGGCGGCGGAATCGCCCGCGGTCGCTTTTTGGATAATTCGAGCTTCTTCGATGGGAAATCACCTCAAATCTCGTTGGATCGCCTTGGCGATCGCGCGGACCTCCTCCGGTGCGGAGAGGTGAGAAATCTGTTCCTTATAATACCCGCTGTGCGCAACGCCGCGCAGATACCAGGCAAGGTGCTTCCGCGCCTCAAGACAGGCGATATGCTCGCCTTTGTCCTCCAGCGCGAGGTCAAACTGGTGCAATGCGACGTTGATCCGCTCGGCAAGCGGCGGCCGCTCCGGCAGCGGTTGCCCCGAAAGTGCAGCGGAAAATTCGGAAAAAATCCATGGGTCGCCGAAAACGGCGCGCCCGACCATGAACAGCGACGCGCCGGAGTGCTCCCGACAACGCAGGAGCGCCTGCGTGGAAAAGAGGTCGCCGTTGGCAATCACGGGGATCGAGACGGCGCGGACGACCTTGCCGATGGCGTCCCAATCGGCGTTTCCGGAATAGAGCATGGACTTTGTGCGCCCGTGGAGGGCAATCGCGTCGGCACCGTTATCCTGCAGAACCTGCGCCATTTCGACGGCGCGGATGCTGCCCTTGTCCCAGCCGAGGCGGGTTTTTACCGTGACAGGCACGGGAACCGCATCCTTGACGGCGCGGACGATCCGACCCGCAAGGGGAAGGTCGCGCATCAGAGCGCTGCCGTCGCCGTTATTGGCGATCTTCGGCATGGGACAGCCCATGTTGATGTCGATGAAGTCGCAGCCGCTGTGCGAAAGCGCCGAGACGGCTGCCTCCGCCATGATCGCGGGGTCATTGCCGAAAATCTGTGCACCGCAGAGCGAGCCTTCGTTTCGCCGCAGCAGACGGACGCTTTTCTTGTCCTGATAGATCAGCGCACGGGAGGAGACCATTTCGGTCACGGTAACGGCAGCGCCCAGCTCCGCGCAGACCGTGCGGAAGGCATAGTCCGTCACGCCTGCCATCGGCGCGAGAAAGAGCGGACTTTTCAGCGTATGACCGAGAAACTGCAACGAAATCACCTCCCCGTCATGATAGCACAAATTTTGACAAAAGGCAAGTAAAACAGGCAGAAGCGTTAAGCTTCTGCCTGTTCAGCGTGTCGAAAAACTACCTCGCGCGTCATTGCGAGGAGCGAAGCGACGTGGCAATCTTGTACAAAAGGTTCCGTGTTCGCCGTAATATGCTAAAATGCCAAGACGATTCTGCGAGATTGCCACGGGTGCAAGCACCCTCGCAATGACAGACTTGGGACTTTTTAATAATCAAACAGGCAGAAGCGTTAAGCTTCTGCCTGTTGCGATGTGATCGGATTTATTCCGGCATTTCCTTGCCGAGGCGCTTGTACATGGTCTTTTTGACCGCGCGCATGATATTCTCATAGCCGGTGCAGCGGCACAGGTGGCCGGAGAGCAGCTTGCGCAGCTCGGCGTCGGTGTATTCCTTGCCGCTTTCGAGAATTTCGACGGCGGTCATAATAAAACCGGGGGTGCAGAAGCCGCACTGGATCGCCGCTTCGTCAACAAACGCCTGCTGAATGTCGGACAACTCGCCGTTCGGACCGACCAGACTTTCCAGCGTGCGGATCTTTTTGCCGTTTGCCCAGACCGCAAGGTAGATGCAGGAGTTAAACGCCTCGCCGTCGATCAGAACGGTGCAGGCGCCGCACTCGCCGACCTCGCAGCCCTTCTTGACCGAGGTCATGCGGAAGTCGTTGCGGAGCATATCCGTCAGGGAGGCGCGGACATCGACCATCTGCTCAACGTCCTTGCCGTTGAGGTTGTATTTTACAAGACGATACCGATTTTCCATCAGATGACACCTCCTGCTCTCTTGACCGACGCAATGGCACAGCGCTTTGCCGACTCGACGGCGACGTGCTGACGGAACGCCTTGCTCGCGCGCCACGAATCACGGGGATTGATGTCCTCAAGCACCTTCTCGGAGAAGGCGGCGATGTTTTCCATGGTGACGGGCTTGCCGGTGAGGAAAGCCTCCGCCGTCGGTGCACGCATCGGAATGGGACCGGCGACACCGTAGGCGACGCGGACGCGGTCAAAGGTTTTCTTGTCCGCAGACAGGCGGACGTTGACCGAGCAGCCGTTCGTTGCGATGTCGAGCGCGTTGCGCATGGCGTATTTAATGTAGTAGCCGTAGGTATTTTCGTAGCTTGCCTTCGGGATGAGGATCGCCGTTTGAATCTCGCCCTCGCGAATATCGACGACCTTCGCCTTGAGATAGAAGTCCTTGATCGGAACGCGGCGCTTGCCCTGCGGACCGGTCAGCTCCACGACGGCCTCCCATGCGTGCAGGGTGGAGGCGGAGTCGGCGGAGGTGACGCCGTTGCAGGTGTTGCCGCCGATGGTGCCGATGTTGCGAATCTGCGGGCCGCCGACCTGATCGACCGCCTCGCCGAGGACATTGATGTATTTCTGAATGATGGGGTCCTTCGTGATGTGGGAGAAGCTGGTCAGACTGCCGATGCGGATGTTCTCCTCCTCGTCGATCGTCACGCCGCGCAGCTCATCGAGCATATAAATGGAGATCAGCTCTACGCCTGCACGCTTGCCCTCGCGCATCTGCACCAAAACGTCGGAGCCGCCGGCGATAATGTGTGCCTCGGGATGCTCCAAGCGCAGCCGGATCGCGTCCTGTACGCTTTCGGATTCGTAGTATTCTTTCATATCATACATGGCTTAGTTCTCCTTTCTCCACGGGTCGTCGATCAGCCCCTCCTCGGTGAAGCGGGCAAAGAGAATGTGCGGGGTCATGGGCGCCTTGTCGATGGCGACGCCGGTGGCGTTGAGAATGGCGTTGCGGATGGCGGGAGCGACGGGGCAGGCAGGCGGCTCACCGAGCGCCTTGGTGCCGAACGGGCTGGTCGGCTCGGGATTTTCCACAAACTGCGCTTCAAGGTGCGGATGGTCCATTACCGACGAGAGCTTGTAGTCCAAAAGGTTGTTGTTCAGCGGCTTGCCGGTTTTTTCGTCGAACAGGAGCTGCTCGGAAAGCGCGTAGCCGATGCCCATGGACATACCGCCGTGGACCTGTGCGGCGGCGAGCTGCGGGTTAATGAGCTTGCCGCAGTCGTGGACGTTGATGATCTTGTCGAGCGTGACCTTGCACATGGGAATGTCCACCGTCACCTCGGCGCAGCAGCAGCCGAAGGAGTAGGCGTTGTTCTTGACGTGGTAGGTGGACTCGGCGGTGATGTGCTCGCTGTGGCTGAGGCTGTAGAACGCCGTGGTTGCAAGCTCGCCGAGGCTCATCAGCACGCGCCCGTCGGTCGTGCGGACAATGTTGCTGTCAATGATCTCAAGATTCGCCACGGCGACGCGGGTCAGCTCGTTGGCGTATTTCAGAATCTTTTCCTTCAGGATGTTGCCGGTCTGCGTGATGGAGAAGCCGACGACGTAGGTCTGACGGGAGGCGTAAGCGCCCAAGCCGAACGGGGTCACGTCGGTGTCCTGACAGGAGACGACGTGGACGTCGCGGTAGTCCTTGATGCCGACCACGTCCGCCGCCATCTGTGCATAGGCGGTATCGGCGCCCTGACCGATCTCGGTCTCACCGACCTGCACCTGAATGGAGCCGTCCTGATTGAGCACCATGCGGCAGGAGGAATGCTCCAGCGAGATGGGCCAAACGGCGGTGTTGTACCAGAAGGGAGCAATGCCGATGCCCTTACGGATGGGGCCGGTCTGGTTGGCGTATTCCTTGTGCTTGCGGTCGTAGTCCATATAGGCGACTGCCTTGTCAAAGCACTGGTTGAAGCTGTCGTAGTAATTCTCGTTCTTCGAGAAGCCGTCCACATAGCCGACGGGCATGATGTGGTCGCGGCGGAATTGCAGCGAATCGACGCCCAGCACCTTGCAGATGTCCTCAATGTGGCACTCGTGGACGAACGAAGCCTGCGGCATACCGTAGCCGCGCATTGCACCGGCGACGGATTTGTTGGTAAAGACGGTGTAGGCGTCGCACTCCATGTTCGGGCAGGGATAAAGCTGCGGGAAGGAGCCCATCGCCTTAGCGACGATGCTGTGACCGTGAGAGGCGTAGGCGCCCTGGTCGGAGAACAGCTCAACCTTGCGGGCGACGAAGGTGCCGTCCGGACGGAGCCACGAAACAAGATGGGCGCGGATGGCGTGGCGGACGCGGTTGGAAACAAAGGTGTCCTCGCGCGGGATGTCAATCTTCACGAGACGACCGCCGAGCTGCATGGACAGCCACGCGGCAAGCGGTTCATACAACGTATCCTGCTTATTGCCGAAGCCGCCGCCGATGTACGGCTTTACGATGCGCACCTTGCCCCACGAGATGCCGAGCGCCTGACCGACGGTACGGCGGACGATGTGCGGAATCTGGGTGGAGGAGACGACGACGATCTTGCCCGCCTCCTCATAAGCATAGGCAACGTGATTTTCGATATGGCAGTGCTGAACGGTGGGGGTGTCGTACCACTTGTCCACACAAATCAGCCCCGGCTCCTTGATGGCTTCCTCGTAGTTGCCGATGCGGATGTCGGAGTGCCGCAGGATGTTGTTGGGATACTCGTTGTGCAGCAGCGGAGCGCTGTCCTGAATCGCCTTGAGGGGGTCGAGGACGAAGGGCAGCTCCTCATATTCGATCTTGATGAGATGCGCAGCCTGCGACGCGGCGACCTCGTTCTCCGCAACGATCGCTGCAACGTCGTCGCCGTAATAGCGGACATGGCGGTTTAACAGCCGACGGTCCGCGACGTCCTGATGCGCTTCCTCGACCGACCAGGGGTGACCGGCGGTGGGGAACTTGATGTCCGGTACGTCGAAGCAGGTGAAGATCTTCACCACGCCGTCAACCTTTTCCGCCGCAGAAATATCGACGGATTTTACATAGCCGTGGGCGATCGTGGAGCGGACCACGCGGGTGACCAGTGCGCTTCTGTCGCAGAGGTCGTCCGTGTATTTGGCTCTGCCGGTAGCCTTGTCGTAAGCATCGACGCGGGCTACGCTCTTGCCTACATTCATATTATGTAAACCTCCTACCGTTGTATTGAAGGGCACAAAGCCGCGCCCTTCGGAACGATTTTCACAAAAAAGTGCCTCGTTCTTTTCTTCCTTTCTAACTATAGCACAAAAATGACGGAAAATGAAGAATCGGCGTTATCCTATTTTTAAGATCACGCAGAATTCGACGATCGCGAACAAAGTGCCTGTGCATATTTTTTTAATCGGTGGAAAAAACGGTCAAAATCGGGTATACTGGAAACAGCAGAGCAAAAAGGAGACACAAACCATGCAGGAGACGACAAAAATCGGCTGCCTTGTGATGGCAGCGGGCAATTCCACCCGCTATCGGGGCAATAAGCTCGCGGCACTGCTGCGCGGCAAGCCCATTATCGAATACGCGCTCGACGCGGTTCCGACGGGGCGCTTTGCCGAGATCACCGTGGTCACGCAGTACCCCGAGATCGAGGAAATGGCAGCGCGCCGCGGCTTCCGCACCATCCGAAACGAACACCCCGATTGGGGCATCAGTCACACCATCCGCCTCGGCACGGAGGCAATGAAGGACTGTAACGCGATCTTATATATGGTCGCCGATCAGCCGCTTTTGGACGATGCCTCGGTGGAGCGGATTTTGGAGTGCTGGCGGCAGCACCCGTGTAACATCGTCGGTGCGTCGCATAACGGCAAGCGGGGCAACCCCTGTATCTTCCCGAAGGAATTTTTCGAGGAGCTGATGCAGCTTCGCGAGGACCACGGCGGCAATACCGTTATCCGACGTTATCCGGACCGCCTCTTGACCGTCGAGGTGGCACAGGAGGAGCTGACGGATGTCGATACGCCCGAGGCGCTGGAGGAGCTGAAAAAAGAAATATAAAACGAGCGGGAGCGCAGCAAAAAACTGTGCTCCCGATTTCTTTTTATTCCGCTTCGTAGAATGCCTTCATGCCCTTGTAGGTCATATAGGTATCGAGCTTGGAGACGAGCTCCATCGGCGCGTGCATGGACAGCACGGGAACGCCCGCGTCAACAGTCGGAATGTTGCGGTTTGCCATGTAGCAGGCGACCGTTCCGCCGCCGCCCTGATCGACCTTGCCCAGCTCGCCGGTCTGCCAAATGACGTCCTGCTCGGAAAACAGCTTGCGCACATAGCCCATGACCTCGGCTGCGGCGTCGGACGAGCCGGATTTGCCGCGGGCGCCGGTGTACTTAAAAATGCCGGTGCCGTAGTTGATCTTCGTGTTGTTCCGACGGTCGCACGTCTCGGCATAGATGGGATCAAAGGCGTTGCTCACGTCCGCCGACAGGCAGAAGGAGCTTTCAAAGCAGCGGCGGCGGTCCGCACCGGTCGCCTTGCACAGGTCGCGCATGAAGGTCTCAAAATACTGCCCCTGCATACCGGAGATACCGACCGAGCCGATCTCCTCCTTGTCCGCAAGGACACAGACGGCGGTCTTTTTCGGCGTGCCGAGGGTCAGCAGCGGCTTGAACGCGGCATAGGCACACACGCGGTCGTCGTGACCGTAGGCGGCAATGAGGCTGCGGTCGAAGCCGACGTCTCTTGCCGGACCTGCGGGGACCATCGTCAGCTCGGCGGAGAGGAAATCGTCCTCCGTCAGACCGTATTTTTCATGCAGCAGGCACAGAACGGCGAATTTGATGCGGTCCGCGCCCTCGTCGTCCTTCAGCGGACGGCTGCCGAGCAGAATGTTGAGATTTTCACCCGTCACGCCCTCTGCCAGCGTCTTTTTCATCTGGTCGGCGGCGAGATGAATCAGAAGATCGGTCACGCAGAAGATGGGATCGGCGGGGTCCTCGCCGACGGTGACCCTCACGACCGTGCCGTCCTTCTTGGCAACGACGCCGTGAATGGCAAGCGGGATGGTCGTCCACTGGTACTTCTTGATGCCGCCGTAGTAGTGAGTCTTGAAGTACGCCATTTCCGCGTCCTCATAGAGAGGATTCGGCTTGAGGTCCAGACGCGGGGAGTCGATGTGGGCGGCGCAGATGTGTGTGCCGTTGTTCAGACTCTCCGAGCCGATGACCGCAAAGATCACGCTCTTGCCGCAGTTGTTGCCGTAAACGCGGTCACCGGGCTTCAGCTCCATGCCGGGACGGTAGGCGCGGAAGCCTGCCTTTTCCGCTTCGGCGATCGTCCAATCGACCGCCTCGCGCTCAATCTTGCAGGTGCTGATGAAGTCCATATACTCCTTGCAGTACGGCTCCATTGCCGCCAGATCCGCCTCGGAGATGCGATCATAGCCGTTCTTGGGCGCAAAGAGTAATTCCTTGCGCAGTTCTTCGTAGTTTGCCATATGAATAACTCCTTTCAGAAATTGTTTACAGTCCTCGAGAAACTCCTGCCGCGTTTCGCGTCGGTTCTCTAAGGTATACGCTGCGGCGGCGGAGAACTCCGCGTCGCTCTTCTGCGCACGCAGGCGGGAGAGCGCGTAGTCGCGGGGGATCCCCTCGCGGCGCATCAGACGGGAGACGCGGGCTTCCTCGGGCGCGGTTACGGCAACGGTGGCATCGCACAGCTCTGCCAGCCCGCTTTCAAACAAGCCGACGGCGTCGATGACGGCAAACGGCTCGTTTCGTCCGTTCAGCCGCCGCCGCACCTCGCAAACGACGCGGGGGTGGGTGATCGCGTTGAGACGTCTAAGACCGTTCGGGTCGCCGAATACCAGCTCTCCCAAGACGCGGCGCTGTAATACACCGTTTTGAAAGGCTGCGGGAAATTCCGCTTCAATTGCCCGCAGCAGCGCGGTATCGTTTGCCAGCAGCTCGTGGTACAGCGCGTCGCAGTCAACGGTATACGCGCCCAGCTCCTTTGCCGCCAGCAGCAGCGTCGTCTTGCCGCAGCCCGACCCGCCGGTAATGCCGAGAATTTTCATGCGCCGACCTCCGGATCAATGACGCGGAAGGCGGCTGCCTTTTTCAGACGGTTGCCGACCGCGTAAGCTACGCCGCCGCCCTCGGGACAGCGGGCAAAAATGCGGCGCACGTCGGGTCTGTCCAGCTCGCGCAGGGCGGAAAACAGTCCCGCCGAGAGCGTGCGGACATCGGAGCGGCTCCCGTAGGCGAGGGCGGGACAGCCGTCATAGAGCGGCAGCTCCTCCTCGTAACAGAGCACCGCGTCGCCCGCCTGCAGCCGTGCGCGGATGTATTTTGCCGCCGCCTCGGACGAGCCGGAGACGATGTAGACCTCCGCACGGGGGGCGTAGTGCTTGTATTTCATGCCGGGGGCGCGGACAACGGCATCATTTGCGATCTGCCCCAGCACGGCGCGGTCAATGTCGATCTCGCCGAGCACCTCCCGAAGCTGCTCGGGGGTGATACCGCCCGGGCGCAGCAGCCGCGGGCGCTCACCCGACAGGTCGATTATGGTCGATTCCACGCCGACGCTGCAGGGACCGCCGTCGATCACCGCGTCGATCTTTCCGTCCGTGCCGTAATCGTGCAGGACGTGCTGCGCGGTGGTGGTGGAGGGCTTGCCGGAGAGGTTTGCCGACGGCGCGGCAATGGGGACGCCGGATTGCCGGATCAGCTCACGCGTCACCGCCGTCTGCGGGCAGCGGACGGCAACGGTGTCCAAATTTGCGGTGGTGCGGCGGGGGATACAGTCCCTGACCGGCAGGACCATCGTCAGCGGTCCGGGCCAAAATTTTTCCGCCAGCAGCCACGCACTGTTCGGAATATCGTGACAGTAACGCGTCAGCTCGGACGGCTCGGCGATATGGATGATGAGCGGGTTATCCTGCGGGCGCCCCTTGGCTTCGAAAATCTTCGCGACCGCAGCCTCGTCCGTTGCGTTTGCGCCCAAACCGTAGACCGTCTCGGTCGGGATGGCGACGATACCGCCTTCGCGGATGATCTCGGCGGCAATGCGCGGCGCCTGCGGGTCAGATGCGAATAGAATCTGCGTTTTCATGTCGTCTCCCCGCTTTCGCGCAATTTTTCGGCTTGATCGGCGGCAATGAGCGCGTCGATCAGCTCGTCGAGGTTGCCGTTCATAATGGAGTCGATTTTATAAAGCGTCAGACCGATACGGTGGTCGGTCACGCGGCTCTGCGGAAAGTTATAGGTGCGAATTTTTTCGTTGCGCATCCCGCTGCCGACCTGACTGCGCCGCTGACCGGAATATGCCGATTCAATGCGCTCCTGCTCCATTTGATAGAGCTTGGACGAGAGCATCATCATGCATTTTTCGCGGTTTTGAAACTGACTGCGCTCCTCCTGACAGGCGACGACGATGCCCGTGGGCTTGTGGATAAGCCGCACAGCGGAGGAGGTCTTGTTGATGTGCTGCCCGCCTGCGCCGGAGGAGCGGTAGACCTGCATTTCAATGTCCTCGGGACGAATATCGACCTCGGCTTCCTCCATTTCCGGCAGGACGGCGACCGTTGCCGTGGAGGTATGGACGCGCCCGCCGGATTCGGTCTCCGGCACGCGCTGCACGCGATGCACGCCCGACTCGAATTTCAGACGGGAAAACGCGCCTGTGCCGCGAATTTCAAAATCCGCCTCCTTGATCCCGCCCAGCTCCGTCTCGGCGTAGTTCAGCAGCTCCACGCTCCAGCCGCGGGCGGCGGCGTAGAGATTGTACATCCGAAACAAGCTGTGCGCGAACAGGGCGCTCTCCTCGCCGCCGACGCCGCCGCGAATCTCCATAATAACGCTCTTGTTGTCGTTCGGGTCCTGCGGCAGCAGAAGGATCTTCAGCTCCTGCTCCAGCGCCTCGCCGCGCTTCTTTGCGTCGGCAAACTCCTCCTGGCAGAGCGCCTTCAGCTCGGCGTCGTTCTGCCCACTCATCAACTCCAGCGCGTCCGCCATGTCCTGCTTGGCGCGGCGATAGGCACGGTAGGCGTTCACCAGCGGCTCCAGCTCCTTTTGCTCGCGCAGGTATGCCGCCGCCTTCCGCGGGTCGGCATAAAAGTCCGGCTGCTCGGTGCGGGCGCAAAGCTCAATATATTTGTCTTCCAATGCGTTCAGCTTATCTAACATGGATGCTCCTTACGGGAAATACCGAAATTTCCCTTTTATTCTATCAGAATTTCTGCGGCTTGTCCAGCCTGTAGACGTTGAAAACCGCCTCGGCGTGCTCGTCCAGCCGTGTCGTCCGTGCCAGTGCCTCGGCATTTTCTTTCCGAATTCGCCAGACATGCGGCGTCATGTACAACAGTTGCCGCACCGCTTCCGCCTGCGAGAGCGTGAAGTCGAATTTTAGCGTCTGCGTATGGAGAAGCGTAAAGCCGTCCAATGCGGGGCAGAGCACCTTTTCCCGCTCCCGCACCTCGGGGTAGATAATGCACTTGAGGGCGGGCAGATGGTTTGCGCCCGCCAAAACCTGAATAAAACAGCCCTCGGGCTTCAAAACGCGGGCAAATTCCGCCGCCGCAGTGAGGGCAAACATGGACAGCACGCAGTCAAAGCTTGCAGCCGCAAAGGGCAGATGCGCTGCCGTCGCCGTCAGCCAGTGCGCGTGCTTCTCCCGTGCGGCGGCAAAGCGGACGGCATCCTTTGAGATGTCAATGCCCCAGCGCTCGCCGACCTCGGTAAGTCCGGAAAGGTAATAGCCCTCGCCGCAGCCTGCGTCCAAGACGGTTCGCGCATTCGGCGCAAAGCGCTTGATAAGCGCTTGCAGCGTTTGCAGAATCGGCTGATAATATCCCGCGTCAAGAAAGCGGCGCCGTGCGGCGACCATCTCACGCGTATCGCCGGGGTGGAGAGAGTGCTTTTGCGTGACGGGCAAGAGGTTTACATAACCTTGCCGCGCAACATCGAAGCAATGACCGTTTTTGCAGCGCCACTGTGCCGCGCCGACCGTTAACGTCGCGCAGCAAACGGGGCAGAGGACCGGTATCATCAAATTTCTTCCTTTCTTTTCCGACCGCATTTTCCCGAAAACTGCACATAATAGCCGTATCACGGCGACGGAGGGAGGAAAAATGCGTGAAACGACTGCTTTGTATCCTTTTGCTTTGCGCGCTGCTCCCGCTGCCCATTCAGGCGGAGGAGCCGACGCGGTATGTCGCGCTGACCTTTGACGACGGACCCTCCGGACGCTTCACTGAGCGGCTGCTCGACGGGCTTGCCGAGCGCGGGGTCAGGGCGACGTTCTTCCTCTGCGGCTACCGTATTGATCAGTATCCGTCGTTGACGGCGCGTATTGCCGCAGAGGGACACGAGATCGGCACGCACGGCGACCGTCATGATTTTTTTACGCAGCTCTCCCGTGAGGGGGTTTGTGCGGACCTGGCGGCGGCGTCGGAGAAGATCGCCGCAGCGACGGGAAACGAGCCGACGCTCCTTCGCCCGCCCGGAGGATTGTTTGACACAGAGGTGCTGCGACAGACGGTCTGCGCAGGTCTGCCGATCGTGCTTTGGTCGGTCGATCCCGAGGACTGGCGCTGCTCCGACAGCGATGCCGTGACGCGGCGCATCGTCGGGGCGGCGACGGACGGCGACATCATTCTGATGCACGATATGTCCGATTCCAGCGTGGACGCGGCGCTGCGGGTGATCGACACGCTGCAAAATGAAAATTTTGCGTTCGTGACGGTCAGTGAGCTTGCCGCGCTGACGGGAACAGAGCTGCGCGGCGGGGAGACGTATTATCGGTTCTCCTTTGAAAAAAACGCTTCTATCGCTTCGCGGGAGGCACAGACCGACCCCTGTACAAAGTCGGGCTTCCCTCCGCCGCGACCGTTTAACGAGAAATTCAGCCGTTTTGCCGTTTCCCGCAGGTCGCCCGCCGTGCCGAACAGGACGTATCGGTAGCTTTCCCCGTTGCCCGCAAAAATTGCGCCGCCGCATTTTTTCGACAGCAGCTCGGCGTAGCGGCGCAGCAGCTCGGGCGGAAGCGCCTCATCGATGAGAAGCAGGCGATCGGTCACTGGGACGGCGGCTGCCTTCGCCGTGAGCAGGTCATTTTCCAAACCGGTCAGCCGGTATTTGAGCGCTGCCAGCTCGTCCAGCATCCGACGGACGGCAGCGGCAGTCTCCGCAGGCTTTGCCGAGAGTGCGGCGGAGACGGCGTGATTTTGTGCGCTGACCGTGTTCAGCCACTGCAGCGCCCGCCCGCCGCACAGCAGCTCAATGCGGGAACCGCCGTGGAAGCGGACGTTGGACAAAAGCTTGATCAGTCCGATCTCGCCCGTGCGGGAGACATGCGTCCCGCAGCAGGCGCAGAGGTCGATCCCCTCGATCTCGACCAGCCGCACCCGACCGCTCAGCTCCTTTTTGCTGCGGTAGGGCAGGGCGGCGAGCGCCTGTGCGTCGGGATAGAAAACGCGGAACGGCAGGTCGCGCCAGATCGCCTCGTTCGCGGCAAGCTCTGTCTGCGCAAGCTGTTCTGCGGTCAGCTCGCCGGAAAAATCAATGGTGACGACGTCGCTTCCCATGTGGAAGCCTACGTTGTCATAGCCGAAGCGGGCGTGGACGATACCGGAGACGATGTGTTCCCCCGAGTGCTGCTGCATGAGCGTGAAGCGGCGCTGCCAATCGATTTTCAACGCGACCTCCGCGCCGACGGGGAGAGGCGCGGCGCACAGGTGCACCACCTCGTCGTCTGCCTCGGAGACATCCGTGACCGCGACATCGGAGATCGTGCCGAGGTCGCACGGCTGCCCGCC
>OLSB01001713.1_pt1 | contig 20166 bp, 29 predicted proteins | sample 1672071 | NCBI WGS metagenome assembly OLSB01 (sample SAMEA3136642, study PRJEB25190) | human gut metagenome | biome: human gut; feature: human-associated habitat; material: faeces | place: Austria | collected 2013 | reverse complement strand
ATTATGAATGGCGAGAAAACTGAAAAGATGATGTATGTGTCTGGTGTAAATTGCAAACCAGACACTGCAATTCAAGAAATGCAGGATACAAAGAAAAGATTTGATAAAGAAGATGGAATAATATCTTATCATTTAATACAATCTTTTGATGGCAAAGAAGTATCTCCTAAAAAGTGCCACGAACTAGGATTACAATATGCTAAAGAATTATTTGGAGATGATTTTCAATTTGTAGTTGCAACACATTTAAATACAGATAATGTACACAACCATATAGTTATAAATTCTGTTTCTTTCAAAAGTGGATATAAGTTTTATAGTAACAGAGAAACCAAAGATTTTATAAGAATAACATCTGATTTCATATGTAGAGAAAATGGATTAAGTGTTATAAAAACTCCTTGGAAGAATAAAGGTTATTATAAGTTGTATGCTAAAAATAATCCATATATGCAATTAGTAAAAAAAGATATAGATGAAGCGATATCAATTTCAAATTCTTATAAAGGCTTTGTATCAAAGTTAGAATCAAAAGGTTATTATGTTTCAGAAAATGAAGATACAGGACTTGTGATTGAAAGAGATAATAGTTATCAAGTTGTAAGACCACAAGAACTATTTGGAGATAATTATACCAAAGAAAAGATAAGATATAGAATTGAAAACAAAATTTATAATCAAGTGTATATTCCAAAGAAAAAATATAAAATGAGTATTGAAGAATATAATAAATTCAAGCAAAAGCAAAGAGAACATAAATTACGAGAACTTCCTGCATTGTATATTTTAATATGCTTATTATTAAAAATTGACCCACTTTCTGAAAAAATTGAGATTAAAGACTACAAAATACCAATTACAAAAGAAATGAAAATATCTTTAAAACATTTAGATAGCCTGAGTCAACAAACTATTTTACTTGCTGAAAGTAAAATTACTAGTTTAGAAGAACTCAAATCTTATAGATACAATTTAGAGGAGAATTTAAGAATTTTAAAAGGAAAAAGAGAAAATCTATGGCGAAAAAGAAAAAAAGAAATAAACCCAAAAATCAAAGAAAAAATTATGCACGAAATTAGCGATTTAACCTCTTTAATCAAGAAAGACAATAAAGAGATCGTTAACTGCTATGAAATTGAAAATAGGACTATTCTGCTTAAAAATCAACTTGAACTTGAAAAATCAAAAGAGATTGTTAAGGATAAGAAAAAAGATAAGAAAAAGTCGAGAGAACGATGATTTTTGACATTTTATGTTAATTGTAGTATAATAATTATTAGATACCTAATGGTATACTACAACTTAAATGGACTACAGATAATGTGGTCAAGTCCTATAAGGGCGGAAAGGATTACTATGAAAATCAACATGAACGAGACTCTCTATGCAGGCTGTGTATTCCTCGGCGGAACTTGTGCTAACAGCACTTGGCGGAGTGAGCTGATCGAAAAGCTCCATGCTAATGTTCCTTACTTTGACCCGCAGGTAGCGGAATGGACCGAAGCTGACGCAGCGCGTGAAGATGCGTGCAAGCCGGTGGCAAGATTCAATGTCTTTGTCATTACCGGAGATGCTCTCGGAACATACTCTGGCTGGGAGATTCATGAAGAAGCAACGAAAGACGCTTCAAGACTGATCTTCTGCACGGTCGGAGAACTCCCTGCAAACCAAGTCAAGGGAATCGGCAAAATCAAGAAAGGACTTACCCGTATGGGCGCAACTGTTTGCGAAAGCCTGGACGAAATTGCTGCCATTCTCAACGAGGCATACGCTACCGAAAAGTAACCTGGCATCAAGCTTGGTGTACCTGGCATTATGCCACACCCGTTTGAGTAAAATCATTCGGGTGTTTTCTTTTTATTCAATATTACTATCTATCCAATTCAAAAATGCCTTACTTCCATCCTTTATTTCAATGTATGAAATTTCAGCAACTTCATAATTATGTATTTTCTTTATTTCAGTTTCTATTTTGCCAAATAAACTTTCTTTTGTTCTAAATTCTAATTTATATTCATCACATTCTTCCAATTCATTATTCCACCAATATTTAGAATGAACTTTTGAAATTTGAGTTCCTGCTACTAATTTTTTATCAAGCAATATATTTATTATATTGTTCGCTATTTCTTCTTTATTACAAAATGTTGTTACAATTATATATTTATCCATTTTCTTTAATCTCCTTACTTTTATTAACCATTTTTTCATTATATACGGCTATAAATGTTGAAATAATAGAAACAATATTTGAAGTTATTCCAGCTATTGAAAATACACAAATATTATATACAAGCCACAAAAAATAGCAGTAAAAAGCACATTTTTTAACTTTTAATTCATTCCCATTCCATACAAAGTATAAATATATTATTGCTGCAATAATTGGTAATATAGAATATATATTTTTATATGTTAATATTCCTGATACCAAATATATGATAAACATTGCAATTAGTACTATATTATTATTAAATTTCTTATTCTTTTCTTTAACAATTATTATTTCATTTCTAACTAATGCAATTACTTTGGTAATGCAACCACTATATGCACCTAATAATATATAGTGAATTATATCTAATACATTTGCAACCATCATAGTTTGAAATATTTCGCTTTTCTTTTTTCTATGGTACGCAATTAAAGATAAAATAAATGCTATAAATCCTGCTACTTGTGATATTACATAAACTATATTCATTTAATTTTCTTCTCCCATATTTTTCTTATGTATTTTAAAGATAGTGTTGATAATGTGAAACCAATAACAGGAACTAATGAGCTTAAAAGAATGTTAGAGTAATTCCTTACTATGTATGAGTAAGCAATTACAACTATATATGTTAATATGCAAATACATATTTTCCTAGTCCAACAAGTTTCCCATTTTTTATCTAATTCAACTCTTTTATTTCTAGTTTTAATATTTTCAATTTCTTTTTCTATATCTTTTAATTCCATTTTAAACCTCTTTATTCAAAAAATTTTTTCCTGCTTCAATTACATTAGTATTATCTTTTATTAATGGTTCTTCAGTACCATCTTCCTTTATGCAATTGATATATTCAAAGTCTCCACCTATTCTTACATATTGACTTCCACCATCTATTGAACAAGCTCCACATTTACAGCTTACACAATCATGCAAATCTTTTGATTCAATTATATCATTGCATTTCAAACATCTAATTTTCATTGTTATTAATTTATCTCCTATGGTACATATATTTATTTTAAATTTACTTCTTTTAAAAATTCATCCAAAATAAATTCTTTGTTATATTCATCAATTATAATATATTTAGACTCATTTTCTTTATAAAAATTCACAAAACAATTTAAGTCTGTAAAATTACGAAATCTAAAATCTCCTGCAATTTGTACACCAATAACATAGTTATTAATCGGGTCAATATATAATTTTGTTTCATTAGTGTATTCAGGTTCATATTGTCTACATTCTTCTATAACATCTTCATTATTAATGGGCAATATACTAGCAACTCTATTATTAAGTTCTTCATATAATTTATTAAGTTTTGTATTAAAATCTTCTTCTAATACTTTTAACTCATCTATTATTTTATTAGTAATTTTTCTATCTCTTAAATAGTATGTACAAGACATATTTAACCTCATTTCTTAAATTTGCCAATGATATTGGCAAATTTATAGACTATCTTACGAATTCATAATTATCAGTAGGAAGTTTTGCACCACTTCTTTTTAGTAGCTCAAAGTCATCATATTCTGTCATATCATAAGTAGCTAAAATCTCTTTAATTTCTGGTCTTGTTGGTTCTGGCAATCTTGCTGCAAAATTAGCAAATAATTTTGGATTATCATATAATGCATTAATTTGTGGAAATGCTACAAGCAGTTTAAAACCTACTTTTTGAGCTTCCTTAACATTATCTAAAATGTATTTAAAATAAAATGTATTTTCTTGTTTATATAATTCTGCAACCTTATATTTATTACCTGTATTTACATCTGTCCAGACTAAATAAACTAAATCTTTTTCCATTTTAATCCTCGCTTTCTAGATTATATATCTCAATAATTCTATTTTTTCTATCAATTATAAATTGTTTTAATAATTTCTTCATTTGATTACTTATAATTGTATCATCAAAATTACTTAAAATAGTATCAATTGATTGTTCTGTTATATTTTCTCTAATAATTTTAACAAAATCTACTGTTTCATTATAGTATTCATCTTTTAGATTTTTAACTAACTCAAAATGTCTAATAGGTCGTATATTGTTCCAACCTATAGCTGATTTTGATTTTGTATTTATAATAGCTTCATATTTCATTTTATCTTTTAAAATTGTTTCTATATCATTTTCATTAATATATGAACATAGTGACGAACCATTATCATATAAAGGACTTATAGTCATTGCATTAACTGGGAAAAGTCCTTTTTCTAAAGATAAAAATGCTTTTGTTTCTGTAATTCCCCAATTACTATGATGTCTATCACTATTTCCTATAAGTGCATCAAATAATACTATTTTAGAAATTGTGCTTATTCCTAATATTCCTTTCATACTTTCTACAATCATTTGAAAAGAATAAGGCATATCAGAATATTTATCTACCAATGTATCTCTATCATAATAAGGATATTTTCCTAAAATAAATTCTACCCCTTCACTAAGAGAAGTAATATTACTTAAAAAACTATAACTCATTGAGCCGATTCTTCCGTTTATATGTACCCATATCAATTTTAGAACATTCAACATTTATTAGTTTTCCTATTTCTTCAGCTAATTTTTCAGCCCAATATTCGCCTGTTATTGTTCCATCATGTTTTACTTTAGGAAATTTAAAAAGTCCTTTTTCATTTGTTTCAGGATTTACAAGCCATATTTTCTCACTTGCACCGCTACCAAATTTTCCTGAGACTTTATCTTCAATCCAATTATCAAAGTTTTTTACTTCAAACATTTAGTACCTCCAATCTATAAATCTTTATTATTTTTCATCCAATCATTTAATGTCTTTTCATTAATTTTACCACTTTTAAAATCTTTAATCTTTCCTTGTGCTGTTTTTTTCCAATTATTAAATCTTTCCTTATCTTTTTCAGTAGCATTAGGATTCCTTGATAGTTCCATTAATCTTTTTTGGTATGTTCTTCTATAAATTAATAAACCTTCAACATCATTTATAGCTTTATTATATGTAGTACGAGCACCTAATTCTCTACAAGTTTTATCATTGTATTTTTCAGGTGGTAGATCGCAATAAACTTCTGCGTGTCTATGTAGTGGAATAAAGTATCTTCCACAATTCTTACAAATCTTAATGCTTATATCGTTATTTACAAGTTCATTAAGTACTATAAAAAGAATACTACTTAATTCTGTACTAGAATATTTATTACTTGTTTGCAGACTTATTTCATCTTTGTTAAGTAATTTATTAATGTCAGAAAGCTTTACATGTTCAAAATCATTTTTGAAAATAGATGAAGTACTATATAGTATCTCAACATTTTCAGAATATTTAATCATATTATTTTTAATTGCATATGCTTGAAATTTAGTAATACGATTATATTTTTCATCTTCACTATCTTTGCTAAGGTTATATACATAATTTATACAATCCCTAAACTGATTTTGCAAATGCGTAAGTTTAGCTCTAGACGCTTCAAAATATTTTTTTGTTATTCTTTTAAATTCTTCTGGATTCTCATAATCTATTTTTAAACGAAAATTCTTTTTAACTTTGTTATTAGTATTTGGATTATTTAATAATTCAAAACCATATAAGCAAAAGAAATCTTTATTTGCATATTCATATTTATCTAATCTACAATTAATAAAATTTATTAAAATTCTTCCTAATTGTTCTTCAAAAGGATGATCCATATCTAGTAGCATCATTTGTATAAAATGTTTGTTAAATGTTGCTTGATTTTTTTTTGGACTCGTCTTTGGTATAGAAAAATGAGGATTATAGAAAATATGACGATATTTTGAATTTTTGCTATTTACTATATTATTATAATAATGATTCATCGGTGTAGCATAGTATTCTTTTTTATTGTTTATATCGAACCATATAAAAAAGCCAGAAGCATTATCAGTAGTAGCTTTTAATGGCATCTTTTCATTACCTCCTTAAAAAAACTTGTGAGAAATTTTATAAAATTTGTAAAATTTTATTGACATTTATAAAATGTGAGTATATAATGACAATGAAATTAGAAAAGTAAAATTTCTCACTTCTTAATTAATGATACTACAAAATGGAAAAATATGCAATAGAAATGAGAAAATTTATTGAATATCTATATGAAAGGAGGGATTAGATATGTCAGATGTAAAACTTAAAGAAAAGCCAATGCCAGTAATTTATACAACAGAAGATATTTGCAAAATATTTCATATTGGTAGAGTAAAATGTTTAGAGCTATTTCACAGAGCTGATTTTCCAGCACAGAAATATGGCAGAGGCTTTGGAATTGAAGCAAATGCTTTAACAAACTATATGAGCTCTAGACACATTGTTTGTTAAAAAAAGAGATTTAGAATTGGCACTTCTAAACCTCTTATAACCCACATGGGAATGTCTTCCTATGTAAATTCTCTAAAAATATTATAGCATAATCAAATAAAAAATTGCAAGACATTCCCTTTAGAATTTTATGAAGGGAGAATAAAATGGCTAAAAATAAAGAATTTGTCGAAGGTATCGACTATGTAGTAACAATTAGAAAACGAAAGAAATTTATTAAGAATCCAAAGAAAAATACTTGTCCTATATGTGAAAATTGTAATCATAAAAATTTGTGTTTGAATAGAAGAAACAAAGAAACTATGGAAAGGTGCAACAAGTGTAAGAATTGTAGTGATTGTGATAATTGCGATAAATTCCACTTTTACAATGAATATGAAGGAAGACTTTTAAAACTTGGAATAAATGCAAATACAGGAAAAGCTATTAGACAATCTTTTTCTGGTAAATCAGAAGAAGTTGTTTTAGAAAAGTTAAGAAAGCAATTTATTAAAAATAAAGAAGAAGGAATTAAAGAAACAATTTATACACCAAACGAAACTTCTATAATAGAACTTGCTAATGAAATTGAAGAAAAGAAATTTAAACTTTCTACAACACATGGTTCAGGATACAATAGAAATATGCAGACTATAAAAGCTTGTAGTGCATACAACTTTATGTTCAAACCTATTCAAAATGTAACAAGAACAGATATAGAACGATTTTTACAAGCAGAAAAGCATAAATCTAATTCTTCTATTTCTAAAGAGTATGCTATTATCAAGAATACGTTTGCACTTGCGTATAAAAAACATCTAATTGATAGAGATATTGCATTAGACTTTAATATTGATCCAGTAGAAAAACCTAAAAGTGAAAAGCAAGATAAAGATGTTGTTGCTTTTACAATAAGAGAAGAATATACACTAATTCAGTATATGAATACACATTACTCAAAATACAATAATATGCTTTTGTTAGCACTTTACACAGGAATGAGGATTGGAGAAGTTTTGGCATTAACAATTGAAGACTTTGATTTTGATGAAGGTTATGGAACAATTAGTGTAAATAAAACCCTAACCAAAAATAAAAGTGGAAAAACAATTATTGGAAATGTTACTAAAACTAAAAATGGTAAAAGAAATTTGCATTTAGATAAAGTTTCAAAAGAAGTTGCACTAAAAGCAATTGAAGAAATGACATCAAATAAGAGAAATCTAATATTCCTTCGTAGAGATGGAAAAATTTATTATCCTAGTCAAGTAAATAGTGCATTTAAAAGAATTTGTAAAAATGCAGGAATTAAAGTAATTATGGCTAAACACAGAAAAGTGTCTAAATCAAAAGGAGTTCACTATGTAAATGAAAAAACAAGTGAAGCACATACTCATATGTTAAGACACACATTCGCAACTAGATGTATTGAGGCAGGAATGGATTTAGCAACACTGCAAAAAGTTTTAGGACACGCAAATATTCAAACAACAATAAATATTTATGGAGATATATTTGATTATCATCAGAAAAATCAAATGTATAAATACACAGAATATATGGACAAAATGAATGAAAAATATGAAAAACTATTTGAAAATAATACGATACAAGAATAGAATAATAATAAATAATTTGATAGAAAATATATTCCCGACAATGTCGGGACAAAGATACGAAATTTGGAAAAGCCTGAAGGTGTAAGAAAAGATGAGTAAAAATTTAAGCCCATCTGCACCAAAATCGAGTGAAAATAAAAGTTCACTCGATTTTTTAGTCTTTTTATGAAGATAAATTTGTGCCAAAATTCCCCGTCCCTATTGGCATAAGGTTAGCCGACCTTATGTTTTGGGAACGAACGCCACTAAGTGGGTAGTAGGGAAAGGAAAAATTATGGCTACATTACAGGTACGGATCGAAAACGGTTTCTTTGTAGGAACAAACGGTTGCTATGTCAGCACAGTTGAACCTACACACGTCATCGCAAATGGCTGGGAATGCCTTATTGATGAGGACGGAACTATCAAATGCGATGCTGTCAGAGGATATTCCGATGGTGAGCATAGCATGAGATATGTAATCCAGCCGAATGGATTTGCAAAACTGACGCTTAAGGTTCCTGATGATAAGGTAAAGACTTTAAGAAAAGGTTTTGTAACTCCAAAAGGGACAAAGTTGTCTGATGGACTTCTTGGATTAGCTGGGGGCTATATCGATGAGCGTTATGCTTATTTTAGAGATGGCTCATTCCAGAAATTCTTGGAAGAACATGGGATTTCTGCTGTAAAGCATGAAAATCCGAATCAGACATTTTCTATTCGTAATGCAAGATATGGTGGTGGTGAATGCTATTCCTACTTGCTTACAGATGGAAAAGTTGAAGAAGAAGGATACAGTACCGAAAGCTGGGAAGAAAGTTGTCCTGGTACATGTGCTTATGAGGGAAATGAGTACCTTAAAGTTACTGGTGCGACATGGGCAATTCATAAACAGACTCAGCATGAAGGCGACAGCCATAATTGCTTCCGCATCCTTTATACTCTTGAAAAGGATTTGACCAAATTGGTTGGAATTCCTAATATAAGAGAAAAGGAGGAAAAAATCTCTCTGTTGAGAGAAGTTGGAAGCAAGGGCTTTCTTTCCCTGGAAGAATTGGAAAAATCTCTCCTTGAGATAGTTCCGAATTTGAAAGGAAAAAGGGAGTGCAAAGATCCGGAGTATGTTCAGGTAGATCGGGTGTACTATCACTTAAGTAGTATGCTTGAAACCAACAATGGGAACTTAATTAGCTTCTCAAGTTCTAATGAAGCCAAAAAGGCTTTAGAGGAATTAAGAGGAATTAAGTTTGAGAGCTCCGAAATGCTGGAAAACTATCTGTTCGAGCATGGATTTAAAGATGCAGGTGTTACTCGGTACTATGCTTATGTTTCCACAAATGATGAGAAAACAAAAGTATGGATTGAGATGCGCCCGAGCACTTCAAAAGCTCATGGATTTAATGGTTTTTGCAGAGATTTTTGGACTGCAGAAATCTAATCCAAGATCAAAGTTAGTTCTTTATGTTGCAAAGAGCAGACCTTAGATTTAGGGTCTGCTCTTTGCAGTTAAATTATTTTAGACGCAAAAAAATAAGAGTTAATTAACTCTTATCTCAATTATCTAAATATCCTATTTGGGATTTCATCGTTTGCTATCTCCTTGTTGCTAATTATATATTAACATATTTTTATAACCGTAGTTTGACATTAAATTGAATTTTTTAGATATCTTTAAGCTTAGAACCATAAGCTTTTAATTTTGTCAACTTTTTCTTCTTTTCCTCTTGGCTTACCTATGTGTTATGGGCTTTCCCCTGGAAATACTAATGATTGTTTAACTTTAAAACCTATGATTCAAAAGCTACAAAAAGATTATTCTGTTGATAGAGTTATTGTTGTTGCTGATAAGGAACTTAATACTGGTAAAAACATTGTTTATCAAAAAGCTATTGGTAATGGCTATGTTATGAGTCTTAGTATTAGAGGAGTTAATCAAGAACTTAAAGATTTTGTTTTAAATGAAGACGGCTATACATATAATCAAGATAAAACATATAAAAAGAAATCTCGCCGTTATCCTAGAGAAGTTAAATATATAAAAAATGTTAATGGTAAAGAAGTTGAAGCTAAAATTACTGTTGACGAAAAACAAGTAATATTTTGGAGTGCTGATTATGCCAAACGTGCTAAAGCTGAACATCAGCCTGCTATTGATAAAGCTAAAGACTTAATAGGCAATGTTCAAAAATATAATAAGAAAAATTGTTATGGAGCTAGTAAGTATGTTAAACATCTTGTATTTGATGAACAAACTGGTGAAATTATTAAAGCAAAATCTAAATATCTTGCCTTAGTGCTTAGTAGAGTTCTTCAATATAAACTGGATAAAAAATATTCTGTTGGTAAAATACTTGAAAGTCTTAGTAAATGCAACTGCCAAAATCTAGAAGAGAATATTTACAGATTTAATTATTATGATACTGTATTAAAAGAAATTGGTGAAGTTATTGACGTTGATTTTTCCTTAAAAAAATAGGACTTTACAAAATATTAAAGAAAATTTAGCATTATCTAAAAAAAAAGTTAGTTTTTCACAAGAACTTTCAGAAACATTTTACGCACTTAAAACTCAGTTATACCAGCTAGTTTAAGTGCGTATTTCCATTATTTTACTGTCAAACTCAGGTTATATGTCAAATGTTTTTCAAAAATTCAAAAAATGAAAAATTTCTATACAAGTATGCTTAAATGTGCTATAATATAACTACATAATGTTTTGTTTATGTAATATTATTAAGGAGGAATACTCATGAATCAAACAAAAGTGATAAACAAACAGTCTTGCATTATTTTAGCATCCAAATCTGCAGTCAGAAAACAGCAAATGATAGATGCAGGTATGCCGTTCGAGGTAATCGTTAGTGATGCAGATGAAACTCCTAACGAAACAAAATCTTTTAGAGCACAATTGGCAGAAATTGCAATGCGTAAAGCTAATGTAGTTTTAAGTCAAACTTCGGAGAGAGGAATACGTCTTATTATTGCTGCTGACCAGAATATTGTGTTTGATGGACACATGTATGGTAAACCTGAGAATATTGATAACGCACGTAAACTTATTAGGAGTATGCAAGGAAGAGATGATATTTATGCTTATACTGGAAATGCAGTATTTATTGCAGATGGAGCAGAAGTTCTTGAGTCAACAAATATTACTGATATTTCAAGATTAAGCATGGACAAAATCTCTGATGAAGAACTCGAAGATTATTTGGAGAAGCAGGCACCTTTAACAAAGTGTGGCGGTTTTTCTATTACTGATGCACCTTTTGTTCATTTACAGGAAGGTAGATATTCTACTGCTTGTGGTATGACGATTGAGATTGCACAGGAAATGAGTAAAGCTCTTTAAACCTAATATTTCACACTTGAGCAATATTGAATTGCTAAGCAGAGTTCTGTTATTCAGAACTCTGCTTATTTAAAGTAATTTTAAAAATAGTCTTTTTGTTAAGATAATTTTTTATTGACAAAGCCAATAATGAATGGTATATTTATCGTAGTAGGAGGAATATTAATGAATAAAAAAATATTAATAATAGGAATATCAACATTTATAATATTAATTCTTGCACTTACTGTTGTGCTTGTAAAAATAAATAAGAACAAACAAAATACAGATAAAATCACAATAATTTATATTGAAAATGAAGAAGAAAAACAGATAGAGCTAACAGAAAAAAATGATATAAAAATAGTTAACAATTATCTAAAGACTATCAAAGAAGAAGAACCGATAGATTCAAAATTAGCTCTTGTTAATGAAATTGTTATTAAATTAGATAGCAAAGAAGAGATTATTATTCAAACTTCAGTGGAAAAATATTGTTATTTCAAAGATACAAATATAAAGAAATTAGTAAGAATGCCAGACGGTTTATTGGATTTTGTAAAAAATAAAACAAACATAAAATAAAGGTGGGAACTTATGTTAGAATTAGAAGAAAATAAGCAAAAACTTATTTCTTATGAAAAAAAATTAAAAAATATTAGTGATTCTCTTTGACATAGCTGGATTATCTAAAAAATCATCCATATTACAAAAAGAAATAGAGTCTCCAGAATTTTGGAATGATATTGAAAAAGCTAATAAAACTATGTCTAATCTAAAGCAGATACAAAATAAAATAGATAAATTTAACAACTTAAAAAACAATTTAGAGGCTTCATTGGAGCTAAATGATTTACTTATTATTGATAATGATGAAACCCTTTCAAAAGAACTTTTAAATAGCACAGAACAATTATTAAAAAAGATAGAAGAATTAGAAATTGAAACACTTTTATCTGGCAGATATGATAAGAACAATGCCATTATAACACTTCACCCTGGAGCAGGAGGAACAGAATCACAAGATTGGGTAGAGATGCTATATAGAATGTATGGCAAATGGTGTAACAAAAATGGATTCGATTTAAAGGAACTAGACTATTTAGAAGGTGATGAGGCTGGAATAAAAAGCGTAACAGCATTGATTTCTGGCGAAAATGCTTATGGATATTTGAAAGGCGAAATGGGAGTGCATAGGTTAATTAGAATATCTCCTTTTGATAGTGGAGGAAGAAGACATACTTCATTTGCTTCTGTTGAAGTTTTACCAGAAATAAGTGATGATATGGATATTTATATTAATCCTGATGATTTAAGAATAGATACATTTAGAGCTTCACGGAGCAGGTGGACAACACATAAATAAAACAGATTCAGCAATAAGAATAACACATATTCCTACCAATATAGTAGTTTCTTGTCAGTCAGAGAGGTCTCAAATTCAAAACAAAGAAACTGCAATGAAAATGTTAAAGTCTAAATTATTAGAATTAAAAGAAAAAGAACAAAAAGAAAAAATTGAAGATTTAAAAGGAGTGCAAAAAGATATAGCGTGGGGAAGCCAAATAAGGTCATATATTTTTTGCCCATACACGTTAGTTAAAGACCATAGAACTGGTTATGAAATTCGGAAATATTCAATCAGTGATGGACCGGTGAATTAAATCAATTTATAGAAGAATATTTAAAATTACAATGTAATTCTTAAATTAATAGAAGGTGCGAATTCAAAAGAATTCGCACCTTCGTTGCTACCGTGCAATAGTAATTCTTACTGGTATATAACCAACTTTTTCCTCCATAACCTCAAGGCTGAATGCCAGGTTATATTTATGTACAACTGTCGATACTATTCCTATAAGCAGCAAAAGCTGTTGGTCAGGAGAACAAACATACTTCAAAGAGTGATCTTCCTCAGAAACTTTTTCGTTAAAGAAAAAAATTTCCGTTTGCTCGGAAGAGCAAGAATACACCAACCTTGAAACAAGGTCATCAATCTGTTTTTTGAAAATGGTGTCGCAAGAAAATAAACAGTCCTTGCAAGACGACCTTTTTTTTGTTGAGTTACACATACTACTTTTCCTCCTAAAAATATTTGTTTTAACTAATTTAATTTGGAAGTAGAAGTATTTAATACCTCCAAATGTAAATTTGCACGTATGAAACTATTATTAGAAAATCGATCTGGAAGGACGTTTTCATAGTTACATATATAGATTTTTATAGAAGATGGGATACCATTAGAACTGTTGCAAAATTCTTTGATGGCTGATTCAATATACATTTTTTCTTCTTCAGAAGAAATAAGATAGGAAATATCGATTCCTTTTTTATATTCTTCAGAATTCATACAAAGCATTGCTGAAAAAAGAAGCAAGTAGTTTATATCTTCTTCAATCACTTTACGGGATTTTGCAACTGAAGGAAACCTAAATGTATTCCATTCCAAACTTATACTATATAAGTCTGGAGAAACCCTAGAATTGCTTTGGAAAAAGTCATTAACCTTAAGAACTCTACGATAACCAATATGTAAAAGATTGGCATTATAGATATCTATAGCAGTATCAAGAATTTTTTTCTTCATGATAGTGGTTAATGTTGTTGTAATAAATCTGTGTCCATCATGGTAAGTATATGCATTCGGAAAAAAGATTTTGATATTCTTTTTGCCAGAATTGTCACTTAATCTGCCAAGAGATGTAGAAATAAGCCTACATAGGGCTAATTCAATCTTATGAATACTTTCATCTTTTTTAGAAATACTGTTACTTTCTAGAGCCATGCTTTCTACGGTTATTGTATAGTAACATGGTTCTGATAAAAGAATAATGCTTTTAACAAAAAACATACGAGTTCCAAAGTTGGTAAGAACGGGATCAGAATTTACATATGACATTGCCATAAGAATAGCTGAAATCTGATCATTCTTAGAGCAAGAGATATATCCTTTACTAATATAAAGCTTATAATTAGCAAAGAAAAAAGAGAATGTATATCTAATTGTCCCTTTAGTATTTTGACATTCGGATTGTATCTTCCTTCTAAGACCTGCTGCAATTTCTACAGCAAAGTCATCATACATATACCGCTCAAATGCCTCTCTCAAAGTTTGTGAATCATACATAAAATAGATGCCCTCCTTATAAATTTTTCAATGTCCGATTCGCCAATTGCCTGATAGCTAGATTGAAGAGAATTTATCCGTACTCTCTTCCTTACGGAATGTGCGTAATGCACATTTGACATAATATAAATTACACATCAATGTAATTTCTAAAGAATTTTATCACATTATGTCAATTTTGTCAACCTAAAGAGGTGTAATATTAACATTTAATTATTTTCACAAAAATTTATGTTTACACATATAATAATAGTATAATCTGTGAAATGAGGTGCAAATATATGAGCTTAATTGTGCAAAAATTTGGAGGTACTTCGGTAGCAGATACGAAAAAGCTATTTATTGTTACAGAAAGAATATTAGAAGAATATAATAAAAATAGTAAAATTGTTGTTGTAGTTTCTGCACAAGGAAAATTAACAGATACATTAATAAAAGAAGAATTAGAAATTACTAAAACTCCTGTAAGTAGAGAACATGATGTTTTAGTTTCAACAGGAGAGCAAATTACAGTAGCAAAGCTTTCTATGCTTTTGCAAGATTTAGGATATAATGCTATTTCATACTTAGGTTGGCAGATTCCAATCATAACAAATAATTGTTTCGGAAATGCAGATATATTAAATATACAAACGGCTAATATTGAAAAAAAATTAGCTGAAGGTAAAATTGTTATTGTAGCTGGATTTCAAGGAATAAATGAAAAAGGAGAAATAACCACATTAGGAAGAGGCGGTTCAGATACTACAGCAGTAGCACTTGCTGTATTTTTACATGCAGATAAATTATATATATATACTGATGTAGATGGTGTATATTCAGAAGACCCAAATATTAATAAAAATGCAAAAAAATATGATGAAATATCTTATGATAAAATGTTAGAAATGGCCAATAATGGAGCTAAAGTTCTTCATAATAAATGTGTGCAATATGCAAAAGAGAATAATATTCCGATAATAGTAAAATCAACTTTTGAACCGGGAAATGGTACCTTAGTTCATTAAAATAAAGGATGGATATATTCTATCTATCCTTTTTAGTAGTTCTAAAAAGACAAGATGTGAATATTATAATATTACAACAAAAGTTACTAGATAATGATTTTTTATAGATACACCAGCTCCTTAGGGATGTATCTCAAAGAAAGGATGTGTAATTATTTATGTCTATAGAAGAAAGAAAAATAATTAGTAATACTATTCCACAAAATATTATATTAGAAAATCGTGAAAAGCTAACATTGTCTGGAGTTCGCGATGTTTTAAGTTTTGACGATCAAATTGTTATTGTAGAAACCGAATTAGGTCTATTAACTATAAAAGGTCAAAATTTAAAAATAACAAAATTAAGTATTGATACAGGAGATGTAGTAGTAGAAGGAGATATTTTGAATTTAGGATATTCAGAAAAAACTTTAGATAAAAAAGGAACTTCTATAATGAATAAATTATTTAGATAGAAGGGTGATACTTTGAGCAATCAAGCTTATATTTTTGGTATATTTATATTAAATGGATTTATTATAGGAATATTATTTGACATGTTTCGCAGTTTTAGGAAAATTCTTAAAACACCTGATTTTATTACATATATACATGATATTTTGTTTTGGGCTCTAACAGGTGGAATTCTTACATATTCTATTTTTAAATTTAATAACGGGAAGCTTAGAAGTTATATATTTTTAGGAGTTATACTTGGAATATTAGTTTATATGCTTATATTTAGCAAAATTTTCTTAAAGATAAATACAAATATATTAAATCTTATATAAAACATGATAATTTTTACTATTATAAAGCCTGTAATATATATATATATTTTTGTTAAAAAGTTAGTTTTTAAGCCTGTTAGATTTATTTTTATTATGGAACTAAATATTTCATCTAAATACATGATGCCACTAACCCGACATGAATTGGAACTGAAAAAAAGTAAATATAAGAAGGATTTGCAATAAGTTTGTTGAATATTATATTAGATATAATATTTATTATCTAATAATATCATTTTATGGAGATTACAAATGAAAAATAAGAAGAAAAGCAATGTATTAAAAAAAATGTTATATGTAGCAATAATTGTATATGTGATAATCACATTTGCAAACCAACAAAAAACATTAAATTCATATAAAAATACAGAAAAATATTATGCTAAACAAATAGAGGAAAAACTTAGTTATCAACAAGAACTTAATGAAACCAAAAATAATATTAATTCAAAAGAATATATAGAAAAAGTTGCAAGGGAACAGTTGGACATGTATTTGCCAAATGAAAAAGTTTATGTTGCACAAGGTAGGTAGGTATAATTTTAACCTACCTTTATTCTAATTATATCTATTTTTATCTTATGATTTCCAAAGTTATAAAATTAAATAGGGGGGCTAAATAAATGGATTTTGAAAGTATGTCGTTTGCAGAATTAAAAGAATTAGCAAAAGAAAAAGGAGTAAAAAATATTTCAAAATTTAAAAAGGATGATGTGATTGCAATATTAAAAGATATAACATTCGAAGAAACTGATACCACGCAAGAACAACAATCTTCTTTTAAAGAAATTACAACAGAAGAAGGATATAAATTAACTAATGAAGGAGATGAAATAGTTACTGGCATATTAGAAGTGCTACCAGATGGATATGGATTCTTAAGAGGTGAAAATTATTTACCAACACCTAAGGATGTTTACGTCTCACCAGTACAAATAAAAAGATTTAGACTCGACACCGGGGATAAAATAAAAGGTATTAAGCGTATTCCAAAAGAATCGGAAAAATTTCCAGCATTAATATATGTTGGCGAAGTTAATGGACAACATCCTGAAAATGCTATGAAAAGGCGCTCTTTTGATGATTTAACTCCAATATATCCAAATAAAAGAATTCAGTTAGAAACAATTCCAACTGAATATACTATGCGACTTATGGATTTGATTTCTCCAATTGGAAAAGGGCAAAGAGGAATGATAGTGGCTCCACCTAAAGCGGGTAAAACCACGATATTAAAGAAAATAGCAAACAGCATAACTACTAACAATCCAGAAATTGAATTAATAGTATTGTTAATAGATGAAAGACCTGAAGAAGTTACTGATATGAAAAGGTCGATTAATGGAGATGTAATATATTCAACTTTTGATGAAGTACCTGAGCATCATGTAAAAGTGGCAGAAATGGTTTTAGAAAGAGCTAAAAGACTTGTTGAACAAAAGAAAGATGTTGTAATACTATTAGATAGTATTACAAGACTTGCAAGAGCATATAACTTAGTTATTCCATCATCTGGAAGGACCCTATCTGGTGGTTTAGATCCAAGTGCTCTTCATAAACCAAAACGTTTTTTTGGTGCTGCAAGAAACACTGAAGATGCTGGGAGCTTAACAATCTTAGCAACAGCTTTAGTTGAGACAGGAAGTAGAATGGATGATGTTATTTTTGAAGAATTTAAAGGAACTGGGAATATGGAGGTCCATTTAGATAGAAAACTTTCTGAAAAGAGAGTATTTCCAGCAATTGATATAAATAAATCAGGAACAAGAAAAGAAGAATTATTGTTATCAAAAGAAGAACTAGAAACAGTATTTGCCTTAAGAAAAACAATGGCTAATATGAATGTACAAGAAATGACAGAACAATTAATGGAACAAATTGTAGAAACAAAATCGAATCAAGAATTTATTGAAAGAATGAAATATTTCTTTAAAGATTAGCCTTTCCGAAGGAGATTATAATAATATGAAAAAGATAGTTTTTGCATCAAATAATGAGCATAAAATAAAAGAAGTAAAAGAAATTTTGAATAATGTTGAAATTTTAACATTAAAAGATATTGGATATAATGAAGAAATAGAAGAAACTGGTTCAACTTTTTTAGAAAATGCTTTAATAAAAGCAAGTAGTATAAGCAAATTTTTAAAAAGTAAAAATCTAAATTATGATGTGCTTGCAGATGATAGTGGTTTATGTTGCGAAGGATTGAATTTAGAGCCTGGTATATATAGTGCAAGATATTCTGGGGTACATGGATATACTCAAGCTAATAGAGATAAAGTAATAGCAAATTTAAAAGGAAAAGATAAAAAAGCATATTTCGTTTCACTAATTGTTTTATATCATATAGATGGAACATATGACTATAGAGAAGGAAAAACATATGGTAAAATAATAGATGAAGAAAGAGGGAACACATCTTTTGGATATGATTGTATCTTTCTTTCAGATGATTTAGGGAAAACTTTTGGTGAAGCAACAAATATTGAAAAAAACTCTGTATCGCACAGATTTAGAGCACTTAATCAAATAAAAAAAATTATAGAGTAAATGAAGGAGTAGTTTATGGAATTCTTTAAAAAGATAGTTGGAAATAGGATATATTTATCACCACAAGAAGTTTAACAAAATTTAATTGGATATCACGAACGGCTGAACTTGGAATATTATATCAGTTAGTTCAAATGTTAGTAATGAACCAGTAAATGAAGAAATATATGTTGGCGCTAGTAATAGAGTTAATAATTTAATAAAGTATGCAAAGGAAAATAACGTTGATGCTGATTTCTTTATTGGGGTTGAATCTGGAATAACAAATTTATTAGGTAAATGGTGCATTATTCAGATAGCAGTAATAAAAAATAAAAATGGGGAAGAGAGTTTTGGATCGAGCTCTGCATTTCCTGTACCAGATAGATATGTAGATGATATTATTAATTCCGATTTAGGAATTGTTATGAATAAAATATTTAATGGAAATGGTCAAAAAAATACAAAAGGGGCAATATCATATCTTACAAAAGAAGTGATTACAAGATATGATTTAACAAGAGAGGCTCTTATAATGGCATTAACAACATTTATTAATGGAGATATTTGGGCTAATTGAAAGCAAAGGGGTAAAATGGTAGTGCATGAAAAGAATACTAAAATATATATTATTTTAACATACACGGGAACAATATTGTCAAAAATCATAAAAATATTTACAAGAGATGAATTTGCGCATGTATCAATTTCATTAGATGTAAATTTAAAAGAAATTCAACTCTTTATATATATAGGGCAGGGAATATATTTGATTTTTTTAAATTAAAACATTGCGCAAAATCAAAGTTTTGTGCAAAAAGGAATAGGAGTAAAATATAGAATACTTAATTTTAGTATCCCCTTTCAAAATTACATATTCCTTGCCACAAGCTCATTCTAGCTGTTTTTATAGACAATAAACTACATTACTTTTTTATAAAAACCTCCTAAAATCGATTCTGAAGCTTCATTATTTTGTGTTATGTCTGGTTGGATTTTTTTTCATTATTGTAACCTAATAATTTATAAAAAAATTATATAACTTTAGATTATTTTTTCAAAAATTCGCAAATCCTTATATTTCAGTATTTTACCTTATTTTTCAGACAACAAACTATATGCCTAATTTTTAAAAACGGCTTAAAATCGATTCTCGTGCGTCACTTTTTTAGCCATTTTTCATCATTTTTAAAAAGTGCCTAAATTCCAAGCATTTCTATTAGAATTACATTATAATTATTATATTTTATAAATTGAACATTAAAATTAGAACATATAACTT
>OLSB01001711.1_pt1 | contig 20176 bp, 15 predicted proteins | sample 1672071 | NCBI WGS metagenome assembly OLSB01 (sample SAMEA3136642, study PRJEB25190) | human gut metagenome | biome: human gut; feature: human-associated habitat; material: faeces | place: Austria | collected 2013 | reverse complement strand
GATAGTTGCAGCCCGTGCGCGAAGCACTTCCTTACAGCTACCAATCTTGGATTGTACATCTATTTTACAGGAAACCGCACAAAAAATCAACCGTCCAAACGGATTTTTTTGCGCCTATTTACCTCGGTCACGCCAAAGCCTGGGCCAGGCCCACCATGACGGGCATGGTCAGGGCGGAGATAGCGGTCTGCACCGACACCAGAGACGATGCCAGCGATGTGTCGCAGCCGAACTTGGCGGAGAACATACTCAACAGCGCCGCCGGAGGGGCACTGGCGGCGATGAGCAGCACCAGCGTCAGGTCGTGAGGCACGTGGAGCAGCAGGCAGAGGCCCAAGGACGCCAGGGGCAGCGCCACCAGCCGCAGGCCCATGGTCACCCAGGAGGATCTACCCTGGAGCGCCACGCGGAAGTCGGCGTGACTGAGCTGATAGCCCACCACCAGCATGGGGACGGGTGTGTTCAGGTCGGCCAGGTAGCCGATGGGCGTCATGAGGAACTGGGGCACTTCGATCTGGAGCAGGTAGAGGAGCATGGCGGCGGCGATGCTGAGCACGCCGGGGTTCAGCAGCAGCGGGCGCAGCTTCAGCTTCCGCCGGTCGCCGGTGAGGATATAGACGCCCCACGTCCAGGCCAGCACGTTGAACACGATGACGTAGGCCGAGCCGTAAAACACGCCGATGCTGCCCAGCAGCGCCGCCATGAGGGGGTAGCCCATAAAGCCGGAGTTGGAGAACACCGTGGCGAACCGCAGGGCGCGCTGGCGGGCGGGGACACCGTCCCGTACCAGCAAATAGGACGCGGCGATGAACAGAGCGTGGAGCAGCAACGCCACCAGCGCCGCCGTGCCGAAGGCACGGAGCGTCTCCCGCTCCAGCGGGCGCTGAAACGCCACCACCATCATGCAGGGGGACACCACGTACATCACCAGGCTGCTCAGGGCCACAGAGCCGCGGTCATCCAGCAGCTTGACCTTGCCCAAGACAAAGCCCACCACCATGAGAAGGTACAGGGTGACGATCTGCTGACCCACGGTCAGAAAGGATTGGAGCATGGGGTTCACCTCCGCGTAAAGGATACGTATTCCGACACAGTCTACCACAAATCCGGCGGATGTCAAGGGAGAACGCCATACACCCGCCGCGGCGGTGCTGGGGCACAAAATACATCCCGCCCTCTTGATATTCTCAAATTCGAGAATATAATGTTTGTGCAAAATGATCCGAGAGGTGATATTGATAAATGGAAATTGCAGAGGTCGTTATGAATCCGATCCGCCAAAGGATCTTCCAGTATTTTTTGCTCCACGAAACAGGCACGGTGAAGGAGCTGAAAAAGGCATTGTCCGATATTCCGAACGCCAGCTTGTACCGGCATATCAAAATTCTTGTGGATCACTCTATTCTGATAGTTGTGGGCGAAAACCGTATCCGCGGCACGGTGGAAAGCGTGTATCGGCTGAACAAGGATGCCCTGGCCACGGAGGACGAGAGCGGAAATGCCGTGCAGATGTCCCTGCTCAGTATCTGCGCCTCGTTTGCAAGATACTTTGCCGGCGGTAATGCTGATCCAAAAAGAGATATGCTGCTGCTGACGAATTGTACGCTGCTGCTGACGGACGAAGAATTTTCCGGCTTTCTCTCCGAGATCAATAAAATTGCGCTCAGGTATATGAAAGCAGAGACCACCGAAGGCAGCAAAACGCGGCAGATCACGCTCATCTCCGCCCCGACGAACGAGCAGGTGATATAAATGACAGAAGCCCTAAAGTCAAAAGCAGATTGGCTGCGCTGCCCGGAAAGCAGCGGGAAAACACCAATTTCTGATTTGCAATTATGGAGGCAACTATGAAAAACTTGAATCAACTTATCAGCTGCTGCGGGCTGGACTGCGGAAAATGCGATGCCCGCATCGCAACGCTCACCAACGACAACACCCTGCGGGAGAAGACCGCCGCGCTGTGGACAAAGCTCAACGGCGTAGCCATCACGCCGGAGATGATAAACTGCACCGGCTGCCGTATGGACGGCGCGAAAACGCCGTTCTGCGACCTGCTCTGTCCTGTGCATAACTGCGTGAGGGAGAAGGGGCTGGATACCTGCGCCGACTGCGGGCAGATGGACGGATGTCCCACACTGGGGCAGATCGCCGCCAACAGCCCGTTTGTGCTGGAAAACCTGAAGCGGCTGAAGCGGGACAATGCCTGACACACTGACGGTAAACGGCACGGGATACGCCGTGCTCCAGCTCCTCGGGAAAGGAAAAGGCGGCTATTCCTATCTTGTGACGGACGGCGGGGCTGAACATCGACTACTACCCCACCAACTTCGTCCCGCAAGGCGGAACACTTTACTACATCGACTATGAGTGCAGCGCCTATATGGAGCAGTGGGATTTTGAGCACTGGGGCGTTCAGTATTGGGCCGTGCCGACATCGGAGGGGTAGTGACCCGGCAGAAGTGGTCGAGGCCGTCGTTCAGGCTGCCGGACTGCGGTAAGGAGGAAGTAAAGCCGGCGCGGGACGGTAGAGTGAGCTGAGAGAGCGCCCCTTTCCCCGGCACGCAAGAGAAACTGTTGTCTTACGGCGGAAAACGGCGTATAATATATATGTTATGCGATTTTGAGAAGTAGGAGGCGCTCTTATGAAACTTATGGTACTGGACGGCAACAGCCTCATCAACCGCGCCTACCACGGTGTTCGGCCTCTGACAACCCGGCAGGGGCTGCACACCAACGCCATCTTTGGCTTTCTGACCACCATGCAGCGGCTGGTGGACGAGGAGAAGCCCGACGCCCTGTGCGTCACCTTCGACCGCCGCGAGCCCACGTTCCGACACAAGGCGGACGCGGCGTACAAGGCCAAGCGCAAGCCCATGGACGAGGAGTTGGCCATGCAGCTCCAGCCCATGAAGGACGTGCTGGACGCCATGTCCATCCCCCGGTACGAGCTGGCGGGCTACGAGGCCGACGACCTGATCGGCACTATCAGCCGCCGGTGCGAGGCGGCGGACTGGGAGTGCGTCATCGTCACCGGCGACAAGGACAGCTTGCAGCTCATCACCGACCACACCCGGGTAAAGCTGGCCACCGGGATGCCGGGGAGGGAGTCCTATAAGGACATGACGCCGGACACGTTCCAGGAGGCCTACGGCTTCGATCCCATCCACATGATCGACCTGAAGGCGTTGATGGGCGACGCCTCGGACAACATTTCCGGCGTGCCGGGCATCGGCGAAAAGACGGCCATGGGGCTGATACAGACCTACGGCAGCATCGACGCGGTGTATGAGAACCTGGACAGCACGGGTCTGAAAGCCGGAATGTTATGTAAACTCAAGGACGGCGAGGCGGCGGCCCGTCACAGCTACTGGATGGCCACCATCGTCACCGATGTGCCCATGGTCTTCGACCCGGCGGACGCGCTGCGAAAGCCCTTCAAGCCGGAGCTGTACGATGTATTTCTGCGGCTGGAGTTTCAGAAGTTCATCGACAAGTACCACCTGACGCCGGGCCATCAGGCCGAGACCCACCGGGAGTACACCGCCGCGGCGGAGGTACTGACGGACGCGAACCGGGCGGAGGAGTGTTTGGCGCTGTGGCGGGCGGCGGAGCGCGTCACCGTGTACGGCCTGCCGGATCTGTCCGCCCTGGTGGTGGAATGTGAGACAGGGGAGGACAGCTCTCTGGCGGTGGAGCTTTATGTAAACCGCTACGCGGACGACTGGCACGGCCTGCTGGCGGCGCTGTTCGCCGCCGACATCAAAAAGGTGGGCCACAACGTCAAGGACATGATGCGTGCCCTGCTGGAGCAGGGGCTGCCTGCCGAGGGCTTCGTGTTCGACACGGCGCTGGCGGCCTATCTGCTGGATGCCACCGTCGGGAGCTACGACCTGCCCCGGCTGTTCGTGGCGTATTATAATGAAGAACTGCCCAAGCCGTCCCACCTTGCGCCGGAAGCGTTCACCTCGCTGCTGGGCGAGGACGCGGAGGCTTCCGCCGCGCTGCTCAGCTACACCGCCGCCGTGACCGCCCTCTATGAGACGCTGTCGCCCAAGCTGGCGGAGCTGAACATGGAGCGGCTGTATTACGACGTGGAGCTGCCCCTTTGCCGGGTGCTGGCGGACATGGAGACGGCGGGCTTTTTGGTGGACCGCAAAGCGCTGGCGGAGTTCGGCGAGATGCTGGGCCGCACCATGGACGAGACGGAGCGGGCCATCTACGACGCGGCGGGAGAGCGGTTCAACATCAACTCCCCCAAGCAGCTTGGGGCGCTGCTGTTCGACAAGCTGGGGCTGCCCCACGGGAAAAAGACCAAGACCGGCTGGTCCACCAACGCGGAGGTGCTGGAGAAGCTGCGGTATGACTATCCGCTGGTGGACAATATCCTGCGCTACCGGCAGTACGCCAAGCTGCGTTCCACCTATGTGGACGGCCTGCTGAAGGTCATCGGCCCGGATGGCCGGGTGCGTACCAGCTTCCAGATGACGGTAACGGCCACGGGGCGGCTGAGCTCCACCGAACCGAACTTGCAGAACATCCCCACCCGCACCGAGCTGGGAAGCCGCCTGCGGGCCATGTTCACCGCCGCGCCGGGCTGCGTGCTGGTGGACGCGGACTACTCTCAGATCGAGCTGCGGCTGCTGGCGGATATGGCCGGGGACACGGAGATGCGGGATGCGTTCCGCTCCGGCGCGGATTTCCACACCGTCACCGCCGCCAAGGTGTTCCACCTGCCCCCGGAGCAGGTGACGCCGGAGCTGCGCCGCCGGGCCAAGGCCGTGAATTTCGGCGTGGTGTACGGCATTTCCGCCTTCTCCCTGGCCCAGGACATCGGCGTGACGGTGCAGGAGGCCAAGGACTACATGGAGCGGTATTTTGCCACCTACGCCGGTGTGCGGCAGTACATGACCGACGTGGTGGCCCAGGCGGAGCGTGATGGCTTCGTGGAGACGCCCATGCACCGCCGCCGGGCGCTGCCGGAGCTGAAAAGCAGCAACCGCAACCTGCGGGAGTTCGGCAAGCGGGTGGCGCTGAATATGCCGGTGCAGGGTGCTGCCGCCGACATCATCAAGGTCGCCATGGTCCGAGTACACAGCCGCCTGCGGGACGAGGGACTGCAAGCCCGGCTGCTGATGCAGGTACACGATGAGCTGATCGTGGAGTGCCCCGTGTCGGAGCGGGAGCAGGTGGAACACCTGCTGACGGAGGAGATGTCCCGTGCCGCCTCGCTGTCCGTGCCCCTCATCGCCGAGGCCCATTCCGGCCAAAACTGGCTGCAAGCCAAGGAGTGACTATCATGAAAACGGTTAAGATCGTACCCATGTCCGCCGAGCATTTGGACGCGCTGGCATCCCTGGAGCGGATCTGCTTCTCCCGTCCCTGGTCGCGGCAGATGCTGGCCGATGAGCTGGACAACCAGTGCGCCGCGTTTTTGGTGGCCCTTGAGCCGGACACGGACAAGGTCATCGGCTACGCCGGGCTGCTGGTGGCCGCCGACGAGGGCTATATCACCAACGTGGCCGTAGACCCCTCCCGCCGCCGTCAGGGCGTGGCCGCCCAGCTGCTGCGGGTGTTCGATGACTTTGCCCGCGCCAACCGACTGGCGTTTCTGACGCTGGAGGTGCGGCCCTCCAACCAGGCCGCCATCGCCCTGTATCAGGGCTTCGGCTTCACTGAGGCGGGGCGGCGCAGGAACTACTACGACCTGCCCAAGGAGGATGCCCTCATCCTGACGAAATACTACAACGGGGAGACGTCACAATGAACATTCTAGCCTTTGAATCCTCCTGCGATGAGACGGCGGTGGCCGTGGTGCGGGACGGACGGCAGGTGCTGTCCGACGCCATTTTGTCCCAGGCGGATATGCACGCGCTGTACGGCGGCGTCGTGCCGGAGATCGCCTCCCGCAAGCACGTGCAGGCCATCGCGGCCCTGACGGACAAGGCGCTGTCCGACGCGGGCCTGACGAAGCAGGACATCGATGCGGTGGCCGTCACCTACGCGCCGGGGCTCATCGGCGCGGTGCTAGTGGGGGTCAGCTTTGCCAAGTCTGCCGCCTACGCCCTGAACGTGCCGCTGATCCCGGTACACCACGTCCGGGGGCACATCGCCGCCAACTATCTGGCCTTTTCGGAGCTGGAGCCGCCCTTTGTGGCCCTGGCCATCTCCGGCGGCAACACGCTGATCGTGGACGTGGCGGATTACACGGACATGACCATCCTGGGCGCGACACGGGACGACGCGGCGGGAGAGTGCTTCGACAAGGCCGCACGGGTGCTGGGACTGCCCTATCCCGGCGGCAGGCCCATGGACGAGCTGGCCCAGCGGTCACAGGGCGGCAAGTACGACCTGCCCAGCGCCCACGTGTCCGGCGCGGAGCTGGACATGAGCTTTTCCGGCCTCAAGACCGCCGTGGTGAACATGGCCCACAACGCCCAGCAGAAGGGCGAACCGCTGGACGCGGCGGCGCTGGCCCGCGATTTCACCCGCGCCGTGTCCAATGAGCTTGTGCCCCGGGCCATGCGGGCGCTGGAGCTGACGGGCCGCAAGGCGCTGGTGGCCGCCGGCGGCGTGGCTGCCAACTCCATCATCCGCGCCGATTTGCAGAATGCCTGTGAAAAGGCCGGGGTGAAGCTGTACCTGCCGCCGCTGCGGTGGTGCGGCGACAACGGCGCGATGATCGGCGCGCAGGGCTACTATGAGTATCAGGCCGGGAAGACCGCCGGACTGGAGCTGAACGCCTACGCCACCATGGACATGGCCGCGCCGGTGTTTTGAGGTATGACAAAAGCCGCCTGCGGGCGGCTTTTGTCATGCCCCGGTATCGTAAACGGGGATTATGGTAAACGACCGCGCCAAAACGCCCGGTTTTTCCGCACGGAATGACATTATGTAAAGCAAATACACCCTGTTTCGCGGGCAAAAGTGGCGTTTGCGGGCGTGGAATTTTCTGCCATGATACGCAAAAAGCGGCGTAAAATAAGGAAATACACCGCTGTGGAAAAGTCTGTGGAAACTGTGGATAACTTCTTGTAAAGATTATGCGGTGTAGAATTATGTCAAATAGCCGTAAAGGGGTTTCGGTTGCGAAACACCCCCGGAATAGTGGCAAAAACCGGCGGAAACAGGGCGGGCCGCTCACATTTCCCCGCCCCGTCTTTCGCCGTGCCCGCCGGTCACGCTGTGGGTTTGGGAACTTTTTCCCGGCCTTTTGTTCAGGAACGGCCCGGTGATTACGTTATGTATTTTATGGCGGCGGACGGCCTGAAAACCGCGTGCCGTCCCAGCAAAATCGTGCTTGTGACGGGTATGCTTCTGTGGTATACTATATAGTTGATACATCGTGTTTTTCGCCGGGAAGGGAGGGCACTTCATGGGACTGCATGACGGACATCGCCAGCGCTGTAAGCAGAGGTTTCTCCGCGCCGGCGCGGAGGGCTTTGACGACCATCAGCTGCTGGAGCTGCTGCTGTTCTACGCCATCCCCCGGTGCGACACCAACGAGACGGCCCACCGGCTGCTGAAGCGGTTCGGCTCTTTGCAGGGCGTGCTGTACGCAGATCCGGGGGAGCTGGCCGCCGTGGAGGGCATCGGCGAGAGTGCGGCGGTGCTGCTGCGCCTCACCGGCGATCTGTCCCTCCGGGCGCGGAAAGCCGCGCTGCCGGAAAAGCTGCTGAACTCCCCGGACCGGGCGGGGGCGTACTTCGCCGAGCTGCTGCTGGGGCAGAAGCGGGAGCTGCTGTATGAGGCGTGCCTGGACGGAAAGGGCAAGCTCCTCAGCTGCCGCTGCATCACCAAGGGCACGGTGACGTCGTCGCCCCTACAGGTACGGCAGGTGGTGGAGAACGCCCTATACTCCGGGGCGGACAGCGTGCTGCTGGCCCACAACCACCCCAGCGGCGTGGCGCTGCCGTCCCAGGCGGACGTGGTGGTCACGCGGCAGGTGCGCGAGGCGTTAGCACCGCTGGGCATCGTGCTGCGGGATCACATCATCGTGGCCGACCGGGACTACGTATCCATGGCCGAAAGCGGCCTTTTAGCGGACTAAGGAGGCATCTATGCCGGATCTCAAAGTCGTATCGGAATACCGGCCTGCCGGCGACCAGCCCCAGGCCATCGACAAGCTGGCGCGGGGACTGGAGAACGGCCTGCGGCAGCAGGTGCTCAAGGGCGTCACCGGCTCAGGCAAGACGTACACCATGGCCAAGGTCATCGAGCGGGTGAACCGGCCCACGTTGGTGCTGGCCCACAACAAGACGCTGGCGGCCCAGCTGTGCGAGGAGTTCCGGGAGTTCTTCCCCAACAACGCCGTGGAGTATTTCGTCAGCTACTACGACTACTACCAGCCGGAGGCGTACATCGCCCACACGGATACCTATATTGAGAAGGACGCCTCCACCAACGAGGAGATCGACCGCCTGCGCCTGTCCGCCACCTGCGCCCTGCTGGAGCGGCGGGACGTGATCGTGGTGTCCTCCGTGAGCTGCATTTACGGTCTGGGCGAGCCGGACGACTTCGCCCACATGATGATCTCCCTGCGGACGGGAATGACCATGGAGCGGGACGAGCTGCTGCGGCGGCTGGTGGAGGATCGCTACGAGCGCAACGACATCGCCTTCCAGCGGAATATGTTCCGTGTCCGGGGCGACACGGTGGAGCTGTACCCGGCGTACTACAAAGACCGGGCCATCCGGGTGGAGTTCTTTGGTGACGAGATCGACCGCATCACCGAGTTCCACCCCGTCACCGGCGCGGCCACCAAATCGCTGAGCCACATCGCCATCTACCCCGCCAGCCACTACGTCACGCCCAAGGACAAGCTGGAGCGTGCGGCGGAGGAGATCGAGCGGGAGCTGGCGGAGCGGAAAAAGTGGTTCGAGGAGCAGGGCAAGCTGGTGGAGGCCCAGCGCATCGACCAGCGCACCCGCTACGATGTGGAGATGATGCGGACGCTGGGCTACTGCTCCGGCATCGAGAACTACTCCCGCGTCATCTCCCAGCGGCCCGCGGGGTCTGCGCCCATGACGCTGCTGGACTTCTTCCCCGATGATTTCGTGCTGTTCGTGGACGAGAGCCACGTGACGCTGCCCCAGGTGCGGGCCATGTATAACGGCGACCACGCCCGCAAGCAGAGCTTGGTGGACTACGGCTTCCGCCTGCCCTGCGCCTTTGATAACCGCCCCCTGAAATTCGAGGAGTTCGAGGAGAAGTTCTCCCAGGCTATCTACGTCTCCGCCACGCCGGGGGACTTTGAAAAGAAGTACGCCGATCAGGTGGTGGAGCAGGTCATCCGCCCCACGGGATTGCTTGACCCCCGGGTGGAGGTACGGCCCGTCACCGGGCAGATCGACGACCTGGTGGAGGAGATCCACACCCGTGAGCAGCGGAACGAGCGGGTGCTGGTCACCACGCTGACCAAGCGCATGGCAGAGGATCTCACCGCCCACCTCCGCGGCCTTGGCATCAAGGTGCGCTATATGCACGCCGACGTGTCGGCCCTGGAGCGGATGGAGATCATCCGCGACCTGCGGCTGGGCGAGTTCGACGTGCTGGTGGGCATCAACCTGCTGCGTGAGGGTCTGGATCTGCCGGAGGTGTCGTTGGTGGCCATTCTGGACGCGGACAAGGAGGGCTTCCTCCGCAGCGAGACCAGCCTGATCCAGACCATAGGCCGCGCCGCCCGCAACGCCGAGGGCCTGGTCATCCTCTACGCCGACACCGTCACGCCCTCCATGCGCGCCGCCATGGACGAGACGGAGCGCCGCCGGAAGATACAAGACGACTTCAACAAGGCCCACGGCATCGTGCCGCAGACCATCCGCAAGGGCGTGCGGGAGATGGTGGAGATCAGCCACAGCGCCGAGGAGGCGTCCAAGCTCAGCAAGAAGAAGCTGTCCGACCGGGAGCGGGCGGAGACCATCGCCCGGCTGGAGAAAGAGATGAAAGAGGCCAGCCGTATGCTGGAGTTTGAATACGCCGCCCTGCTCCGGGATCAGATCATCGAACTGCGGGGCGAGAAATAGAGAACCGAGAACGGACCTATGAAAAAGTATATCTCCTATATCTACGTCATCCTCAGCGCCGTGTGCTGGGGCTTCATCGGATTTTCCAACCGCCTGCTCACCGCCGCCGGGATAGAGCTGGGCAACCGGGTGTTCATCCGCAATTTCGGCACGCTGCTGGTGCTGACGGTGGTGTTCGGCCTGTTCCATCGTCAGGTGTTCCGCATCCAATGGAAGCACCTGCCCATCTTCCTGTGCTCCGGCCTCATCAGCATCCTGACATTGAGTCTGGTGTACTTCCAGTGCCAGACCATGTGCTCCCTGTCGGTGGCGGCGGTGCTGCTGTACTTAGCGCCGTCCTTCGTGGTGCTGTTCAGCGCCGTGCTGTGGAAAACGCCGCTGACGAAGCGCAAGCTCATCGCCTTGGTGGTATCCCTGCTGGGCTGCGTCATGGTCAGCGGCATCCTGGGCGGCGACATGACCGCCTCCTGGGCCGGCATCGGCCTGGGCGTGCTGTCCGGCCTGTGCTACGCCAGCTACACCGTGTTCGCCCACTACGGGCTGGCCCACTACGAGAGCTACACCATGATCTACTGGACGTTCCTGGTGGCCGGGCTTGGTTCGATCTTTTTCGCGGACTTCAAGACGCTGCCCCTGGCCTTTGCCAGCACCCAGGGCATCGTGGGCGTGTGCGGCGTGGTCATCGTGGCCACGGTGCTGCCCTATATCTTCTACACCAAGGGCCTGGAGGGCGTGGAAAGCGGCAGAGCCTCCATCATCACCAACATCGAGCCGGTGGTGGAGACGCTGGTGGGCGTCTTCGTGTTCAAGGAGGCCCTCACCGTGTGGACGGTGCTGGGCGTGGCCTGTGTGTTCGGCTGCGTCATCCTGCTGGCCCGTGAGGGCGGCAAAGCCCCGGCGGCAAAGGAGGAAGCCCATGGCAAAGCATAAAGAGGAAAAGACCAACGTCATGCGGACGCTGGAGCAGAAGAAGATCCCCTACACGGCCCACAGCTACGACCCGGACGGCCCTATCGACGGCGTGTCCGTGGCCCAAACGCTGGGCCAGCCGGCGGAGCGCGTGTTCAAAACGCTGGTGACAAAGGCCGCCAGCGGGGCGTACTACGTGTTCGACATCCCCGTGGCGGAGAACCTCGATTTGAAAAAAGCCGCCAAGGTCGTGGGGGAGAAGTCCATCGCCATGTTGCCCCAAAAGGAGCTGCTGGGTCTGACGGGCTACGTCCACGGCGGCTGCTCCCCGGTGGGCATGAAAAAGCAGTTCCCCACCGTGTTCCACAAGACGGCGCTGGGGTATGACACCGTCTGCGTCAGCGCCGGAAAGATCGGCGCGCAGGTGGAGTGCGACCCCAAGGCGCTGATAGACCTGCTGCGGGCGAAAACGGCGGACATCATCGTATAAATTTAAGTATTATCTTGACATTAAAAATTGTTTTAACTACACTTTATCTGCGAAAAAGTTGCAGAAACGAGGAATACCATGCAAAAGGAAATTTTCATCAAGGGCGCACGGGAGAACAACCTGAAGAACATTGATGTGACCATCCCCAGGGACAAGCTGGTGGTGCTGACGGGCCTTTCCGGCAGCGGCAAAAGCTCCCTGGCCTTTGATACCATCTACGCCGAGGGCCAGCGCCGCTACGTGGAGAGCTTGTCCAGCTACGCCCGGATGTTCCTGGGTCAGATGGACAAGCCGGACGTGGACTATATCGACGGCCTGTCCCCGGCCATCTCTATCGACCAAAAGACCACCAGCAAGAACCCCCGCTCCACCGTGGGCACGGTGACGGAGATCTACGACTACCTGCGCCTTCTGTGGGCGCGTGTGGGCGTGCCCCACTGCCCCCACTGCGGCAAGGAGATCCGGCGGCAGACGGTGGATCAGATCATCGATCAGATCATGGCGCTGCCGGAGGGCACACGCATTCAGATCATGTCCCCGGTGGTGCGGGGACGCAAGGGCGAGCACGCCAAGGTGCTGGAGGACGCCCGCCGCGGCGGCTACGTCCGCGCCCGCGTGGACGGCAATCTGTACGAGCTCAGTGAGGACATCCCCCTGGAGAAGAACCTCAAGCACCACATCGACATCGTGGTGGACCGGCTCATCGTCCGGCCCGACATCGTGGGGCGGCTCACCGACTCGGTGGAGACGGCCTCCAACCTGGCCGGCGGCCTTGTCACCGTCAACCTGCTGCGGGAGGAAAAGGACATCACCTTCTCGCAGAACTACGCCTGTGACGACTGCGGCATCTCCATCGAGGAGCTGACGCCCCGTCTGTTCTCGTTCAACAGCCCCTTCGGCGCGTGCCCCACCTGCACAGGACTGGGCGTGCAGCTGAAGACCGATCCGGCCCTCATCATCCCCGATGGGTCAAAGTCCATTTTAGACGGCGCGATCACCGCCAGCGGCTGGGCCTCCATCCGCTCCGACGGCATCAGCCGGATGTATTTCGAGGCGCTGAGCAAGCGGTACAAATTCTCCCTGTCCCAGCCCTTCGATGAGCTGAGCGACGAGGTAAAGCACGTCATCCTCTACGGCACGGACGGCGAAAAGCTGGAGCTGCACTACGACCAGCCCCGGGGCAAGGGCGTGCTGTACCAGCCCTTTGAGGGCATCTGCCACAATTTGGAGCGCCGGTATCAGGAGACCCAGTCCGATGCCAGCAAGAAGGAGATCGAGAGCTGCATGACCCCCTGCCCCTGCCCGGATTGCCGGGGCAAGCGGCTGCGGCCCGAGGCGCTGGCCGTCACCGTGGGCGGCAAATCCATCTATGATGCCACCACCCTGCCGGTGAACGATGCGCTAGCCTTCTTCGATGGCCTGTCCCTGACGGGCAACCAGCAGATCATCGCCGCGCAGATACTCAAGGAGATCCATGCCCGGCTGGGCTTTTTGCAGTCCGTGGGTTTGAGCTACCTCACCCTGTCCCGGGCCTCCGGCACGCTGTCCGGCGGCGAGAGCCAGCGTATCCGCCTGGCCACGCAGATCGGCAGCAGCCTCATGGGCGTGCTGTATATCCTGGACGAGCCGTCCATCGGATTGCACCAGCGTGACAACGACAAGCTGCTGGCCACCCTCCAGCGCCTCCGCGATCTGGGCAACACCCTCATCGTGGTGGAGCATGACGAGGACACCATGCGGGCCGCCGACTACCTTATCGACATCGGCCCGGGTGCGGGCGTGCTGGGCGGTCAGGTGGTGGCCTGCGGCACGCCGGAGGAGGTCATGGCCAACCCCAACAGCCTGACGGGCCAGTACCTCAGCGGCAAAAAGCGCATCCCGCTGCCGCCCCACCGCCGTCAGGGCAACGGCCACCTCCTCACCGTCCGGGGTGCGCGGGAGAACAACCTGCAAAACATCGATGTCACGTTCCCCCTGGGAACGTTCACCTGCGTCACCGGCGTCAGCGGCAGCGGCAAAAGCTCGCTGGTGAACGAGGTGCTGTATAAGGCGCTGGGCGCGTCTCTCAACCGCATGAAGCTGCGCCCCGGCAAACACGATGCCATCGAGGGCATGGAGTACCTGGATAAGGTCATCGCCATCGACCAGAGCCCCATCGGGCGCACGCCCCGCTCCAACCCCGCCACGTATACCAACCTGTTCAACGCCATCCGCGACCTGTTCGCCTCCACCGCCGATGCCAAGACCCGGGGCTACGGCCCGGGCCGCTTCTCCTTCAACACCAAGGGCGGGCGCTGCGAGGCCTGCGGCGGCGACGGTATGCTGAAGATCGAGATGCACTTCCTGGCGGACGTGTACGTCCCCTGCGAGGTCTGCCGGGGCAAGCGCTACAACCGGGAGACGCTGGAGGTGCGCTACAAGGGCAAGAACATCGCCGATGTGTTGGATATGACCGTGGCCGAGGCGCTGGAGTTCTTCTCCGCCGTACCGGCCATCTGTGAAAAGCTGCAAACGCTGTACGACGTGGGCCTGGGCTACGTGAAGCTGGGCCAGCCGTCCACCACCCTGTCCGGCGGCGAGGCCCAGCGCGTGAAGCTGGCCACGGAGCTGAGCAAGCGCTCCACGGGCCGCACCATCTATATTTTGGACGAGCCCACCACCGGCCTCCACGCCGACGATGTCCGTAAGTTGCTGGAGGTTTTGCAGCGCCTCACCGATGCGGGCAACACGGTGCTGGTCATCGAGCACAACCTGGACGTGATCAAGTGCGCCGACTACCTCATCGACCTTGGGCCGGAGGGCGGCGTAGGCGGCGGCACGGTGGTGGCCTGCGGCACGCCGGAACAGGTGGCCGCCTGCGAAGCGTCCTACACCGGCCAGTATCTGAAAAAGTATTTGAAGTGACACACCGCCCGCCCCGCCTCATACAATGGGTCAGGGAGGTGGTACTATGGAGCTGCTGCACGACGGCGTCATCGCCGCCCTGGCCGCCATCGGCCTGACGGCCATTCTGTGGCTGCTGGCCTCCGCCCTGTTCCGTCAGCCGCCGGTGCGTGACACGTGGTACATCGTGGCCCTGTCCGGCGATGGCGCGGGGCTGGACGTCACGCTGCGTGCGCTGGCGCAGAACCGGCGCTTGCCGGTGGTGCTGGTGGACTGCGGTCTGACGGAGGAGGGCCGCCGTGCCGCGTCACTGGCCGTGTCGGACACGGTGACGCTGGTAACGCCGTCAGAGCTTCCGAACCTATTTACACAGGAAATGAGAAAGGGGTGAACGCCATGGGTGAGCGCGTCACCGTAGAGGGCAGCGTAGACGCTGTCATCTTCCAAAACGAGGAAAACGGCTATACCGTCCTGCTGCTGCGTGTGGACGGGGAGGATGAGCCCATCACCGTGGTAGGCTGTATCCCCTGCGCCGCCGCCGGGGAGGGCATGACCGTCACAGGCGTGTGGGTGAATCACCCCGTCCACGGCCCGCAGCTCTCCGCCGAGAGTGTGGAGCGCCGATTGCCCCAGGAGGAAGAGGACATCGTCAGCTACCTGTCCTCCGGCATTCTGAAGGGCATCGGCCCGTCTACGGCCCAGCGGCTGGTGGAGCGCTTCGGCACGGACACCCTCCGGGTGCTGGAGGAAGAGCCGGAGCGCCTCAAGACCATCAAGGGCATCACCGCCAAAAAGGCCGTGGAGCTGTCGGAAGCCTTCCGCGCCCTGACAGGTCTGCGTCAGGTGATGGAATTTCTGGCCCGCTACGACCTGCCGGTGTACCTGGCCATGGCGGTGCAGCGCACCTACGGCGACAACGCCCTGCAAATGCTGCGGGACGACCCCTATATCCTCAGCCGCGCCCAGTTCGGCGTGGACTTCGCCGTGGCCGACGCCATCGCCATCAGCATGGGCTTCGGCGGCGACGACCCCTGCCGCCTGCGGGCGGCCATTGAGTACGAGCTGGCCCACAACGCCGGGAACGGCCACGTGTTCCTGCCCCGTGAGAAGCTGCTGGCCGCCACGGCCCAGCTGGTGGACGTGGACACGGACATGGTGGAGACGGCGCTGGACAAGCTCATCGACAGCTTCGCCGTGGTGGAAAAGCCCATCGCCAACGTCCGGGGCTGCTACCTGCCCCGTATGTACCAGGCGGAGACGTTCGTGGCCCAGCGCCTGCTGTCCATGCTCCGCACCCCGGTGGAGCAGCTCCGCCAGGTGGACAAGACCATCGATGCCATCGAAAAGGAGCAGGGCGTGTCCTACGCGCCCCTCCAGCGTCAGGCGGTACGCATGGCGGCGGAGGGCGGCGTGCTGCTGCTCACCGGCGGGCCGGGCACGGGCAAGACCACGTCCCTGCGGGGCATCGTGGCGCTGTACCGCCGCATGGGACTGGACGTGGCGCTGCTTGCGCCCACAGGCCGGGCGGCCAAGCGTTTGGGCGAGGTGACGGACTGCGATGCTCAGACCATCCACCGCGCCCTGGGCATGAGCTATAACGAGATGACCGGCCAGGTGGCCTTCAAAAAGAACGGCAGCGACCCGCTGGAGGCCCACGCCGTCATCGTGGACGAGATGAGCATGGTGGACCTGGAGCTGATGCAGGCGCTGCTGGAAGCGCTGCGTCCCGGCTGCCGGCTGGTGTTGGTGGGCGACCCGGATCAGCTCCCCTCCGTGGGTGCTGGCAACGTGCTGGGCGACCTGCTCCGCAGCACCGTTGTGCCCACCGTCTCCCTGACCCAGGTGTTCCGCCAGGCGGAGCAGTCCGCCATCATCCGCAACGCCCACGCCGTCAATCTGGGCCAGCCGCCCCAGTTGGACAGCAACCAGGGAGACTTCTTCTTCCTGTGCCGCCGCTCGCCGGACAGGCTGGTGCAGACGGTGGTGGAGCTGTGCCGCGACCGGCTGCCCAAAAACATGAACGTGCCCGCCGATCAGATCCAGGTGCTGTCCCCCACCCGAAAGGGCGCTTGCGGCACGGCGGCCCTGAACCGCGCCTTACAGGCGGCACTGAACCCGCCCGCCGCCGGAAAGCGGCAGAAGCAGTGGGGCGACGTGACGTTCCGGGTGGGCGACCGGGTCATGCAGACGAAGAACAACTACGATGTGCTGTGGGAGAAGGACGACGGCACGGCGGGCAGCGGCATCTTCAACGGCGACGTGGGCGTCATCCAGGACATCGACAGCTCCGGCGAGCTGATCGTCCTGCGCTTCGACGACCGCACCGCCACCTACACCGCCGACCTGCTTTCGCAGCTGGACATGGCCTACGCCATCACCGTACATAAATCCCAGGGCAGCGAGTACCCCGCCGTTATCCTGGTGTCCGCTCCCGCCGCGCCGTCGCTGATGGTGCGGGGCGTGCTGTACACCGCCATCACCCGCGCCCGTCGTATGCTCATCATGGTGGGTGACGACACCGTCCCCGCCAAGATGGCCGCCAATGACCGCCAGCAGCGCCGTTACAGCGGCCTGCGCCGCCGATTGAAGGAGGGTATGATATGAACCTGAACGAATCCCTGAATCAGATGTCCAAGAGTTTGCTGGACTTTTTCTTCCCCCGTCACTGCCCGTTCTGCGGGCGCGTCACCGGGAAAACGCTGCTGTGCGAGAAATGCGAAAAAACGCTGCCCCGCTGCACGGAGCTCCGCACCGGCACGTTCGGCGAGTGCGCCGCGCCGCTGTACTACGAGGACGCCGTCCGGGACGCCATTCTGACCTACAAGTTCCGGGGCAGGGTGGAGTACCTGAACTGCTTCGGCGCGCTGATGGCCGAGACGGCGGCCAGCGCCTTTGCCGACCGCTTCGATGCCGTCACCTGGGTGCCTGTCAGCGGGAAGCGGCTGAAAAAGCGTGGCTTTGACCAGTCCCGTATGCTCTGCGCCAGCCTGTGCGTGGACTGGCACATCCAGCCCCTAGAGACGCTGCGTAAGGTGCGGGACAACCCGCCCCAGTCCGGGCTGGAGGACGCGGCGGCGCGCCGTGCCAACGTGCTGGGCGTATACGAGCCCGTTGACCCGGCAGCCTTCCGGGGTAAGCGATTGCTGCTCATTGACGACATCCTCACCACCGGTGCGACGCTGACGGAGTGCGTCCGGGTGCTGAAGGATGCCGGGGCGGCGGATGTGGTGTGCCTGACGCTGGCCATGGTGCGGGATAAATAGGTATGGAACGCGGCCCAGCCGTGCAAAATACAGAAAATCGCAGGTTTTTCATTTCCACCGTTGCAAAATCCCTTCCCAGTCGGTATAATGTTGAAGCAGACAGAGAGTGGGCGCGTTGCGCCCTGCAACATAACGAAAGAGAAAACAGAGGTGCAGTCATTATGTGTTCTATTGCAAAAGACATCGGTATCGACCTGGGTACCGCTTCCGTGCTGGTCTATGTCAAGGGCAAGGGCGTGGTGCTGAACGAGCCGTCCGTGGTGGCCATTGACAAGAATACCGGCAAGCTGCTGAAGGTGGGCGCGGAGGCCCAGGCCATGCTGGGCCGTACCCCCGGCAACATCGTGGCCATCCGTCCCCTGCGCGAGGGCGTTATCTCCGACTACGACATGACCGAGCGTATGCTCCGCGAGTTCCTGCACAAGGTGGTGGGCGGCTTCCAGCTGTTCAAGCCTCGTGTCATCATCTGCGTGCCCTCCGGCATCACCGAGGTCGAGGAGCGTGCCGTGGTAGATGCCGGCATCCAGGCCGGCGCACGCCGCGTGTACCTCATCGAAGAGCCGGTGGCCGCCGCCATCGGCGCGGGCATCGACATTTCCAAGCCCGACGGCCACATGGTGGTGGACATCGGCGGCGGCACCAGCGACATCGCCGTCATCTCCCTGAGCGGCGTGGTGGAGAGCGCCTCCATCAAGGTCGCCGGCGACCAGTTCAACGAGTCCATCGTCAAGTATATGCGCCGCAAGCACAACGTGCTGGTGGGCGAGCGCACCGCCGAGCTGATGAAAATGGAGATCGGCTGCGTGTTCCCCAAGGAGCAGGAGACCTCCATCGAGATCAAGGGCCGCTGCCTGATGACGGGCCTGCCCAAGGTCATCAACGTCAGCTCCACGGAGATGCTGGAGGCGTTTGAAGAGCCGGTGGAGCGCATCCTGGAGGCCGTTCACGGCGTGCTGGAGCGCACCCCGCCGGAGCTGGTGGCCGACATCTCCAACAACGGCATCGTCATGACCGGCGGCGGCAGCCTGGTGGATGGCTTTGACAAGCTCATCGAGGCCCGCACCGGCATCCACACCATGGTGGCCGAGGGGGCGATCTCCTGCGTGGCCGAGGGCACGGGCAAGAGCCTGGACTCCCTGAACTCCATGACCGACGGCACGGTGAACCTGTCCCGCCGCCGTCAGATGAACTGAGCCTGAAAGGCCGCCTTTTGGCGGCCTTTTTGCAATTCCCTATTGAAAATCAGCCGAAAAAGCGCTACTATAATGCCACAAAGAATGAAGGAGGATACCGTATGAAATTTTCCAGCAAGGTCCTGAAGTGCGGGCTTTCACCCATGCGTAAGTTTCACCCCTACGCCGTGGCCGCCGAGGCCAAGGGCAAGAAGATCTACCACCTGAACATCGGCCAGCCGGACATCGAAACGCCCAAGGCGTACTTTGACGCCGTAAAGCATTTTGACCTGCCGGTGCTGGAGTACGCGCCGTCCCCCGGCATTCCCGCCCTCATCGATGCCATTCAGAAGTATTACGACGACCTGGATATGCACTTTGAAAAGGGCGACATCCTTATCACCAACGGCGGCAGCGAGGCCCTCCAGATCGCCATGAACTGCATCCTGGACGACGGTGACGAGATCCTGATCCCAGAGCCGTTTTATCCCAACTACAATACCATGGCCTACACCTGCGGCGCGAAGATCCATCCCATCCCCACCTCCCCCCACGATGGCTACCACTACGCCGACCGTGCCAAGGTAGAGGCCGAGATCAACAAGCACACCCGTGCCATCATGGTCACAAACCCCGGCAACCCCACCGGCTGCGTCCTTACCCCTGAGGAGATGCGTATGATGGTGGACATCGCCAAGGCCCACGACCTGTTCATCATCGGCGACGAGGCCTACCGCGAGTTCGTCTACGCCGGCGAGCCCCTGCAATCCATGGGCCAGTTCGACGATGCCGTCGAAAACGTCATCGTCATCGACACCGTGTCCAAGCGCTTCTCCGCCTGCGGCGCACGCATCGGCTGCCTCATCTCCCGCAACAAGGAGCTCATGGCCCAGGCCATGAAATACGCCCAGTGCCGCCTCTCCGTCCCCACCATCGACCAGGTGGCCTCCGCCGCCCTGTATACCGTCGGCCCGGACTACTTCGCCGCCGTCCGCGACGAGTACAAGCGCCGCCGCGACACCGTCATGCGTAAGCTCCACCAGATCCCCGGCGTGGTCTGCGAGTGCCCCAAGGGCGCGTTCTACGTCATGGCCGCCCTGCCCGTGGACGATGCCGACACGTTCCAGAAGTGGCTGCTGGAGGAGTTCGATGACAACGGCGACACCGTCATGTTCGCCCCCGGCGAACCGTTCTACGCCACCCCCGGCAAGGGCAGAAACGAGATCCGCATCGCCTACGTGCTCAAGCAGGAGGCCCTGGAGCGTGCCATGGACCTGCTGGCCAAGGGCATCGCCGCCTACAATGCAAGATAACGAAAAAAAGCAAACGAACAAAAGGGAGCGCCCACCGGGCGCTCCCTTCAGGCTGTCGAAAAAGCCTTTGGCTTTTTCGACAGCCTGAAATAATGTCGTTATTTTTGTGCCGCCTTGCGGCACG
>OLSB01001704.1_pt1 | contig 20263 bp, 19 predicted proteins | sample 1672071 | NCBI WGS metagenome assembly OLSB01 (sample SAMEA3136642, study PRJEB25190) | human gut metagenome | biome: human gut; feature: human-associated habitat; material: faeces | place: Austria | collected 2013 | reverse complement strand
CAACTATGAAGAGCGCGGCATGAAAGTGCTGCTTCTGAAACCGTCCGTGGACGTGCGCGACGGAGAGGAAATCGTCAAATCGCGAATCGGGCTTACCGCAAAGGCCGTCGTCGTGAACGATAAGGAAGACCTTTACAAGGCGTATGAGGAAAAGTACCGCGACCGCGACGTCATCATCGTGGACGAGTGCCAGTTTCTGACGCCCGAACAGGTGGACGAACTCGGACAAATCGTCATCGACTTCAACGTGCCGGTGCTGTGCTTTGGTCTTCGCACCGACTTTCTGACGCACTTGTTCCCGGGGAGTCGCAGACTTTTTGAAATTGCCGAGTCCATTACCGAGATCAAATCGGTGTGTAAATGCGGCGCGAAGGCAACCGTCAACGCGCGCCTTGACGATGACGGCAACGTCGTGTATTCGGGCGAACAGGTGTGTCTCGGCGGCAACGACAGGTACGTCGCGATGTGCAGAAAATGCTGGCTGAAAAAGAAAGCCGAACAGGAAAACGCAAAAGAGTTATGAACAGTATCGTAATTGGTTTTACGGGCGGCACGGGCAGCGGCAAAACCACGCTCGCACAACGCCTGAACGAGGTTTTCAAAAACAACTCCGTCATAATTAAGCAGGACAGTTATTACAAGGACTTTCCCGATAAATCGTTTGAGGAGCGCGTGCAGATAAATTACGACCACCCCGATTCGTTCGATATGGAACGGTTTACCGACGACGTAAGACGCCTTAAAGCGGGCGAAACCATCGAGTGTCCCGTCTATAACTACGCCGAGTACAAGCGCGATAAGGACACCGTCACGGTGGAACCAAAAAGAATAATTATTCTGGAAGGGCTGTTCCTTTTTGAAAACCCTGCGCTCAGCGACCTTATCGACATCAAAGTGTTTGTCGACACGGACGCCGACGTAAGGATTTTAAGGCGCATTATCCGCGACGTCAAGGAAAGAGGCAGGAGCCTCGATTCCGTCGTTTTGCAGTACCTTACGACCGTCAAACCGATGCACGAAAGGTTTATCGAGCCGGAAAAGAAACGCGCCGATATCATCGTGCCGGAAGGCGGATATAACGAGGTTGCTTTTGACATGATTGTGGACGCGATAAAGCACAAGTTGAATTAAAAAATATGCCGCCGATTTTCGGCGGTTTTTTGTTTATATGCGCCTTTTTCTCCACGCAAGTAAAAAGTATCTTGCGTGGGATTAGATTGCTGTGCAAGTTATATTTTGGCTGTCGTCAAAGTTATATTTTCTACGCAAGTTATATTTTGGCTTGCGCCAAAGTTATATTTCGGCTTTCAGCCGAAGTTGCGTCGCACACTGCGCTTTTGAAATCGCATTGTCGGGGCGGCAATGCTCACTCTTTTGCTTGTGTGCGCCTTTTCCCCACGGGTACACAGTATCCCGCGGGGACCCCTGTTTATGCCTCGCAATGACAGAGTGCGTTGCACGGAAAAGTATTATGTTAGTGCGTAGCAATCAAGTATAATCCGCAACGTGCCGAAGGCACGCATCGCGCCGTAGGCGCATCGCTTTTTCCGACAGGCAAAAACATCGCTTGCCGCAGGCAACATAAATAACAAACCCCTCGCAGTGGCGAGGGGTTTTCAAACGGAAAATTATTGTTGATTGTAAACGTCGTAAGTGGGAACTTCGTACGTCATGCCCGAATAGGGGACTTCGTAAGTTTCTGTTGCGGTGTCGGTTGTATCGGTTGCGTCGGTTGTATCCTCCGCAGCGGCGTCTTCGGTAACAGGCGTATCGGCGTTTTCGTCGTCGTGTTTTTTGCCGTCCGTGCCGGGATTATCAAGGCGATATTCTTTCATACGGATTGCGCCGATAAGAATCGCAAGGATAACCGTAACGCCGGAGAAGATATAGCAGGTCTGACGAATTGCGAACAAGCCGGTAATTGCGAAGAGCAGACCGTTTGCGTCAACCCAGCTGTAACGCATATAGTCGATTGTACCGCGAGAGTAGTTTTGCGAATATACGCCGAGCTGCGTGGGTTTGTCGCCGACGTTGCCGTAGTAGCTGCCGTTGGTGGCGCCGACAACAGAGCCGTCCGCATTGACGAGTTTCAGGAACAAGGGCGCGAAGCCGTATCTCCAACCCGAAGAACCGGTGTTTGAATTATCGACGGTGATGCCGTCTTCCGCAAATCCGGGGGTGCCTGCGACGTTGGGATTGCCGACCGCGTATGCGACGGAATTGAGAATGCTGTCAAGCAGGTAATATACGGGCGGGATTTCAAGAACGCCAAGGAGACTTGAAGTTTCGGTCAGGCAGTTTTCAAGCCCAATCGTCTTCAAAAGTTCGCCGACGTTGAGTCCGTTTGCGCTGCCGATATTGATGCCGCTGATCATTGCGAACAAGCCGCCTTCGCCGAACGTGCCGGAAAGGTCAACGGGAAGGGTAATGTCCGTGCCGTCGATTTTGTCGGGGTTGTAGGTGTAGCCGTCGCCCATCATATCGAGGACCGTCCAGCCGACTTCGATCTTTTCAACCTTGCAGGTTGTGGGGTTGTACCACGGATAAAGGTGCAGGTTGGGCTGCATTACGCGGGTTTCGTCGGGATTGTTCTTGGGGCCGCCTTTCTGGTCGCCGGTCACAACGGAAGGACGCTGACCGAGAACAAGATTCAGGACAACGGGAATCGTCATGCGTTTATCGTTTGCAAGGTCAACCCACGGACCAACCCAGCTTTCGTAACCGGAAAGGTTCAGGCTGTCGTACATATTGTACTTGCCGTCGCGGGCAATAAGCGACTTAACTTCTTCGCTGCTGTAACCCATGTCGGTGTACTTTTTGATTTTTTTCTGGAAGTATTCAACCATGGTGGCGATTTCTTCGTCGGACTTCAAAGCGGGTTCCGCCGCGTTTGTACGGCAGTATTCTTTGTCGAAATCCTTATAAGAAGAGTCGTTGGAACCTACGGTATCTTTCACGTAAAAGCCGTATTTGCAAAGGACAAGAGCGTTTCCGTCTTTGTCGAGAACGCGGCCTGTATATGCGCCCGTGGGGTTGCCGTTGTTGTCGTGTTCGGACTGTTTGTAATAAGAGAAGTATTGGGTGTTGCCGTCAGCGTCCTCGCCGATGATGCCGTTAAGCACGCTTCTGGCGATAATTGCGTCAAGCATATCTTTGTTGAGCGTCGCGCGGTTGTTTGCGGCGTCGGACTCCGCAACGTCTTCATAGAAAATCGTGCCGGAAGTAAGGTCGCCGAAAATCATGGGCAGCGCTCCGTCGAGAACGAACATAAGTCCCGAGCAGAGCAAAAGGCTTACAACAACCTGACATGCGGTTTGTTTTCTTATTTTTTTCGCTTTGTTTTTGACGTCTTTTTTGGAAAGTTTAAGTTCCTGCACCAAGACGACAATCGCCCATATTACCGAGAATAAAACGGCAACGATAATGCTTGCGTAGGTCAAAAGACCGTACGAGCCGCCTTTTTCAACGTTGTGCATCGACGCAAGGATTGCGAAAACCATAAACAGCGGGAAGCTGCATACGTAACATACTATTTTTGCGATTTTAAGCAATGCTTTCATCAATATTCACCTCCGTTAAGAGCGATTTCGTAAGCGTAGAGTTTTTCCTTATTGTGGAAGTAGGTCGAAAGGAAGATGCTCATCGCGAGAATGCCTGCCCAAATCGAGAAGTAACGTCTTGCGGCAAGCAAGGGATACATATCGGGCTGATAGGCAATGTCTGCCTGCAACTGATAGCAGTCGGCAAGGGAAATCGCGGCGTCGGCAGAAGTGCCGTTACCGATTGTTTTTCCTGTGAGAAGACCGCCTTTTGCAACAAGCGCGCAGCCGGACGTAATGCCGAAATCTTCGCAGGTGTACTTAACCCAGGCATAGTCGCTCATATCGACCGTTGTGCCGGCGGTTGTGGCAAGCGCTTTGTCGGTGTCGGACACAAAGTCGGACTGCCAGCACTTTTTAAGAAGCGGGTGGCTGTAAAACGAAAGTTCGCCAAGGACGGTGTCCAGAAGTTTTTGCACGCCTTCGACGGTAACGCCCGTAAGGTCGATCTTGCCGAGAATCTGCGTGAGAATCGCGTTCAGGTCAAGGTCGGGAGCGATTGCTTTGTGCGGATTTATTTTGCAAGATTCAACGTCAAGTCCGGGGACAAGACCGCCGATTATGTCGTTGAGGTCCAAAAGACCGCCGACAAGTCCCAGTGCGGGTTGCAAACTCTTGATAATATCGACAAGCGCAGCCGTGTTGGGGTTTTTGTTGTCGCTTTCAAGTTTCGTCTTGTAAGCAGTGTAAGCCGTCCCGAGCTTTGTCTTTGCATAAGTGTCGCCCGTGGTGTATTTCTGCCCGGGAACGATTTCCGCGCTGGTTTTGGGAGGTTGTTTCATCGTTGCATTATCGAACGCTTCGCGGGTAATCGTTGCGGTAAGAACGGGGGAGCCGTCATCGTTGACTTCGCCGGAGTCTTTGTACGTGGTAACGTATACTACTTCGTCCGCGGTCGCGCCGACTTTGAAAGCGTTTTTGCCGGTTGATTTGTAAACCTCTTTGGACGTGAAGTTAAGGTTGCCGAAGAGATATTGTGCGGGCAGCGCAAGACCTGTGGTTTCGCCGCCTTTACCGTTGTTGTAGCCGTAAAGAAGTTGCGAAACGACGTTGCCGATATCGCCGCTTGAAAGGTCGGCGCCGTTTTCTTTAAGCAGGGAGTTGACAAGGTCAAGCAGTTGTTGCGCTTTCAGACTGTCAAGGAGCTTATTGATTGCCGGGTTCATCCCGAGATATTCAAACAGCGTGCCGAGCACCGCGTTAAGACGCGAATCGGTCAGACGATAATTGTCCTCTTCGATACGAAGGGTTGAATAATTCGTCATTTTGCCGGTGCGGGTGTCCAGAATTTCGGTAATATCGTTGGTGTAGTTGTACCAGGCGTCGCTTTCGTATGCGGACGCGTTGGTCGCGCTTTCTTCGATTTCACTTACCATTTTCTTGTAAGCGTCGGCGATTGCGAGCTGCTCGTAATATATCGTGCCGGGCTGCTTGCAGAATGCTTCGCCTGCCGCTTTCATCGTAACGTATGCGCCGTCATTATTTATGACATAGCAGCCTGCGCTGAACGCTTCGGCGTAGTCGGCAACGGTATACTTAGTGGGACGATAAACCGTCAGTTTTGCGTATTCGTTGTATTTGATGAGAAGTTCCAGCGCGTTTTCGACGCCGAAGATATAGCCGTCGTACAACAATCCGTTGGGGTTGTATGCGTACGGGCTTTGCGTTTTCAGACTGTCGAACAAGCCGTCGATGTTGTCCCCGGTGACCTTAATCATTTCACCGTCAAGCCCGCCGACCTGATAATACGCGACCGCCGTATTGAGTTGCGTGCGTTCACGATACATTTTGGGATAATATTCCGAAAGACCGTAAGTCCTTATCACGTTGTCGACGCGGTCGTTCAGTTTATAGGCGTATCCCGACTCGCGTTTGTTTGCGGAAAGGGCGTTGAACCACTGCTTTTGCAAGGAGTAGTTTTCAACCTTAACGCCTTTGTCGGAGTATTCCGTCCTGATCTTGTCAAGTTCCTTTTCGTTGCGAATGTCAAGTCCCGCAATCGGGGCGAGCATGAGCGCAACCGCAAGAATGACGAGTATAATTGTGCGGGCAGCCTGTTGTTTTTTCAATACAAGGTAAAGCCCGATTTGAAGCAGCGTGAAACCTGCCCACAAAACGAGCGCCGCCGTAATGCCGTTTTTCGCCGTTTCGGAAAACGCGCCTTCGTTGAAGAAGATCATGCTATCCTTTGCGACAAACAACATAAGAAGCGGGAAACCGAGTAAATAGAAAATTACTTTCAGAACTTTTGCACAAGTCAACTTTTGCATTTTGTTCATAATTTTCCGTTCTCCTTAATCTAGAATTGCAAAATTATTGCTGCTACTTGATATTATATACTACGCGTGCGAGCGTGTCAAACGTATTGTATTCAATTTAATCTATACTTATCCATAAAAAGGTGTCTGAAATCCCGTGTCAACAACGCGCGACAGGGCAATAATTTTACAAATCGAACGATTTATAAGGTTTCCGTCAAAATTCGCGGCAGTCGGGTCTTTGCCGACGAAAGTACGTTCGTTCCCGCAAATATCGAATAAATTATTTTTACGTCGTGGAGTTTTAAGACGTACGTAAAAAGGGCGGAACAAAAAAATCAAATTTATTTTTTCGCGCCGGAATTTCCGAAAAACAACCGCAAAACGGTCGATTTTTCAAAAGTGTGCGACTTTAAATGATTAAAAACAACAAAGTCGTAACAAATGACAGTAATAAGTGTCATATTGACACTAAACAATTTTATTTTAATTCCGAATAACCCCCTAAATCGTTTGGCGAAAACAAAATAATATGATAAAATATCAATAGAATTTTGGAGGTTACCAATGACACCTGCTTTTGAGACCGTATTTTCCGAAGACGAAATCCCTGCATATCCCCTTGCCATAATCGCTTTACCCGGCGCGGAAGAATTCGCCGAAAAAGTCGATAAATACCTTGTTGACTGGTATGGCAGAGAATGTGCAAAGAAAACCCCCGCATCTTTTATCGTTCCCACCAACTTCCCGCGTTTTACGTCGGGCGACGGCAAGGCAATGATTCTTGATAGCGTACGCGGCAAAGACCTGTACGTCATAATCGACACCGGTAACCACGGCGTGCAATACAAAATGTTCGGACAAATGCAGTGTATGAGTCCCGACGACCATTTCCAAAATCTGAAACGACTTATTTCGGCGGTCGGCGGCAAAGCGTCGCGCATCACAGTCGTTATGCCGCTTCTTTACGGCGGACGTCAGCACAGAAGAAACGCAAGGGAATCTCTCGATTGCGCCATTATGCTGAGAGAACTGGAAGTCATGGGCGTGAAAGACATTATCACTTTCGACGCTCACGATCCCCGCGTTCAGAACGCCGTGCCCCTTATGGGATTTGATAACTTCTTCCCATGTTATCAGATTCTGAAAGCGGTCGTGAGGAAATATCCCGACATCGTTTTTGACAAAGAACACACGATGATTATCTCCCCTGACGAAGGCGCGATGAGTCGTAATATTTATTACGCTTCGGTTCTGGGGCTGGATCTCGGTATGTTTTACAAACGTCGCGACTTCTCTGTCGTCATCAACGGCAGAAACCCCATCGTCGCGCACGAATACATCGGCAATCCCGTTGCGGGCAAAGACATTCTCGTCGCCGACGACATTATCGCAACCGGCGACAGCATGCTGCACCTTGCCAAAGACCTGAAAGACAAGGGCGCAAGACGCATTATCCTCGTCCCCACCTTCGCAATGTTCACGGAAGGCACGGAAAGGTTCGACAAAGCCTATGCGGAAGGTGTTTTCGACGGCGTTATCTCCACAAACCTTTCATACACCTGCCCGAACTTTCGGAAAGAGAATGGTTTTCAAAGGCGGAATTGTCCAAATATATGGCGTATATCATTTCGGCGTGCAACCACAACGCGTCGGTATCGGGGCTTCTCGATCCGCATGAGAAAATCCACGATTTGCTGCGCAGGCACAACGAAAATCTTAACAAATCTAAATAAGTAATTTTATATAAGGAGTTTATTGTGAAAGTTCATTGGTTGGGGCATTCCTGCTTCAAACTCGAAGAGAGCACAGGTACGTCAATCATCACCGACCCGTACCACCCGTACGTCGGTTTCTCGATGCCCGAAGTTTCTTGCGACGCCGTGACGCTCAGTCATAATCACGAGGATCACAACTTCATCGAAGGAATCAAGGGCAACCCCGTTATTATCAATAAACAAGGTCTGTTTGAGGTCAAAGGCGTTCACATCAGAAGCCTCCTTACCGACCACGACAAGGAAGGCGGAAGACTGCGCGGACAAAATCTTGTGTTCCAGTATCGCCTTGACGGCGTCGAAGTATGCCATCTCGGCGACATCGGCGAAGAATGCAACGCAATGCTTGCGGAAGCACTCGTCCCCACAAACGTCCTTCTTATCCCCGTCGGGGGAAACTATACCATCAATGCGGAGGAAGCGAAAGAATACGTCGATAAACTTATGCCCGACGTCGTTATCCCCATGCATTTCAAAACCGAAGATTGCAGCCTTGACATCGACGGTCTTGACGATTTTCTCGATTTGTTTGATAAAGACGAAATCGTGTATCTCGACAGCGATACGGTTGAGTTCGACCGTTTCGACTTCGATGGCGAAAGCACGAAAGTCTACGTTTTCAAAAGTCAGCAATAACGCACACTTTAACGTATAAAGCACATTTTATCGTATAAAACGCTCCGTAATCGGCATATACTTATTATGCAGCGTTTTGTGTTGCGTTTTTTATATTCAAAATTTCAAAAATTCGGAGTTTTTATGGATTTTTCACGCGAACAGTTGCAGGACAAAAACCTGTTTGAATTGCGCGAAATCGCGCGCGAAAACAGGGTGCAGTCCCCGACAAAATTAAACAAGGAAGAACTTATTTCACAAATTGTCGAAGCGTCTTCTCAAAGGGTAAAAGGGCTTAAAATCCGCCCGGTTTCACGCCCGTCGAAACTTGTCGACGCCCCGAGAAGGAACGCGCAGAACGACGTCCCCGATAAAGCCGCGGAATCGATAAACGAGATTATGGCTGTCGATGAAACCTGCGAAGAAAGGGAAGGTATCCTGGAAATTCACCCCGACGGCTATGGCTTTATCCGCGTCAGAAACTGCGAACACAGCGAAAAGGACGTCTATGTTTCCGCAATCAAAATCAGGAAAGCGGGACTTCGTCAGGGGGATATGATCAAGGGCATCGTGAAGGTCGCTTACGACAATAAGCCCGCCGCGCTTTTAATCATCAATACCGTCAACGGCGTGCCCGCGGAAGAACTCAGAAAACGCCCGCGCTTTGACGACCTTGTCCCCATTTATCCCGACGAGCGTCTGAAACTTGAAAACGCGCGCAGCAAAAACGACTTCGCAATCCGCGAAATCGACCTTATTGCGCCAATCGGAAAAGGGCAGCGCGGTATGATCGTTTCTCCTCCGAAAGCGGGCAAAACAACCCTGCTTAAAAAAATCGCGAACAGCATTTCGGAAAATTATCCCGACGTAACCCTTATGGTATTGCTCATCGACGAGCGTCCCGAAGAAGTTACCGACATGCAAAGAAGCATTAAAGGCGAGGTTATTTACAGCACTTTCGACGAAATGCCGGAACACCATACGAAAGCGGCGGAACTGTTGCTTTCCCGCGCGAAACGACTTGTCGAAAACGGCAAAGACGTCGTGATTCTGATGGACAGTTTAACCCGCCTTGCGCGCGCATATAACCTTACAATTCCCCCGACGGGCAGGACGCTTTCCGGCGGTATCGATCCCGGCGCGTTGCATAGCCCGAAATCGTTTTTCGGAAGCGCGAGAAACATCGAAAACGGCGGAAGCCTTACCATTATCGCAACCGCTCTCGTCGATACCGGAAGCCGTATGGACGACGTCATTTACGAGGAGTTCAAGGGCACGGGCAATATGGAAATCCACCTTGACAGAAAACTGTCCGAAAAGAGGATTTTCCCCGCAATCGATTTAAACCGCAGCGGCACGAGAAGAGAAGACTTGTTGCTGTCGCAGGACGAGCTGGAAGGCGTGTGGACAATGCGTAAAATTTTGTCGTCGGGCGATACGGAATCGGCGGCTGAAAATCTGTTGCAAATGCTTGTCAAAACTTCGTCCAACGCGGAGTTTATCGAGCAACTTAAACTGCAAATGCGCCTTATCGACAAGGAAGGATATACTTTCCGCGGAACCGGCTTAAAATAAACTTTATTGATGAAAAACGCCGCTTTAAACGGCGTTTTTGGTATTATTTCAAACGATTATGGACAAAAGAACACAGCAAAACAAAGACTTTTTCAACAGTCTTGCAAAGGACTGGGACGCAATGCAAAAACTGTCCGATGACGATGTTTTCAATCTTGTAAAACTTGCGAATATCAACCCCGGCGACAAGGTTCTGGACGTTGCTTGCGGCACGGGAATTATCGACAAACACCTTTTGAAACTCGGCGCGAAAAACGTTGTCGCAATCGACCTTTCGGAAAATATGATTGCCATTGCAAAGTCCAAAAACCGCGACGAAAATTTGCGATACGAAATTGCCGATTTTTACGACTTTTCGGAAGGCGATTTCGACAAAATCGTGATTTACAACGCTTATCCGCATTTCACGGACACGCAAGCGTTTTTGACGGCGATAAACAATAACCTTAAAAATGGCGGCGAGTTTTCGATAATCCACAGCGATCCGCCAAGCGTTATCAATGCGCGCCATTCGGGCGGGGCGAAAATCGTGTCGAAAGACCTTGAATCGGCTGACGAAGAAGCGAATATTTTCAAGGAACTTTTCGATATCGTACAAACCGTTGACGACGGGGAAAAGTACCTGATACGCGGCAAAAAAAGATAATGAAAAATGACGAAAAACGAGGCGAATGACCTCGTTTTTTTATTTGCTTTCTTCACGCAAGTGCAAGTATCTTGCGTGGGTTTTATGACAAGGATTCCCTTATCGCTTTTATAAGGTGCTACTCGTAAAAGCCGAGCGAAACCATAAGTCCTTCGTTGACCTTTCTCATTACGCCGCCGGACAAATCGCCGATTTTGTCTTTTAATCTGGTTTTGTCAAGGGTTCTTAGCTGTTCAAGCAATATTACGCTGTCTTTCGGCAGTCCGAACTCGCTTTGCGGAATATCGACGTGAGTCGGCAGTTTGGTTTTGTTGAGTCTGCTGGTTATTGCCGCGGCGATAATCGTCGGTGAATACTTGTTTCCGACGTCGTTCTGTACGATAAGTACGGGACGCACGCCCCCTTGTTCGCTCCCCACGACGGGGCTTAAATCGGCATAATAAATCTCACCGCGTTTTATCATATCGACACCTCCGAATACTTACAATTATGTACACGATGATTTTACCCAATGGAAACTTCTTTAATACACCCGTCAAAAGCATATTATGAAAAATCGGCGCGCCGCGTGAAGTAAATCGCCGTAAAAGACTGCATATAATAGGGAAAAAGGCGGTGTTTTATGAAAATCGGAATCGTGGGATACGGAAATCTCGGGCGCGCGGCGGAAATCAACGCAAAAAATCTCGGATACGAAATAACGGGGATATTTTCAAGGCGGAACGTAACGTCGCCGTTTAAAACGAAAGTCTTCGACTTCAAAAATATTGAAAATTTCGATACGGAAACGGACATTATGCTTTTGTGCGGCGGCAGTAAAACCAATCTTAGGGAACAAAGCCGAATCGTCGCGAAAAGGTTTAATACGGCGGACACTTTCGACACCCACGCGGAAATCGCGGAACACATTAAAGAACTTGACGATATTCAGCAGAAAAGGCGCGGCGTGTCGATAACGGCTGCTGGGTGGGACCCGGGAATTTTCAGCGTGGCGAGAGTCGCGTTTTGCGCGTTCCTTTTTGAAGAGCCGTATACGATCTGGGGCAGGGGCGCGTCCCAGGGACACGGGGAAGCGGTCAGAAGCATAAGTGGCGTGAAAAACGCGGTGCAATACACCGTGCCGAAAGAAAAAGTCGTCGATATGATATTGTCGGGCGAAAAACCTTTGAACACGCCCGAAAACCTGCACACGCGCGAAGTTTACGTCGTAAAGGAAGACGGCGCGGACGAAAAAGAAATCGAAAACAAAATCAAAAATACGGCATACTATTTCAAGGGTTACGAAACGAGCGTGCGGTTTATCGACGAAAACGAGTTTGAAAAAAACCATAAAAGCCTTGCCCACGGCGGCAGAGTCGCGGCGACGTCTAGCGGGGCAAAACTCGATTTTTCGATTGCGCTTCAAAGTAACCCCGATTTTACGGCAAAGATATTGTTGACTTATGCCCGCGCCGCGGTTAAAATGAACAAAGACGGCGTTATCGGAGGGCTGTCCGTTCTGGACGTTCCGCCGAAATACCTTTGCCACGACGATGATTTTTTAAGGTTTTTGTAATGATTGATGAGTTGAAAAATATCGAATACGTCCTTTTCGACCTTGACGGCACGGTGTCGGACAGTTCGGAAGGAATAACGAAAAGCGCGGACAAAGCGCTTAAATCGGAAGGGATTAACGTTCCTTTTGAAACGCTGACGAGTTTTATCGGACCCGCGCTTCGCGTGAGTTTCGGCCGCTACACCGACGACGTGGAAAAACGCGACAGAATGCTGGACGTTTATCGTGAAAGATACAGCGAAAAGGGCTGGTGCGAAAACAAGATTTATCCCGGCATGGCGGAACTTTTACGCGATCTTCAAAAAAGCGGGAAACACGTCGTGCTTGCAAGCGCGAAACCCGAGTATTTTTGCAGAAAAATCATAAAATATTTCGGAGTGGAGCAATATTTCGATTTTATCGGCGGCAGCGATATGGAAGGAAAGCGCGACGACAAAACCGTGCTTCTGACCTACGTCCTTGACAACATCGGAAACCCCCGGTCGGACAAAATCGTGATGATCGGCGACAGAAAATTCGACGTCGAGTGCGCGCATAATCACGGCATTAAGTGCATCGGCGTAAAGTACGGATTTTCGGAAGGCGACGAGCTTAAAAACGCGGGTGCGGATTTTCTTGCCGACACCGTCGAAGATTTAAGAAAAATGTTGTTATAAAAAAATTCCGCTTGAACACAGGCGGATTTTTTGTTATTTATTAAGTTTATATATAATAATGTCTTTTTGTATAAAAATACTACATAATTTTTCTTTTTACAAAAAGTCGAATATTTTTCGCTTGAAAAACCGAAAGTCTTATGTTATAGTATTTTTATGAAAATTTGAAAAAAGGGGGCTATTGTATGAGAATAGCAATCGGATGTGACCACGGCGGATTTATTTTGAAGGCCGCGGTCGTTGATAAACTCAAAGAACTCGGACACGAAGTCGTCGACTTCGGCACAAACTCGGACTCATCGGTCGATTACCCCATTTACGGAGAAGCAGTGGCAAACGCCGTCGCAAGCAAAGATTGCGACCTCGGCGTGTTGCTTTGCGGCACGGGCATCGGTATTTCGATTGCCGCAAACAAGGTCAAAGGTATCCGCGCGGCAGTCGTTGACAACCTTTTCTGTGCGCAAGCCTGCAAGGAGCACAACAACGCGAACATTATCGCAATGGGCGGCAGGGTAGTACGTCCCGAACTTGCGGTGCAAATCGTGGAACTTTGGCTGAAAACCGAATATGCGGGCGGACGTCATCAAAGACGCCTTGACGAAATCGCCGCAATCGAGGACAAGAACTTCAAATAATAATTACACGAGGAATTTTAATGATTCAGGAAGTAATAACAAATATCACGAGCGCCGAAAATCAGGCGGAAGAAATCGTCCGTGACGCAACGGCCCGCGCAAAGGAAATCAGGCTGAAAGCCGAGTCCGAAGCCGACGTTATTCTGAAACAGGCTGCAAAAGACAGCAAGGACGCAACCCGTCTTCGTCAGAACAATGCGGAAGTCGCGGCACAAAGAAAAACCGAAATGATCGCAAGGGAAGGCAACAAGGAAATCTCGGACTTTATCTCAAAATGCGTCGTGAACGAAGACGCCGCGGTCGAAACCGTAAAAGAAAAACTTTTCACAAAATATGGCAATCGTTGATATGAAAAAACTTACCCTTGTCGCTTACGGCAAGGATAAGCACGCGCTTTTGAAAACGCTTGAAAAAACGGGCGTCGTCGAAGTGCAGCGGTCGGAACTTATCGAAAACACTTTTAATAAGGAAAACCTTGACAGGCGTGACGAAATCACGTCTGCTACGTTGCGCCTTCAATTCGTTTTCGACTTTCTGAAAACCGAAAGCCGCACCGCGGTACTTATCAAAAAATCGGAAGCCAAGGCGGAAAAACATAAAACGCCGGTCGCGCCCGAAGACGTCCTGAACGTAACTCCCAAAAAGAAAAAATTCATAAATCCGACGCCCAGAATCGGCTTTGAAAAGTTTTATGAAATCGAAGGGCGGGAAGACGAAATCATGTCGAAAGTTTCCCGTCTGGAAGAAATCAGCCGTCGTTACGCCGATATAAAGGCGGAAACGAACAAACTTTGCGCGACAATCGACGGGCTGTCGGTTTATTCCGACGTCGCCGTCAGAATGTCGGCGTTTTGCGATACCGCGCATACGTCGGTCGTTCTTGGCGTTATAGATTCTTCAAAAACTTCCGTCCTTGAAAAAATCAGGAGCGAATATCCCGTATATATCGAAACTATGGGAGGCGGAAAAATGCTGCCCGTTGCGGTCGTCGCGCTGAAATCCGACGCCGACAAGGTTTTTGAAGCCCTAAACGTTGCGGACTTTGTGAAAACGTCGTATAACTTCGACGTTACCGCAAGCGAAAAAATCGCGGAACTCGAACAGGACGTAAAAACGCTCAACAGGGAAAAGCAAAGCCTCCTCGAAGAATCTTTGTCTTTTGAAGACGATATTCCCGACTTCAAACAACTTTACGATTATTACACCGTCGAAAACGCGCGACTCGTTGCGTCCGACGGGCTTGCTCTTACGAAAACGTCGTTCGTACTTGAAGGCTGGTTCCCGAAAGACGAGGAAGAAAAGGTAGTCGGCGCAATTAAAAACACCACCGACGCGGTCGTTATCGAAACGCGCGATCCCGTTGCCGGCGACAGCGTGCCGACTCTTACCAAAAACAACAAAATCGTCGCGCCGTACGAAAACATTACGAACATGTACTCGCCCCCGTCGTATCGGGACGTCGATCCGAATCCCGTCGTCGCGTTTTTCTATTTCCTTATTTTCGGAATTATGATGGGCGACGCCGTGTACGGACTTATCCTTATGCTGGGCGGTTTTTTGGGATATTTTTTGTTGAAACCCCCTCCCGGAAAAGGCAGAATATTTCTGATTATCGGAATGGGCGGATTATCGACGTTCATCTGGGGCGTGGTCTTCGGCGGCTGGCTTGCGATTGACGTATCGGGTACGTTTTTGGAAAAACTTATCTGGTTCAAGCCCATTGACGAAACAAACCCGAACACCGCGCTTTATATGCTGGGATTAAGCCTTGCGGTCGGCGTGGTGCAAATCAACGTCAGCCTTGCGATGAAAGGATATCTCCTTGTAAAACGCGACAAAGACGTTATCGGCTTGTTCAACGAGGTCATAAGCTGGTTTTCGATACTCATCGGCATTATCCTGCTTGCGCTTAACATGCTGCTGAAACTTGCTGACGGGTTCAAAATCGCGGGTATCGTGTTTATGGTGGTCGGCGTACTACTGATACTCGTTCTCGGCGGGCGCGGCAAAAAGGGCATCAAAAAGATATTCGGCGGGTTTTCGCAACTTTACGGCGGCGTAAACTTTTTCAGCGATATATTGTCGTACAGCCGTTTGTTCGGCTTGGGACTTTCAACGGCGGTCATCGGAATGGTCGTCAACGAAATCTGCAAAGTCATCATCAATATACTGACGTTCAACGGCATATCCGTGCTTGGCGTTATCGTGGCGATCCCCATTTTTGCGGTCGGGCACGTCTTTAATATCGCAATCAACACGCTTGGCACTTATATCCACGACGCAAGACTTCAATTTATTGAATTCTTCGGAAGATTTTTCGAGGGCGGCGGACACGTTTTCAAACCCCTCGGCTCAAATACAAAATACAACTATATAGAAAAGTAGGAGGGTACTTTTTATGTCATTAGGTTTAGTTTTTGCAATGCTCGGCGCAGCGCTCGCGGCAGGACTTGCAGGCGTAGGCTCGGCAATCGGTGTCGGTATGGTCGGTCGCTCGGCGGCAGGCGTCACTGCGGAAGATCCCGACAAATTCTCGAAACTTCTCGTTTTGCAGCTTCTTCCCGGTACGCAGGGCATCTACGGCTTGCTTATCGCCTTTATGGTATTCCTTAAAATCGGCGTTTTCAACAGCGCGGGTATGACGGATATCTCCTGGCAGGGCGGTCTCACCATTCTGTTCGCTTGCCTCCCCATGGCAATCGTCGGTTTGCTGAGCGCACTCCATCAGGCAAAAGTCGCAGTGTCGGGCGTCGCTCTCGTTGCGAAGCGTCCCGAAGAATCGGGTAAGGCAATCACCATGGCGATCATGGTCGAAACGTATGCGGTTCTCGCGCTCCTTATCTCGTTCCTCGGCGTATTTATTCCCAAAATCGTTTAATTAAAATGGAAGGAAAAGACGTTATTATTGAAAAAATCCTGTCGGACGCAAGACAAGAAGCCGATAAAATCGTCGCGGAAGCAAACGACTACGCAACCGCTACGCTCGATAAGGCAAGGGCGCAGGCAAAGGACAAAGTTTCCGTTGCCGAAAAAGCCGCCGAAACCGCGGGCGTCGAATACGTCGGTCGTCGCATAACCGTTGCAGGGCTTGACCTTAAAAAGGCAAAGCTCAACGCAAAAATCGCGCTTCTGGACGACGTTTACGACAAAGCGGCGGACGCGGTCAGAAACGTCCCAGACAAGGATTACAAAAACCTTATCGAAGGTATGCTCGATTCTGCTGCCGAAGACGGCGACGTCGTCACGATTTCAAAAAACGACGCCAAAGTTCTGACGAAAGCATTTTTCGATTCTTATTCGAAAAAACGCGGCATTAACCTTTCGTTAAGTAAGGATCTCGGCGACTTCAAAGGCGGCGTCGTGCTCAGCGGCGGCGGGGTTGACAAAAACCTTACGCTCGAAGTCGAAATCAAGTTGTTGAGAGAACAAACCGAAAGCGAAATCGCCGGACTTTTGTTCAAGGGTGTCTGAAATGGCGGATAATTTGTTGTACGTCAACGCGCGTATAAAAGCGCTTGAAAACGGGCTTATGAGTCAACTGCACGTTTCGCGTCTTATCGACGCCGAAAACGTTAAGGACGCTTTCAAAATCTTGCAGGAATGCGGGTTTTCCGAAGGCGTCGCGCTTGACGATTACCGCTCGTACGAAAACCTTGTCGCGCTGAAAGAAAAAAACGTCGTCGACTTTTTCAAGGAAAATATGCTTGAAAAAACCGGTATGGACGCCGTGCTTCTGAAAAACGATTATCACAACGCGAAAGTTCTGATAAAAGCGAAGTATCTGCGCCTTGACGACGTGAAAGACATGCTTATGCCCGCAGGGCTTTTCGACACCGACAAAATGAAGGCGGATATTTTTGACGACAATTACGAAAGTTATCCGTCCTTTATGGCGGAAGCACTTGACGCAATCGACGTTCAGTTCGCAGACGGCAACAGAAGCCCGAGGTTTATCGACGTAACCCTTGACAAGGCGATGTTTTCCGATATGTACGCCCGCATTTCAAAGTGCAATCAGCAGGCTTTGAAAGACTGGCTGAATCTTTTAATCGACACCGCAAACGTTTCGGCGTTTTTAAGGTGCAGGAAACTTCACCTTGACAAAAGCGTGTTTGACGAAGGATTTGTCGAAAAGGGCAGCATAGACAAGGCTTGGTTTGACGAATTGTACGAGTCGTCGGACGACGTCGTGAAAGATAAGGCGAAACTTTTAATAAGCGTCGGCGATCTTATCGACGTTGCGTTGTCGGACGCGGACGGCATGGTCAGGTTCGAAACCGCCGTCGACAACAAAATCACGAAACTGTTCAAGGACAATAAATACGACATGTTTTCGGTTGCGCCCATCGTCGGGTATTACTTCGGCAGGCTCACCGAAATCAAAGCCGTCAAACTTATCGTGTCGGCGGTCAAAAACAACCTTGATAAAAATCTTTTAAGACAAAGGACGAGAGATCTTTATGCTTAAAAAAGACGAAAACAATACGGTTACCGGCAAAATCGCCGTCGTGGGCGACAAGGACAGCGTCCTTGCGTTCAAGGCAATCGGGCTGGAAGTCCACGCCGTCGAAAGCGCGGACGAGGCGGCAACCGTCCTTAAAAAACTCGCGCGGGACTGCGCGGTCATATTCATTACCGAACAAATCGCCGAAAAAGTCAGCGACGTCATTCAGAGATATAAGGCGCGTCCTTATCCCGCCGTCATTCCCATTCCTTCGGGAGAGGGTAGCAACGGCTTTGGTATGGACGGCATAAGAAGCGACGTGGAAAAGGCTATCGGCGCGGATATTTTGTTTAACAGAGAGGATTAACATTATGCAGAAAAACGACTTAAACGTTGGTAAAATCGTAAAAGTCAGCGGCCCGCTTATCGTTGCGGAAAATATGGGCGACAGCAAAATGTACGACGTCGTCCGCGTCAGCGATAAGAAACTTATCGGCGAAATTATCGAACTTCGCGGGGATAAAGCATCCATTCAGGTCTATGAAGAAACCTCGGGACTGGGCCCCGGCGAAAACGTATATTCAACCGGCTATCCTCTGTCGGTCGAACTTGCGCCCGGACTTATCGAAGGCATTTACGACGGTATTCAACGCCCGCTTGAAAAACTTAAAGAGGCTTCGGGCGACCGTATTTCAAGGGGTATCGATATCCCCGCTATCGACCACGATAAAAAATGGCGTTTCGTGCCGACGAAAAAAGCAGGCGACAAAGTGTCGTCGGGCGACGTTATCGGCACCGTCAAAGAAAACGAAATCGTTACCGTGAAAATCATGGTGCCTTTCGGCGTCGAAGGGACGATTGAAAAAATCGAAGAAGGCGACTTCACCGTCGACGAAACAGTCGCGGTCGTCAAAACGGCAAAGGGCGAGAAGAACCTGAAAATGCTGCAAAGATGGCCTGTCCGTAAAGGCAGACCTTATAAAGAAAAACTTTCGCCGTCGATGCCGATGGTCACCGGTCAGCGCGTTATCGACACGCTGTTCCCGATTGCCCGCGGCGGTGTTGCTGCCGTTCCCGGTCCGTTCGGAAGCGGTAAAACCGTCGTTCAGCACCAGCTTGCAAAATGGGCGGACGCAGACATTATCGTCTACGTCGGCTGCGGCGAACGCGGAAACGAAATGACCGACGTTTTGAAAGAGTTTCCCGAACTGAAAGACCCGAAAACGGGACAATCGCTGATGAAGCGTACGATTCTTATCGCGAACACGTCGGATATGCCCGTTGCGGCGCGTGAAGCGTCTATTTACACGGGTATCACCATCGCCGAATATTTCCGCGATATGGGCTACAACGTCGCTATCATGGCGGACAGTACCTCCCGTTGGGCAGAAGCGCTTCGCGAAATGAGCGGACGATTGGAAGAAATGCCCGGAGAAGAAGGCTATCCCGCTTACCTTTCAAGCCGCCTTGCGGAATTCTATGAAAGAGCGGGTATCGTAAAAGTTCTCGGAAACGAGGATACGGTCGGCTCGATTACGGCAATCGGCGCAGTTTCGCCTCCGGGCGGCGACCTTTCCGAACCCGTTTCGCAGGCAACCCTTCGTATAGTTAAGGTTTTCTGGGGGCTTTCGGCGTCGCTCGCTTACAAACGTCATTTCCCGGCAATCGACTGGATTCAAAGTTATTCCCTTTACGCAGACAGGCTTGCCGACTGGTACACCGATAATATGGGCGAGGAATGGAACGTAATGCGTCAGGAATTTATGTCGATTTTGCAGGACGAGGCGCGACTGGACGAAATCGTCCGACTTGTCGGTATGGACGCGCTCGGCGCAAAAGACCGCTGGACGATGGAAACCGCAAAATCCATCCGCGAAGACTACCTGCATCAGAATGCTTTCCACGAGGTCGATACCTACGCCTCGCTCAAAAAACAAGCCGAAATGATGCGACTGATCCTTGAAAACTACAAGCTCGGGCTCGAAGCGCTTGAAAAAGGCGTCGATATCGAAGATATGCTTGCAATTCCCGTCAAGGAACAAATCGGCAGAAGTAAGTATATCCCCGAAACGGAAATAAATAAATTCAACGACATCGAAAAAGACCTTAAAGAAGAAATGCTGTCGCTTGTCAGCGAGGGAGGACGTGACTGATGCTTAAAGAATATAAAACTATCCGCGAAATCGTCGGACCTCTTATGCTCGTTGAGGGCGTCGAGGGTGTAAAATACAACGAAATGGTTGAAATCGTCGCCGCAGACGGCGCAATCCGCCGCGGTAAAGTATTGGAAATCAACCGCGATAAGGCGCTCGTTCAGTTGTTCGAGCCGTCGCAGGGCATTCAGATGTCATCGTCCAAAGCAAGATTTTTGGGCAAGAGTATGGAACTTGCGGTGTCCGAAGATATGCTCGGCCGCGTCTTCGACGGTATCGGCAATCCCCGTGACGACGGCGCGCCCGCCTCGCCGACCAGCAGGAGGCTGTGAAGAACGCCGGCTGGGCCAGC
>OLSB01001703.1_pt1 | contig 20271 bp, 20 predicted proteins | sample 1672071 | NCBI WGS metagenome assembly OLSB01 (sample SAMEA3136642, study PRJEB25190) | human gut metagenome | biome: human gut; feature: human-associated habitat; material: faeces | place: Austria | collected 2013 | reverse complement strand
GGCTCGAGCTGGTCGCAGGTGACGTAACCGGCGGGGGCGCGAAGCAGGGACGGGATGCGGTTGACGACCGTGGCACAGGTGTGCTCGACGGTCGCGGGCTTTACGACATGGAACTCGGTCTTGGGCTCGCCGAAGATCTCCCAATCGCACATATCGCCGTCGTCCGGGCCGTAGACCTTGCCGATGGTCTCCTCCTCCACGGTGACGCCCTGCATCGTCTCGATGGTGACGACGGCGGACATGCCGATGGCGTGACCGGCCTTGATCTCCTTGCCGAGTGTCTCGCTGTAGATGTCCTTGTCGATGATGCAGGGAACGTGCTTCTGGGAAATGCTCTTGACGGTGAGGCCGAGCTTGTTGCAGATGGCTTCGGAGGCGTTCCAGGCATAGGACGGCTCAAAGTCGGTCGGGTGAGCGATCTTCGCTTCAAACTCTTCCGGCGTCAGATCGCAGCCGTGCGCCTCGGCGAGCGCGATGCCGTACTCGTCCACGTTGTAGCTGTAAGCGCCCTTGATCTTCGTGATGTTATGGCAGCCCGCCGCAACGAGACCGACCATGTTGATCCAGAAGATGTCCTGCATGCCGCTGCCGGTGATGGTGCAGCCGTTTTCCTTCGCCAGAGCGTCGAGCCGGTTGATCATGGCCGCGGAGGTCGTCCAGGGGTAGATGGCCTCTTCGCAGGTCGTGATGACGTTGATGCCGCGGGTGACGCACTGCTCGATGGCTTCGTAAATATCGCCGATGAAGCTGCGCGTCGTGATGATGGCGACGTCGGCGTCGCACTCGTCGAGGACCTTCTCCGCGTTGTCGGAGATGATGACGCCCGTCTTGACGCCGAGCTCCGCCCAGTCGCCGATATCCTGACCGACGGACGCGCCGTGGCCGATGCCGCCGACGATCTGCGCGCCATGCTCATACGCATAGCGAAGGGTGTACTTGCTCATCTTTCCGCACCCATACTGCACGATTTTAATTTTATCCATTATAATAGCTCCTTTCTGTGCTGTAAAATACTATAATGGAGTATACAGTCTGTTGCAGGTAGAGAGTCAAGGGTTTTGTTAATTATTTTTTTGTGAAGATCACGGGGACCTGCAGCCGCAGGAACATGTTGCGTTTGCTGTTGTCAAAGAGATTCAGCTCCGTCATCTCCTCGCAGAGGTAATCGCCGTTCACGACAAAGCGGTTGGCGCGGCAGTATTCGAGCAGCCGGGCCGCGCCCGCGGCTTCTTCATCAAAACTGTCCAGATAGATGCAGGCGAACATCCCGCTCTCAATCACCTCGATATTCTCCCCGTAATCGCGCAGATGCTTGTCGCCGAAAATAAACACCTTGTCCGCTACCAGAGCGCCCCGCACAAAATCGTCCCTTTTTACGCTTGTTCCGAGGCTATACGACAAAAGCTGCGGCAGATTGCGCTTCATCAGCTCCCGGCGCAGCGCGTGGACGGCCTTCTCGTAGGCGACGATCCCCTGCTCGTAAAAATTTTCCGTGCAGGAAATGTACAGAATGTGACGCTGATCGATAAACTCCAGCGAGGTCGTCCCGCTGGCGGGGGACTTCCGGTAGCGCTCGATGGACTGGATCGTCCGCTCCACCGCCTCGTGCATCGCCTTGAGATCGCGCATCTGCTGGTGGATCTGGTTGTTTTTCTCGATGAGCTTCTGCTCGATGAGCATGATATCCTCTTTTTCGAGCAGCGTTTGGATCTCCGCAAGACTCATGTTGAGATTTCGCATATATCGGATGATATCGAGCCGGGAGGTCTGGCGAATATCGTAATAGCGGTAATTCGATTCCTCATCCCGGCAGCAGGGCTGCAAAAGCCCCATCCGGTCGTAGAGTCTGAGCGTGGCGATCGAAACGCGGTTCGCCTCCGCCATTTCACCGATTGACAATAGCTGTCCCCGTTTTTCCCGATCCATTTTCGTGCCTCCGTTCGACAAAAAACTCTAATCCTGCTATAGACTTTTTTACCCAAAAATGCTGCGTTTGTAAACCCCTTTTTCGCTTTCGGCGGGAAAGAAAGCGCCGAAAAACAAAAGCGGAAAGCCGGAGAGAGTCTCTCCGGCTTTCCGTATACCTCAAGAAGCGTCATACCGCGCGGCAATTGCGGCGATCTCGGCGCGCAGCGCGTCATAGAACTTTGCGATGTGGCTGCCGTCGGCAAGCGCGTGGTGGACGAGCAGCGTCACCGGCATCTGCAGACGGCCCTCGGCGTTTGGTGCAAACGCGCCCCACGTGATGCGGGGGTTGGATTCCTCTCCGCCCGCGGCGGGCTGGATGAGTGCGCTGTAGTGCAGCCACGGGAGCGTAGAGATAAAGTACATGCTCTCGACGTCTGCATCCTCGCGCAGCGAGCCGCTCTCCCGGCGGCGGCGGCGCTCGGTCTCGGCGTAGGCGATGTATTCTTCAAACGGCTGATCGTGGCGCAGCGTACAGTAGCAGTACGTCCCGTTCGCGCAGAGCTCCGTGTGCGACGTCGGGCAGGCATCGTATTCGATGATGACGCCGTCACGGATGCGCCGCCGCAGCTCCGGTACGCGGTCGGCGGCCTTTGCCGCGGCGTGCAGGAACGTGAGATAAAACGAATACCCGCGCGCCTTGCAGAAAGACACGATATCCGTTACATCGGTATCGACCGTCACGCCGACATAGGGATACGGCATCGAGAGGAAGTACCGGAAATGCTCGATGCGCTCATAGCGCTCCATATCCAGATAATGAAAGCTCATACCTTCTCCTTTCGCTCCCGGAGACGCAGCAGCGCGCGTCCGGCGGGCTTTTCCACAAAAAATGTGAGCGCCGCGGCGAGCAGGAACGCGGCGGCAAAGCAAAGCAGCGTATAGTTTGTCTGCCAGGCGCGCCCCTCGTTCATCTGCGGAAATTCGGACGTGTACGCCGGGATGTGCAGCTCCTTGAGCTTGACGGCAAGGAACTGGTGCCAGATGTAAAAGTTATAGGATATGGCGCTCAAAAACCGGATAAGGCGGTTTCCGAAAACACGGTCGAGCTTCTCCGGCGCGCGGCCGGCAAAATAGAGGAACGACGCGCCGCACACGCCGAGCGGCAGCCGCCAGAGGAGCTGCGCCGTTTTGATCTCCGCGTCCCCCACGGCGTTCTGCCGCCAGAGGACGGCAAACGCGCCGAGGAGCGCCGTCAGCGCGAGCGGGAGAAAAACCCACCGGCGCGGCGCAGAGTCGCGTTTTTCGAGAAAATGCGCCGCGAGCATGCCGAGCGCATAGAGATCGAGCATGCAGGGAAGCTGATTCACCCAGAGCGAGAGCTCGTGCGCGCGCGACGCGACGAGAGCGCGGCTCACAAGCGCCGCGAGCGTCATAAGGGAGAACGTAAGCGCCGGGCGCTTTCCGAACGCGCGGGCGAGCAGCGGAAAAAGGAGGTAAAACTGCATCTCCACCGCGACGGTCCAAAGCGCGGCGTTAAGGCTCGTCCAGTAATACGTATCCATGGAGAACGTGTGCGTAAACGTGAGGTGCGCGAGAAGATCGCGCCAGAGCGGAGCGCTCCCGACGGCGCGGCCGCACACGGCGGCAAGGATTGCCGCAGCGAATACCGCGAGCAGATAGCACGGCAATATCCGGCAGAGCCGCCGGTAATAAAATCCCTTCACGTCCGCGATCCTTCCGCCGGAGCGGACAAGCGGACGGTAGAGCAGAAAGCCGGTGAGCAGCAGCGTGAGATCCACAAGCATGTACCCGCGCCGCACGATGCGCTGAAGATTAAAGTAATGCCCGCCGATGACGAACGACGGATCGAGCCATGACTGCTGCCAGATGTGGAACCACGCCACGGTAAAGATGCACAGAACGCGGAGAACGTCCGCCGCGGCAAAGTACCGGCGGGCGGCGTTTACAGGGTAAGAATCTCGCATTTGAACTCCGTCCCCTTCACGGTGATCCTGCCGTATGTCTGCCGCCCCATTCCGGCCGAGCCGGGGTTGAAGAGCGTCACATCGCCCATGCGAAGAAAGTCCGCCTCGTGTGTGTGGCCGAAGAGCGCGAGCTGCGCGCCGGAGAAATGCGCGGCGTTCGCCAGGCTCTCGTACCCGAGCTTCACGTTGTAGCGGTGGCCGTGGGTCATGAAAATGCGCACGCCGTCGGCGTTGAAGAGAAGGCTCTCCTCCGCATCGCTGTGGGAATACGCGTCGCAGTTGCCGCGCACATACCGCAGATCGAGCGCCGGGAAATACGCCGCGATCGCCTCGGCGTCGCGCACATAGTCGCCGAGATGGAGCACCATGTCGGGTTTCTGCTCCTCAATGGCGGCGAGCATCGGCTCTCTCACGCCGTGGGAATCGGAAAAAACGGCAATACGCATAAAGCACTCTCTTTCTCCCCGCTGCATATACTCCTTACAGGGGGTGGAACGGATGATGGATATGGAAAAGCTGGGCGCGGAGCTGCTCGCCGGGCGGCAGGGCGGCGCGATCCGCGACATGGCCAACTCGCCCGAGGCGAAAAAGCTCGGCGCGGCGATCGATCCCGCTGCGGCGGAGCGGGCGGTGCGCAGCGGCGACGCCGCGCAGCTCAAAGCCCTCCTCTCTCAGATCCTCTCAACGGACGAGGGCAAGGCGCTGGCCGAAAAGCTCTCGCGCTTCGGGAACGGAAAATGAGCGAGCTTGAAGAGCGGCTCAACGCCGTGCTCTCCAATCCCGGGGAGATGAGCCGCATTGCGGCCATGGCGCAGAAGCTCATGGGAAACCTCCCGCCGGAGGGCGCCGCGCCGCCGGACGCGGCGGAAGCGCCGGGAGGCGGCGGGCTGCCCGGCGGTCTCGCAGAGAGCCTGCCGGGGCTTCTGTCGCGCCTTGCGTCGGGGCAGAACGGAAACGGGAAACAGCGGCTCGCCGACGCGCTCGCGCCGTATCTGAGCGCGGAGAGGGCGCGCCGTCTCTCCCGGGCGCTGCGCATTGCGGGCGCGGTACGGATCGCCGGGGCGGCGTTTTCGGAATGGGGGCGCGGAGATGGCCTATAACCGCTACAACGGCAGCACCGGCGAGCGGACGCGCATGGAAGATCCGCCGCCGGAAAATGTGCGGAGCGAACCGCCGCCGCACGGGGACGCGCCGGAGCGACCGGCGCCGCAAAGCGAAAAAACGCCGCCCTCGCCGCTGCTGTCTCTTCGCAGCGGGCTGGACGGCATCTTCGAGCGGCTCGACCCAAAGCGGCTGGAGACCGAGGACCTTCTGGTGCTGGCGATCTTGTGGCTGCTCTACCGGGAGAGCGGCGATTGGGAAATGCTCATCGCGCTGGGCGCGTACTATTTTGATCTGTAGGGACGGCTCACGGTTTCGTGCTGCCGTCCTCTTTGTCCTCTCCGTCCGGCTTCTTTGCCGCGGGGTCGGCGGGGAAACGGTGGCCGGCGAAAATGTACAGCCATATGCCGAACGCAAGCGTCACCGCGCCGAGCAGCAGCCAGAAGCGTATCGCGGCGTTCGCCGCGAGCAGCACCGCCGCCGCGCCGAGAATGCCGCTTGCGGCATAGAGCACGGCGACCGCCTGCTTCTGCGTCAGCCCCAGCGCGAGCAGCCGGTGGTGGATGTGGCCGCGATCCGGGTGGAACGGGCTCTCGCCCCGGCTCAGCCGCCGGATCACGGCAAACGCGGTGTCCGTAAGCGGCAGCGCGAGCGTGAGCACCGGCACCGCGAACGCGACGAGCGTATACATTTTAAAGAGGCCGAGCACCGACGCCGTGGAGAGTACATATCCCAGCAGAAGCGAGCCGGAGTCGCCCATGAAGATCTTGGCGGGATTGATGTTGAACGGGAGAAACCCGAGACACGCGCCGCCGAGCGCGGCGACAAGCACGGAGATCTCCGTCGCCTCCGGGAGAAAGAGCGACACGGCGAGCATGGAGGCGCACCCGATGCCGCATACGCCCGCGGCGAGCCCGTCGAGCCCGTCGATAAGATTCAGCGCGTTCGTCATGCCGACGATCCAGAGGAGCGTCACCGGGATGCTCAGCGCGCCGAGCGCGATCGCCTCGGCGGAAGCGTTGCCGGGGTTGGTGAGAATGCGGATCACAACGCCGTGCCGGATGGCGACGAGCGCGGCGATAAGCTGCAAAACGAGCTTGACCCACGGGCGGAGCGAAAGGAGATCGTCCACCGCGCCGGTCACAACAATAATAACGCTGCCGAGCAATATGCCCTGCACCGGCTCGTCGATGCCCGTGAACGGCAGCACCCCGGCGAGAAAGCCGGCAAACAGCGCCAGCCCGCCGAGCCGGGGGATCGGGTGGTCGTGGACGCGCCGGGACTCGCCCGGCATATCCATCGCGCCGATCTTGCAGGCAAATTTTCGCACGGCGGGCGTGGCAAGCAGGCACACCGCCGCCGCGGCGAGCAGCGCGAGCAGCACACGCAAGCGCAGCCGCAGAGCCAGAGCAGGAAGCATCCCCTTCCGCCTTTCTTTTTTTCAGACACCGCCGCGCTGCGCGGCGGTGCCTGAAATTTACTGAAAATTAGATTTGGACGAAGCCGATCTTTTTATAGACCTTGCGCAGCGTTCGGTTGGCGGCGCAGGCCGCCCGCTCCGCGCCGTCGCGCAAAACGTCCTCGAGATACGCCTTATCCTTCATAAGCCGTTCGGCCTCCTCGCGGATGGGGCGCAGCGTTTCCACAACGGCCTCGCCCACGGCGGGCTTGAACGCGCCGTAGCCCATGCCGTCAAATTCGGCCTCGATCTCGTCCATCGTCTTACCCGTACAGACGCTGTAGATCTGCATAAGGTTCGTTACGCCCAGCTTTTCGGGGCAGGCATACACGCAATGGCCGGTCTCGGAGTCCGTCACGGCGCGCTTGAAGCAGCGCATAATGTCGTCCGGGGACTGCATGATATAGATGCATCCGCCGGGGTCCCTGTCGGACTTGGACATTTTGTTTTCCGGGCTTGTAAGGCTCATAATGCGCGCGCCCGTGGGCGGGATGTACGGCTCGGGGATCCGGAACACGTCGCCGTAGATGTTGTTGAAGCGCATCGCGATGTCGCGGCAGATCTCCACATGCTGCTTCTGGTCGCCGCCGACGGGGACAAGGTCGGTCTGGTAGAGCAGGATATCCGCGGCCATGAGCGCGGGATAGGTGAACAGGCCGGCGTTGATATTATCCGCATTTTTGGCAGACTTATCCTTGAACTGCGTCATGCGGGAAAGCTCGCCGAACATGGTGTAGCAGTCGAGCACCCAGCCGAGCTGCGCGTGCGCGGGGACGTGGCTCTGGATAAACAGAGTGTTCTTTTTCGGGTCAAGACCGCAGGCAATGTACTGCGCGAGCTGCGAAAGCGCGCGGCGGCGCAGATCGGCCGGCACCTGCCGGACGGTGATGGCGTGCATGTCTACGATGCAGTAGTAGCATTCATATTCATCGGAGAGCGCTACCCAGTTTTTGATCGCCCCCATATACGAGCCGAGCGTAAGATCGCCGGAGGGCTGTATGCCGGAGAATATGACTTTTTTGCGGGCAGCTTCTTCCATGATGATTCCTTCCTTTCCTGATAATGGGATACGGTTTCTGTACCTTTTTAATTACGGTATTATATCACGCCGGTTTTGGCTTGACAATACAGAGCCTATCCAATAAGATGAGAAATTGACAAAAGACCTTTGGGAGGTTTATCCGTATGGACAATACATGGTTTGAGAAAATGGAAGAGCGCATTCCGCGCGGCGAGGTCCGCACCCGCTTCGCGCCGAGTCCGACGGGGTATATGCACGTCGGCAATCTGCGCACGGCGCTCTATACCTGGTGCATCGCCCGCCACGCGCACGGCAAGTTCCTGCTCCGCATCGAGGACACCGACCAGTCCCGTCAGGTCGAGGGCGCGGTCGAAGTCATATATAAAACGCTGCGCGACTGCGGCCTGGACCACGACGAAGGTCCCGACGTCGGCGGTCCGGTCGGCCCCTACGTCCAGACCGAGCGGCGCGACACCTACCTCCCCTACGCAAAGCGCCTCGTGGAGCGCGGCCACGCCTATTACTGCTTCTGCGACAAGACCGAGTCCGAGGAGGATTCCGGCGACTTCACCCGCCGGGACGACCCCTGCCGCGAGCTTCCCCCGGAAGAGGTGCAGCGCCGTCTCGACGCCGGTATGCCGTGGGTCATCCGCCAGAAGATCCCCCACGAGGGGGAAACGACGTTCCACGACGAGATTTTCGGCGACATCACCGCGCCGAACGCCGATCTCGACGACCAGGTGCTCATCAAGCGCGACGGGCTCCCGACCTACAACTTTGCGAACGTCGTGGACGATCATCTCATGGGCATCACCCACGTCGTGCGCGGCAGCGAGTATCTCTCCAGCGCGCCGAAGTACAACCTCCTGTACGAGGGGCTCGGCTGGGACGTGCCCAGCTACGTCCACTGCTCGCCCGTCATGCGCGACGCGCACAACAAAATGTCCAAGCGCCACGGCGATCCGTCCTATGAGGATCTTGTCGCGCAGGGCTTTCTCACGGAAGCGATCGTGAACTATGTCGCGCTCCTCGGCTGGGCGCCCGGCGGCGAGCGGGAGATCTTTTCGATCAACGAGCTCGCGGAGGCGTTCGATATGTCCCGCATCTCGAAGTCCCCGGCCATTTTCGATATCGAAAAGCTCACGTACTTCAACAGCGAGTACATCAAGGCCATGTCCCCCGAAGCATTTGCCCGCGCGGCGGAGCCGTGGATCCGCAAGGCCGTCAAGACCGAAAGCTACGATAGCGCCCTCATCGCCGCCATTTTGCAGCAGCGCACCGAAAAGCTCTCGGATATCCCCGAAAAGCTCGGCTTCTTCGATACGCTGCCCGAGTACGACACCGCGCTTTATATCCACAAGAAGTCCAAATGCGATGAGGCTATCGCGCTTGACATGCTCAAAAAGATGCGCCCGCGTCTCGCGGCCGTCGCCGACTGGACGGAGGAGGCCGTGCGCGAGTGTCTGATCGGCGCGGCGGCGGAGTTCGGCTGCAAAAACGCTCTCGTCATGTGGCCGGTGCGCATCGCCGTTTCCGGCGAGGCCGTGACGCCCGGCGGCGCCGTGGAGATCTGCCACATTCTCGGCCGGGCCGAAACGCTCGCACGCATTGACAAGGGCATCAAGAAGCTGGAAAAAATGACAGAATAAGGTCGAGATAATTCGGAAAAACGGCGCCTCTTTTCGCCATACTAAGCGAAAAGAGGTGCTGTATTATTATGAAGAAACGAACGACCATACGAATTATCTCCTTCCTCGCCGCCGCGACCGTCGCGCTCGGCGCGGCAAGCGTCCTTTTCTACCGCCGCGCCGTGAACGCCGAGCGGGAGGAACGCCACCGCGGGGAATACGCCTTTTCCGAGCTGTGCGCCGCGGCGGACGGCCTTTCCGCGGCACTCGAAAAATCGCAGTTCGCCGTGAGCCCGGCGATCACCGCCTCGCTCTGCGCGGAGGTCTACTCCCGTGCGCAGACGGCGAGCGCCGCGCTCTCGTCGCTTTCCATTCCGCTCATGGAGCTGGAAAACACGGCGTCCTTTTTCGCCAAAACCGGGGACTACGCGCTCTGGCTCCTGCGCGAGAGCAGCGGCGGCAACGATATGACCGAGGAGGCGCGGGAAAATTTGCGCGCGCTCGGCGACACGGCCGCGCTCCTCTCCGGCAATCTGGCGCAGCTCCGCTCGGACGTCGCCGGAGGGCTGGTGAATACCCGCGCCGCCGCCGCGATGGACAGCGCTCTCCCCTCGCTCGGCGACAGCTTTCTCGGCATGGAGCAGGAGTTCCCGGAAATGCCGGCGCTCGTGTACGACGGGCCGTTTTCCGCCTCCGTGGCCGAGCGTGAGCCGCGCATGATAAAGGATGCGCGCGACGTCACACAGGACGCCGCCGCGCTCGTCGCGGCGGGCTTTCTCGGCCTGCGAAGCAATCTCGTCTCCGCCGCCGGAGAGAGCGGCGGCAAGATCCCCGTCTACCGCTTCTCCGGCGGGGACTATACGGTGAGCGTCAGCCGGAAGGGCGGATACATTGTGCGCGCCCTCTCGCAGCGCGCGCCGGCGCGCTCCGCCATCACGGCGGACGCCGCGCTGGAAAAGGCGGCGGAGTTTCTCGCCGCGCACGGCTACCGCGGCATGAAGGAGAGCTATCACATCCTCAAGGACCACGTGCTCACCGTGACGTACTGCGCCGAGCAGGACGGCGTGATGTGCTATCCGGACATGGTAAAGCTCGCGATCGCCATGGATACCGGCGAGATGCTCCGCTTTGACGCCGAAGCGTATCTTACGTCCCACGCGGCGCGGGAGCTGCCCGAGCCGGCGGTATCGGAGGAGGACGCGCGCGCCATGGCGCACGAGGGTCTGACGGTCAAAAGCGAAAAGCTCGCCGTCATCCCGACGTCCGGCGCGGAGGAGATTTACTGCCGCGAGCTCATATGCGAAACGGAGGACGGGCGGCATTATCTTCTCTATGTGAATGCAATGACCGGCGCGCAGGAAAAAATTCTCATCCTTCTCGAGGATGAGAGCGGCACGCTCGCACTCTGAAAAAGTCCGGAATACCGGGAAAACTTGACAGAGTCCGATTCGTATAGTAAAATACACACGCTACTGTGGAATAGTATAAATTCCGAAATTATGCAGTTTTTTATTATACGAAGGAGGTCATCCTATGGGCTTCATTCCGGAAACCACCTGCCGCCGCTGCGGTCAGAAATACTCCGGACTGCGCAACCGCTGCCCGAACTGCGGGACTCTCCGGCAGAACCAGCCGAACCGCGTCCCGAATACGACCGCATCCGCCACGCCGAACACCGCCGCATCCCGACGCGCCGGCACCGACATCCGCTGGCAGCTCATCTTCGGCGGCATTCTTCTCATCGCCGTGATCCTCGCCGTCGTTGTGCTCATCGTCGGCGGAGGAAAAGATTCCGGCTCCGGCACCGGCAGCCGCCCGTCCGTGACGGCAAACCCCGGCAGCCAGATCGTCTACAGCGCGGCCGACCTGCCGACGCCCAGCCCCTCGCCCGACCCGACGCCCGAAGCCAGTCCCACCCCGGTCATTGAGTCAATGGCGATCGCCTTCCTGAATAACAACGTCAGGGATCACTCTCTCACGCTGACCAACGCCGGCGAGCTTGTCATCGACCTTGATCTGAACGTCTTCCCGAATTCGGACGAGCTGACCGTGACATGGCGCAGCAGCAACGAGAAGATCCTCACCGTGGATGACCGCGGCATCGTGACCGTTGTCGGCGCCTCGCCGAACATCACCGTCCACGCGGTGATCATCGCCGAGTGCGGCGGTCTGCAGGACTATGTGACGATCTATGTCCCCTCCTATCAGGCGGCATATCTCACGCAGAACCTGTACGATCCCGAAACCTACGAGCAGGACAATCTCGAATGGGACAGCATCATTTACGCCACGCCCTCGCCCAAAGCAGGCTGAGCAGTGCAGATTTTCCCAAAAAATAGCGCAAAAACGGTTGACAAGGGGTATTATCTTTTGTATAATACCCCTTGCCTTGAAAAATCCGGACGATTAGCTCAGCTGGTATGAGCATCCGCTTGACGTGCGGAGGGTCACAGGTTCGAGTCCTGTATCGTCCACCACGAAAGAAACCTCTTTTGTCTACCATGACAAGAGAGGTTTCTTTTTCACAGTTGAGACATTGACGGATTTGTGATATACTAAGTTTAACAAATCGGGATTTGACGAAAGCAATATAGCATAACCGGAGATGACTAAAATGAGATTGGATGGATATGGTCTATTTGTTAATAACATGGCTACAATGATACGCTTCTATCGAGATGTATTGGGATTTGGGATTAAAGAAGATGAAAACACGGATAATGTTTACTTATTAAAGGATGGCACCCTCTTTTTACTTTATGGGAGAAATGATTTTGAAAAACTCACAAGCAAAACATATGCGTATCTTACGGGAGTAAATGCACATTCTGAGATGGCGTTGTATGTTGACACCTATGAGGAAGTCGACATGCAATATAAAAATGCTATTGACCATGGCGCAACTTCTTTGTTGGAGCCAACTACCGAGCCTTGGGGACAAAGGACATGCTTTATTGCTGACCCGGAAGGAAATATCATCGAGATTGGTTCTTGGAACAAGCCATATGAGGTAAAGGATTTATAAATCGTCAGATTTTGTTTATTAGGGTAACTTCTCCTGGTGTACTTTTGGTCGCTCTTACCTTGATTGTGCTCCGTTTGGTCGTTCTTTGGCAAATCAATAGAATCCGAACCTTTATCCAATCGGAGATGGGTTCGGATTTATTGTTTCTATCGAGGAAATTGAAAATTGGTAAACGCAAAACCGGGAGAACTGCCGAACATGGCAATCCTCCCGGTTCGTTTATGCAGAGTCTTTCGCCGCAGCTTCGTTTTTCTCTTTCCATTCGGCAAATGCCCGCTTGCCCTCATCGCTTTCATAATACTTCTGAATCACCGGCAGCAGACTCCTTGCCAGAGACTCATATACAGACTCCGGAATCTCAGCGGCGTTAACATCATTCACATCATAGCAGTTCTTTTTCTTCATTCTGTTCCTCCCTTCACGGCGCACAGGTGCTTTTTTGGGCGCGGATGAGTAAAGATATGCCCCTCAGCGTTTGCGTCTCTTGTGGAGCATAAAATATCCGATTACAGATACAAAGTTATATATGAATCACCGCATTCTTTCAAGAATCGGGCGTAACTTTTTCGTTCCGGTTGGAAAACACGCCGGGCTTTCACCGTGTGGAATTGGCGGGAAAACGATAACGTCCGGCAGGAGTCAGCCCCCTGCCGGACGTTCATATTATCCCTTCTGCGGATCGTTTTTCTTCACCCATTCCTCGGCAAAGCGGGCAAACCGGCGCGTGGCGGGGCCGGCGCGCCCGCCGGCCGGTACCGCCAGCGCGATCGTCCGGCTCGAGGGCGGCATCATCTCCCGTACCGCGATACCGTCGCGGTGACCCTGCAAAAGAAGCTCCGGCACGATGCTCACGCCGAGCCCCTGCGATACCATCGCGAGAATGGCGTAGTCATCCTTCGTCGTAAAGCGCACATTCGGCTTCACCCCGGCGGCGTCAAGCGCGCGGCGCGCGTCGTCGTCCGAGGATTCGAGCAGCGAGATGAACGGCAGCGCCGCGACCTCCTTTACCGGGCATACATCCTTCTTTGCCAGCGGATGGTCCTCCGGCAGTATGGCGAGCAGACGATCCTCCCGCAGCGGGATGCATTCGCACCGCAGCGCCGTCGGCAGCGTGATGAAGCCGACGTCCGCGCTCCCGTCCGTCAGCCAGCGGTCCACATCGTGATAGTCGCCGTTGAAGAGCTTGAACTCCACGCGCGGGTAGAGCGTCTGAAACTCCTGCATCATGCCCGGCAGCCAATGCACCGCCACGCTCGTGAACGTCGCAATGCGCACCGTGCCCGCCGAAAGACCGCGCAGCTCCGCCGCCGTCTGGTCGAGCTGCTCCTGCGAGCGGAGGATGTCCCGCAGGATCGGCATGATCTTCTCCCCCTCCGGCGTCAGACGCGCGCCCGTGCGGCTGCGCATCAGCAAGGGAAAGCCGAACTCCTCTTCGAGCGCGGCAATGATATGGCTCACGCCCGACTGTGTCAGCCCCAGCTCCTCCGCCGCCTTCGTCAGCGACGAAAGCTCCACCGTTTTTTCAAAAACTTCATATTTTTTCGTATCCATGAAAATTTCCTCTTGCAATTTAGCGCGTTAAGGTGTATAGTACGCCCATAACATTTTTATTAGTAATGCAATACATTATAAAATGTAATGCGTCGATTGTCAAGGGGGAAGAAACATGAATTTATCGGAGCTTTTGATGTTTGTGCTGTATCTGGTGTTTATGCTGGGTATCGGCATATGGTTTTTCGCGCGCAGCAAGGGCGCCGGGGAGAAGGACTACTTCCTCGGCGGGCGCAGGATGGGCGCATGGGTGTCCGGCCTTTCGGCGGGCGCGAGCGACATGAGCGCGTGGGTGCTGATGGGGCTTCCCGCTTCCATTTATACTTACGGTATGGGGCAGACCTGGATCGCCATCGGGCTTTTCCTCGGCTATACGCTCAGCTGGATTTTCATCGCGCCGCGGCTTCGCTCGTTCTCGATCGTGTGCGGCGATTCGATCACGATCCCGCAGTATCTCACCAACCGCTTCGGGGCGCGTTCCCGTGCCCTGCAGATCATCAGCGCCATCATCTTCCTTGCGGCATATACCGTGTATTCCGCAAGCAGCATCAAGGCGTGCGGCACGCTCTTTGAAACCGTGCTCGGCATTCCGGCGCGCTATGCCATGTACGCCGCCGCCGTCATTCTCGTGGGTTATACGTTCCTCGGCGGATTCAACGCCGTTTGCTGGACGGACTTTTTCCAGGGCCTGCTGATGCTCGGCTCGCTCTTCGCCGCGCCGATCGTCGCACTGGCCATGATGGGCGGGAACAGTATGGCGGTCGGTACGCTGCCCGCGGGCTACTGGAACATGATGACCTCGTGGCAGGACATTCTCTCCGGTCTCGGCTGGGGGCTTGGCTATTTCGGCATGCCGCATATCATCATCCGTTTTATGTCCGTGCGTTCCGGCAAAGAGATGAAGAAGGCGGCAAAGGTCGGCATCGGCTGGACGTTCTTTATCCTTCTCTTTTCCGTTATCGTGGCGATCGTAGCGCATCTTTTCCTTGGCGAAGGGCAGGAGAGCTCGACCATCTTTATCACGATGGTGCGCAGGATCTTCTCCGGCCCGTGGCTGGGGCTTGTTTCCGGCCTTCTGCTCAGCGCGATTCTTGCCGGCGCAATGAGCACCGCCGATTCGCAGCTGCTCGCCGCCTCGAGCGCATTTGCGAGCGATGTGTATAAGCCCGTGTTCCGCAAGGGGCAGAGCACGGATAAGGAAATGCTCTGGGTCGGGCGCGTCGTAGTGCTTGCGATTGCCGTCGCGGCGCTGCTGATCGCTGCGAATCCCGGCAGCGGCACGATCATGTCGCTCGTTGAAAATGCATGGGGCATTTTCGGCGCGTCGTTCGGCCCGGTCATCGTGCTGAGTCTCTTCTGGCGGAACTTCACGTTCTCCGGCGCGGCGGCGGGCATCGTCGCGGGCGCGGCGGCGGACGTGCTGTGGCTCGTGCTCTTCAAGAGCACCGGCGTGTACGAGATCGTCCCCGGCTTTGCCGCCGGTATCCTTGCCGCGGTCATCGCCTCGCTGTGCTCCGGTGCCGGGAAACGCGAGACCGCTTCGACGATCTTTGACAAGTGCCTGGCGTACAAGGATTGACCCGGACGGTTTCCGGAAACACGCAGAAGCAAAGGCGGATTTCGACAGACCCGGCACGACGGCAAAACGGCATGTCGGGCTCGGCCGAAAAGAGAGCGCCCGGAAGATCCGAGAGATCTTCCGGGCGTTTGATGTTTCAAAGAGCTGTATTGAACGAAAAGCCGTGGCGTCCGTTTGACCGGACGGCGCGGCTTTTCGGTTTATACCGGCTTACTCGGCGTCCTCTTCGTCCTCGAGCAGGAGCGGGAGCGTGGCTTCATATCTGGTTTCGGTGGCGCTCTTTTCCTCCGCCTGCGCGGTATAGCTGCGCACGACAGCCGCCGCCTTCTCGATCGGCAGGAGCGTACCGGCTCCCGCGACGCAGCCGCCTGGGCACGCCATTCCCTCGAGCAGATACCCGTCGTACTTGCCCGCCTTGGCGAGCAGGAGCATCTTCCGGCAGTCTCTGAGACCCTGCGCGCAGGCGGTTTTCACCTCGCGGTCGGGGTCGATGTGCGAGATCGCCTCGCGCACCGCGTCCGCGACGCCGCCGGAAACGGCAAAGCCGCGGCCCGCCGCCGTGCCTTCACGCAGCGGAGCGGTCTTGGTGATCTCGGCGAAGTTGATGCCCTTTGCCTCGAACATGCCCATGACCTCTTCAAACGTCAGAACAAAATCGACCTCGCTGCGCACGCTCGTGCGCATGGCTTCGAGCTTTTTCGCGCTGCACGGCCCGATGAACGCGACCTTCTCGCCGGGGTGCTGCTGCTTGCAGAGGCGCGCCGTGAGCACCATGGGCGTGAGCGCCATGGAGATGCAGTGCGCCTGCTCCGGGAAGAGCTTTTTTGCCATATCTGCCCAGCTCGGGCAGCAGGATGTCGCCATGAACGGCTGCTCAGCGGGGACCTTCTTCAGAAAGTCCTTTGCCTCGTCAAGCGTGCAGAGATCCGCGCCGACGGCTACCTCCGCCACATGGCGAAAGCCGAGCATTTTCATCGCGGCCTTGAGCTTGTCCGGCGTCATATTCGGGCCGAGCTGGCCGACAAACGCGGGCGCAACGATCGCAACGACCTTTTCACCGCCGCGCAGCGCCTGAATGAGCTGGAACAGCTGGCTCTTATCCGAGATCGCACCGAACGGACAGTTCACAAGGCACATGCCGCAGGAGACGCATTTATCGTAATCGATCTCGGCGCGCCCATGCTCGTCGGAGCGGATGGCGTCCATGCCGCACGCCTTGGCGCACGGGCGCTCCTGCAGAATAATCGCGTTGTAGGGGCAGACGTCCGCGCACTTTCCGCAGCGGATGCAGAGATCCTCCTGAATGCGGCTCACACCGCGATGGCTGAGCTTGACCGCCTTTTTTGGGCAGACCTCGCGGCACGGATGCGCCAGACAGTTCTGACAGAGGTTCGTGACGATGTAACGCTTTTCCGGGCAGGCGTTGCAGGCAAATTTCAGGATGTTTACCAGCGGCGGCTCATAGTATTTCTCCGGTCTCGCGCTCTCCTCCACACCGGCGGCAAGCGGCGCGTGCTGGTCGAGCGGACGGGGGCTCAGCCCCATCGCAAGACGGAGCCGCTCGCCGACGATCGCTCTTTCCAGAAAGATGCTGCTGCGGTGCTCGGCGACCTCGCCGGGGACGATCTTGTATGGCAGATCCTCAATGCGGGAGTAGTCCCCGCCCTCGTAGCCCATGCGGGCGATCTCCGTGAATACCTGGCGGCGAATGTCGGTGATGGCGGAATAAATGCCGCGAATGCTCAATGGAAACACCCCCTGTTTCGGTTTACTTCGATGCGTTATTCAACATCTCGCTCAGCGCCTCCGGCGTCGCGGGGGAAAGATGCGCCGCACCTCCGTCCGCTTCCTGCCAGATAACGCGCTCTTCCTCGATCCAGAGCCGGTATTCGCTCTCCGTGCCGTCCGGCGCGGCGAGCGTGAGCACATAGTCGCAGCTTCGCTCCGGCGCGGGCGTTTCGCCCTCGCTGAGCAGAAGATACCCGGCGAAAAATCCGTCGTCCGAAATCGTGAGCGCCCCGTCCGCCGCGCACTTTTCCGCCGTTACGGTAACGGTGCCGCCGCCCGCATCGTTTGCCGCGGCGGTGTCCGGCGCGGCGGCTGTCATGCTGCGCGGCGCTGCTTCCGCCGGGGCGGCGTCCGCGGCTTCGTCGCAGACGGCAGTCTCCTCGGTGACCGGCGCGGGCATGCTGAACATAGCCGTTTCCGGCGCGGCGCCGCTGCTGCCCTTTGCACCGAAAAACGCCGTTCCCGCCCAGATCGCCGCAGCGGCGACGGCGGCGAGCGCGCCATAGCGCGTCACAAGGCGCGTGATATTCGTTTTCTTCTTTGCCGGGGCCTTTTCCTGCGGCGCGGCGGCTTTGTGAACAAGCGCCATCACGTTCGCCGTGAAATCCTCCGGCGGCTCGCCCAGCGCATTGTCCGTGCCGGCGATCGCCTGCATCGCCTCATAAAAGCTTTGGCAGGCCCCGCAGCTTTCCAGATGGGCGCGAAGCTCCTTATCCTCTTCGGCGGTGATCTCGCCGTCGATCGCCGCGCCGATCAGCTCTTCATAGTATTCGCAGTTTTTCACGCTTCACACCCCTTCCCCTGTTTGGACGGGAAACGGTCGGAAAAGTTCCCGCTTTCAAGAAGCGCCGCGCAGAGCTTTTTCCGCGCGCGGTTGAGCCGCGATTTGACGGTGCCGACTTCGAGCGAGAGCGCCGCGGCGATCTCGTCGTAGCTCAGCCCCGCGCTCTCGCGCAGGGCGAGAATTTCCCGGCAGTCGTCCGGCAGCGCGGCGAGCGCCGTGCGCACGGCGTCCCGGTCGGCGGCGCGCTCGGCGAGTCGTTCCGGAGAATACCGCTCGTCAGAAATGGGAAGCTCGGCTTCCTCGCCGTTTTCGTCCTCCGTCCGGAGCGGCACGATGACGGCGCGCCTGTTTTTGCGCAGCATATCGATGCATATGTTGTTTGTCAGCCGGTAGAGCCACACGGAAAACCGGCTGTCGCCGCGAAAGTCCGCAAGCGAGGTGTACGCCTTGAGAAACGCCTCCTGCGCGGCATCCTCAGCGTCGGTCTCGTTTTTCAGTATGCGCAGCGCGAGACGGTATACCTTTGTCTGGTTTTCCGTCACGAGCGGCTCATAGGCGCTCTCGTCTCCGGCGAGAACGCGCTCGATATATCCTTTTTCCTCGTCTTTTGTCATGCCGTCACCTCAGATCGCGCTGTATGCCGCGGACGATCTTCTCCGCGTCGGCGAGCGTATTCATCGATACGATCTGCTGCTTGTAATATCCCGCGTGGGAAACCCCGCGCAGATACCAGCACAGCTGCTTGCGCGCCTCGAGAATGGCGATTTTTTCGCCCTTGAGCGAACACGCCATCGTGATCTGTCCGAGCGCTTCCTCCATCCGCGCGCGCAGCGGCGGAAGCGGCGGGACTTTCTCCCCGGCAAGAAGGGCGTTGCCCTGCGCAAAGAGCCACGGGTTGCCGAAGCTGCCGCGCCCGATGAGCGCCGCGTCCGCGCCGGTATAACGCAAAATGTGTTCGGCGTCCTCCGCTGTCCACACGTCGCCGTTGGCGAACACCGGGATGCGCACGGCGCGTTTTACGTCGCGGATGATGTCCCAGTCGGCCTGCCCGGCGTACATCTGCGCGCGGGTGCGGCCGTGCACCGCGATTGCCGCGGCGCCGGCGCTCTCGCACATTTCGGCGAACGGCACGGCATTGATATTGCCTTTATCAAAGCCCTTGCGGAATTTGACCGTCACCGGTACGTCCACCGCACGGACAACCGCTTCGATGATCTTCGCCGCAAGATCGGGCGTTTTCATGAGCGCGCTCCCGTCGCCGGACTTCACGACCTTCCCAACGGGGCAGCCCATGTTGATGTCGATGATCTCGGGGCGGCACAGCTCCCGTACCTTGCACGCGGCCTCCGCCATGCATACGGGATCGCTGCCGAAGATCTGTACGGCGAGGGGCGCATCTCCCTCGGGGCGGACGAGCAGCGTTTTCGTCTTGCTGTCCTGATACATGAGCGCCTTGGAGGAGATCATCTCGCTCGTGGCGAGCGCCGCGCCGTGTCTCCGGCAAAGGAGACGGAACGAGGCGTCCGTCACGCCGGCCATCGGCGCGAGAAAGAGCCGCCCGGCAAGCTCCACGTTTCCGATTTTTACCATGTTCTTACGGGCGCGTCGCCACAACGCGATGGATGGGCAGCCCCATTTCCGTGAAGCGCGCTTCATAGTCGGTCATCGGCGTGCCCTCCGGCATGTCGGCAAGCGTCCAGCCGCAGCCGCGGAACGATTCAAGCGACCAGTCGAAGAGCGGCTCGTTGTCGGTCTTGAACCAGACCGCGCCGCCCTCGGGCAGCAGCGCGCGGTATTTTTCCAGGAACTCCGGCGCGGTCAGGCGGCGCTTGAACTGCTTTTTCTTCGGCCACGGGTCGGGGAAATTGATGTACAGGCGGGAGATCTCGCCCGGCGCAAACATCTCCGGCAGGAGCTCGGCGTCCCGGTCGAGAAAACGGACGTTCGGTATGCCCTGTTCCACGACACGCTCCATCGCAACGACCATCGCGTCCGGCACCTTTTCGAGCGCGAGCAGCAGTACGTCCGGCTCGCGGAGCGCCTGCCCGCAGGTGAAGCGGCCCTTGCCGCAGCCGAGCTCCAGACGGATCTCGCGGTATTGCGAAAACTCCTCCGCCCAGCGGCCTTTATAGTCTTCCGGCGTCTGGATCTGCACCGCGGCGCAGCGCTCCATCCGGGGGATCAGGTTCGGTTTCTTCCGCATTCTCATAAGGCGTTCACACTCCTGTTTCTTTCACATGGCATCATATCATAGCGGAGGAAAAACATCAATCCGAAAAACCTTGCGCGGCGCGGCCGGGTTTGCTATAATGAAATAGTGTGACCGGGTGCTGCGCCGTTGGCAGCGCATGTGAATTGGGTGAATGCACCCAGCCGGACAGAAACTGAATAACCGGGTGTAGCGCAGTTGGTAGCGCGCCTGCTTTGGGAGCAGGATGCCGC
>OLSB01001702.1_pt1 | contig 20272 bp, 15 predicted proteins | sample 1672071 | NCBI WGS metagenome assembly OLSB01 (sample SAMEA3136642, study PRJEB25190) | human gut metagenome | biome: human gut; feature: human-associated habitat; material: faeces | place: Austria | collected 2013 | reverse complement strand
CGCGCCTTTGGCGCTATAAAAAGCTTTTCAAGCTTTTTAACAGATTATAGTATAAGCTCCCTGATAAACGGTTGCCGTCGAGGTCGGTAAAGCTGCTTTGCCGACCCCCGCGCACCCGCAATTCCAACCCGTCCGCAGGGCAGAGAGGTAAAACATGGACAACTTTTTCAAGTATTTTTTGGAGGATGTCGGAAGGGTTTTCCGCGCATTTGCGGATATTTTTGCGTCCTTTTTCCAGTTTTTGAACTATTTGTTCAATTTCCCAATGCGCCTTGAGCTGATCCGACAGTACGACGGGGATTTTTCCGTCGGCGAGTGGATTCTTCTGATTATCACGGAGCTGGTGCTGCTGGCGATCGCAGCAGGCTTAGTCTATCTGCTGTTCCGCCTGTGCAAAAAGCTGCTGCGCTTCCGCGTGCCGGTCAAAAAGTACGACGAGCTGGTCAAACAGGTGCGCAATTTGCAACGCGACCTCCTGCGGGCGAATTACGAGAAGGACAAGCTGCTGCAAATGAAGGCAGCCGAGCTTGGCGTTCCGCAGGAGCAGCCCGAGCCGGAGAAGGAAGAAAATCCCGAGGAGTTCCAGCCCAACGAGAACCGCAATACCCTCCAATCGCCCTGCGTCGATCCCTCGGAGAGCCGCTTCTTCCGCCTGACGACGGTGGACAACTATTACAAGACCAATCCGCAGCATCCGGTGTACGACAACACGATCACGCTGGAGCAGTTCTGCGACCGTCTGCGCCGCTATACCGCGTCGCAGCTTCATCTGTATTACGATCTGAATATGATGCGCTACTTCGTTGCCTCGATGGGAACGGCGCGGATCATCATTTTGCAGGGTATTTCCGGTACGGGTAAAACTTCGCTACCGTATGCGTTCGGGCGCTTTGTCGGCAAGGATGCGGCACTGGTTTCCGTGCAGCCCGCTTGGCGTGAGCGGACGGAGCTTTACGGCTATTACAACGAATTTACGAAGAAATACACCGAAACGGACTTCCTCCGTTCGATCTATGAGAGCAACTACTACCGCGACCCGCAAATGGTCATTCTCGACGAGATGAACATTGCGCGCGTGGAATATTACTTTGCAGAAATGCTGTCGATCCTTGAGCTGCCGCGCAAGGAGGAGTGGAAGGTCGATATTGTGACCGCCACGTGGGACAATGACCCTTGCCTGATCGACAAGGGCACGGTGCATATCCCCGACAACGTTTGGTTCGTCGGCACGATCAATAACGACGACTCGACCTTTGCCGTGGCGGATAAGGTCTACGACCGTGCGGTCCCCATCGATTTGGACAGCCGTGCCGAGCCGTTTGAATGCGAGTCGACCGAGCCGATCACAATCTCGACCGATCATCTGACCGCGCTGTTTGACGAGGCGAAGCATACCTACCGCGTTTCCGACGAGATGCTGGCGAAGTTAGAGGAGCTGAACGCATACCTCATCAAAAACTTCCGCCTTGCCTTCGGCAACCGTATCATGCGGCAGATCGGCGAGTTCGTCCCGTGCTTTATGGCGTGCGGCGGTACGGAGATTGAGGCGGTGGACTTTATCATTGCAAAGAAGGTCCTGCGCAAATTCGAGTCCCTGTCGCTCGGCTTTATGAAGGACGAGCTGACTAAATTTAACAACTACCTTGACCGCCTGTTCGGTAAGAACCAAATGGCGATCTGCAAGGATTACGTCGATTATCTGAAGAAGAATAACTGATACCGCTTGGGGGTGCTGCTGTGGCAGAGGAAAAGAAGCAGGCGTCGCTGATTGACCCGATTTATACGAAATTTGTCCGCGGCGTGACGCGTGCAATCGGCAGCACGGACTTTTACGAGTTTTTTATGGACGCGGTTTCCCGCGCACAGAACGAATTCCGGTTTTCCAACCGTAAGCTCGTCAAGACTGTCGATCTGACGTGGGTCGATGCGATCGAGGAAACGCTCAACGCGATGCAGAATATCGTTGCCTCCCCGCGCCATATCATCAATGAGGAGGATCTGATCGTTAACGTCGCCAACGCGAAAAAATCCGGCTCGGAGACGGTGCGGCATTTGGCGCAGCACTCCGGCTTGGTGGAGTCGTTCGACCCCGACAGCGGCGACGTCCGTCCCAGTCGGCTGATGCAGCGCTATCACGAGGAGTCCATCGGTCTGTATGAGAACCGCCTCGTGTTCACCACGATGGAATATGCCTTCCACTTCGTCAAAATTCGCCATGATGCGCTGTTTGAGGCGATGAGCGACGAATTCGGTGCGAAGCTGAAGGTCAAAACCGATATGTGCAGCGCGACGGAGCAGGTCCATTTCGATATGTTCCTGCACATCAAGGAAATTGACAGCGCGCTGGAGACGGACGAGAAAAACCGCGATACCTTCTCCCGCATTTCGAGAATTTACCGCATTTTGAACGTCTATATGAACAGCCCCTTTGCCCAGCAGATGAGCAAGCTCAGCCGCATCAAGGGAACAATCAACAAGACGAACATTCTGAAGCGTAATAAGGACTATCACCAAATCTTAAAGCTGTTTGAATTCCTGCGCAGCTACAACGACATCGGCTATACAATCCGCATCGTGGAGCAGAATCCGCAGATTAACGAGCGCTTTGAGCAGGATATTTACCGCAATATCCTGTTCCAGTACCTGATTTTGAAGGGCTACCTTGAGGACGAGGCGGACCGCGTGATCCCGACCCCGCCCAAGGGCAGGAAACGCACCCTCAAGCCGAAGTTCATTCATCAGATTGTGGAGGAGCTGACGGAGGACTACGATCTTCCCGATGTTGAGATCCGCAAGGTCCTGATTGAGGAGCTGACGAAGGAACAGCTCATGCAGGAGGAGGCTGCCGAACGCCGCCGCCTCGTCGAGGAGCAGGAGCGCAAACGCAAGGAAGAGGAGGAACGCATCAAGGCGGAAAAGAAGGCGGAGCTGGAACGCATCAAGGCGGAGAAGGCAGCCGAGCGCGAACGCAAACGCCGCGAACGGGAGGCAGAGGAAGCCCGCAAGCGGCAGGAGCGGATGGAGCGCGAGGCGGAGGACCGCCGCCGCAGCAAGCTTTTCCGTCAGGAGCTGGAATATTTTGCCGAGCATCTGCCCGAGCAGCTTGCCCTCCGCGCAAAGGCGCTGGAGGAGGCGGCACGGCAGCAGACCCGCGAGGATTACCGCGACGCCGTTCAACTGCTACAGCAGGAGGAGGAGCGTCGGAAAGAGGAACGCGAGCGCGAGCGGCAGCGTCGGAAAGAGGAGCGCGAACGCGCAGAACGCGAACGGAAGCTTGCCGCAGAGCGTGAGCGGCAGGAGGAGCTTGCCCGTCAGGAGGCAGAGCGCCTGCGCCGTGAGGAAGAGGAGGCGCAGCTTGCCGCCCGGCAGCGGGAGGAGGCGCTGGGTATTCTCCAGCCGGTGATACGGGAGCTTGCGCAATTTGCCGACGGCTTGGAAACACAGCGTCGGCGCCGCCGTGAGCAGGAACAGAGACAAAAGCAGGCGAGAGAAGCGCTCGAGCAGCGTAGGCTTGCCCGTGCACGTCAGAGAGGCGCAAAATAAAACGGAAAGGAGGACCTGTGCACAATGAGATACGAAAGACGAAACGCGGGGAAAGGCAACCGCTCCCTGCGGCTGCACGGGGCCTTGATGATACCGATGAACAGAAATGCGTATGCGATTCCGACGGAACAGAACGACTTTTGCGGAGGTGAGAAGCGATGACAAATGAGACAAAACAACGCATCCGTTACTATAAGCGCGCCCTGCCCGCCATGCGGGAGAAGGTCGTTGCGGCGCTGATGATGCTTCTGATCGCGGCAACGACCGTCGCTGCCTCAACCTATGCTTGGCTGACGATCTCCGCCAGCCCCGAGGTAACGAGCGTCGATACCACGGTCGCTGCGAACGGTGCGCTGGAGATCGCGCTTGCCAACGGCACCGGCGCCGCTCCCGGGAAGTCCCGCGAGGGCGACTCTACCGGCGTGGGAACGCCGATCACGGCAGCCAACATCACCTGGGGCAACCTTGTCAACCTGACAGACCCCTCTTACGGTCTTGCCAACGTCACCCTGCGCCCCGCCGCGCTGAACAGCAGCAACCTGCTGTCGAACCCGCTCTATGGCGTCGGTTACGGTGAGGACGGGCGCGTGACGGAGATGGTCACGGGCGACCAGTTCCGCTATGCCTACTTCGACCCGAACTCCGGCGACGACGGTATGTTCCTGATCGACACGGACAATCAGCACCTCGGAATTCGCGCGATTTCTTCGGTACAGTACGAAAACACGGAGGGCACGGCAATCTTCCGCGAGCTGCTGAGCGCCGCCGAGTCGAAGCTGAAGACCGCAGGAAATAATTACATTTCAATGACGACCAATCCGACCTATATCAGCTCGCTCGAGGGTCTGATGAGCGTTTATGCGCAGAGTAAGGCGGATAAAAAGAACGTGGACACCCTTGAGGTCACGGATTACGTCGAGAATCTGTATGACATGATGCTGTATTATATGCAGAACGTCATGTACACCTCCGGCGAAAGCTATGTTCAAATGGCAAATACGCTGGAAATGATCACAAACGGTAACGCCGATGCGGGCTATACCGTTGATACGCTGATCGCCGCTGCCTTGGGCAATAAGCTTCCCTTGTATATCAGCGAGGGGATTACCAGCCTGCCCGAATTCGCGCAGGAATACACAACACTGCAAAGCTACATGAAAACCGGTACGAAGGGTGATTTCTCTGACCTTACCGCTGCCGAAAGGAACAAGAGCCTTGCTTATTGGGCATACCAAGCTAAGAACGGTACGACCGTTTACTGGAAGGACATCAAGGGCTTGGTGAATTACCTCTGCGACATTGAGAATATTACGCTGAACGGGATCCGTCTCGGCGGCTTGGGCATCGGCACGGCAATGGACCTGATGAACCAGCAGCCGATCAAAGCTGTGATTCACGAGAAGGCGTCGCTATATAAGACCGAAAAGCGCATCGGCGCGAATATGAATACCGATGTGGTCGTTACCGTTAGGTATTACGGGACCAATACATTGAAGGCGATCATGTCCACCTCTGCCGAAGCGCCGTTCGGAATGGACACCGACATCGAAACCATACGCAACCTCAAGCCCGACTCCTTTAAGGGCGGCACGGCGACGGCGCAGGACACCTATGCGCTTGCCATCGACCTTTGGCTGCGGACCAATGCCGGCTCCGACAGCACGGTACAGACGACAAGGGTGACCTCTGCCGACGGCAAAACGGTCACGACCACCGAACCGCTGCGTGCCTACCTGACGCTGGAGGGCAAGGTGCGCTATCGGCAGATTGAAACGCGCGCGACTGTGACGGTGAACGGTGAGACCTATGATGCCTTCACCGCCTCCTATAAGGCAGATAATAAGACACTGGAAATGACCGTGTATCAGCACAAGGACGGCACCGATACCTACTACTGGCTTGATGATGACGGCAAGGAGCAGGTATTTACCGTCTCCGGCGCGACCTATACGCCGAAAATGAATACAGAGACGATCGTCGATGGCTACGACGGTGTGAACCGCGTTTGGAGCGGTGAACAGATGACGCCGTACGAGGGCGACGGTACCAGCACGACACAGGGCGGCGGCAGCTGCTACACCTTCTATGCCTCCAACGCTGCCGATCAGAGCCGCTTTTTGGAGCTGCTCGGGTCTGTGCGCGTGGCGTTTATTGATGCGAACGGCAGACTCATCGGTGCGGCGACAATGGACACACAGCACTACTATGCCGAAAACGGCAAGGTGACCGTGCCGCTGGCGCTGGATGCGACGAGCGCCATCAACCTCGGAGACGACGGCAACGGCAATACGATGTATGCCCTGATGCAGCTGACAAAGAATGCCGCGACGCGCGTTACTGCCATCGTCTATCTTGACGGCACGAAGCTGACCAATGAGATGGTCCTCGCCAGCGGCGACATTCAGGGCAACCTCAATGTGCAGTTCGGGTGCAGCGTTGTCTCCAAGGTGACGACCGTCACGACCACGACGGACGAGACGGGCAGCGAAACCACGAAGACCGATACCTCCTATGAGCGCGACGCCGACAATGAGGCGATCGAAAACGAAGAGCTCATGGACGACAAGATTCAGGTAACGGCAGCGGCGAACCCGACCGACTTTGCATATGACCCCGATACACCCGCAGAGACGAATCTGACCGTCAATGTGACAGGCGTCACGCCGAAGACGGTGGAGGTCTGCTTCCTGCGTGCCATCAGCAAGACACAGGGAGTACAGCAGAAGCGGGTCACGCTGACCGCAGCCGGCGACGCTTGGACGGGCAAGATTCAGTTTGAAAAGCCCGGCAACTATGTCCTGCGCACGGTTTGGGTGGACGGCGTGGAATACGATCTGAACCAAGAGCCGATCACCGTTACTGTGACGGGCAGCTCGGTCAACAGCCTGACCTGCGATGCGCTGCCGGCGGGAAGTATGCGTGCCTCTATCATGACGGCGGATACCTCCTTTACAACGAAAATGACCCTCGGCTTTACGACGAGCGCACAGGTCCCGAGCAGTGTCAAGGGCATCTTCATGGACGAAAACGGACGTCAGGTGAATGTTCCGTTCACGCTGACCGCCGGTACATGGCAGGGGACGGCGAAGTTCACGACCTCGGGCACCTATACCATGCAGTATGTCGAGATCGACGGCGAGCAGTACGAGCTTGCCGAGAACTTGCAGCCGACGCTGGAGCTGATGCTCGGCTTGAAGGTGGAAACGAAGGTCAGCGCTTCGGCGGAAACGCTCGAAAAGCTGCGGCAGATCAACGAAAACGCACTGCCGACCCGCTTTGTTTACGACCCCAGCAAGAAGGATGCAAGCGGCAATCCGCTCCTTGCCGACGGCGTTACGCTGACGGTTTCGGCGAGAATTTTCGATAACAGCGGCAACGAGATCAAGGCGCTGAACGGAGCAAGGCTCTATTACGGTCGCGCCGGTTCCGCAACAGGCGGCTTGGATACCGACCTGAAATGGAACGGAGCCTCCGGCAGCTACCTCGGCAGCTTCCGTATCAGCGGCGCGGGCACCTTCCGCTTCACAAAGCTGACGGTGGACCTCGCGGGTAAGACCAGCGCGCTGACGGCGAAAACAACGGCGCCCGACATTCAGGTCATGCCGCCGGACGATGCCTACTACTTCGGCAATTATACCGATGCATATCAGTATGTTCCCACGACGAAGGGTGTTTTGCAGATCGGTATCGCCTATTCCAGTGCGGCGACCCGTATTGAGGCAACGTTGACCGACGGCAGCGGTACGAAGATCGTTACCGGCGAAATGGGCGGCGAGGCACCCGATCAAGGCGAAAAGTCCGTGAACCTGTGGTCCTTTGAGGCACCGAGCGAGGGCGAATGGACACTGAAATCCGTGAAGCTCTACGGTGTATACTATAACGGGACGTACTACGATGATGAGACCGGCGTTACGGTGGACCTTAGCTCCCAGAGCATCAAGGCGAAGATCGTGAAGAATCTCTATATCAGCATCCGCGGTAAGAGCCAAAGCTTCACGGGCAAGTTCATCACCGACCATCCGGTCAGCGGCTTGACGGTCACGATTGAGGACTATGCCGGTATGCCGATCCAAGGCAGAGAGGTCACCGATGTGACGGTGAACTACCGTCTCAACGGCAATAAGGTCAACGCCGATACCTACGGCTATACGGCGGATAACCTCGGCAGCGTCATTCATGTCAGCGGCACCGGAACCAAGGCGAGCGGCTCCGACACGGTTTATGATATTTCCGAACTGAACTTCCGTCAGGCGGGACCCTATGAATCCTGCGAGGTAAGGTTCAAACTCGGCGGTGAGGAATTCGTTGCCGGAGATACGGGAACGATCGTAAAGTACTTTGACGACGGTAAGCCGTCCGAGCGTTGCCCGCAGTTTGACGTAAAGTGGGAAGTCCCCGACGTGCAGATTTACTTCATCATGCAGCCGTATATGGAAGATGGCGGATGCAGCGTTAAGTACACCTCCATCCCGCAGAAGGATATGACGGATGTCTACTCCGCAAACGTTTGGTGGCAGCGTGACAGCACGGAATGGTACTATCCGCGGACAAAGCTGATTCTGAACAATATCGATAGTAAGTACCTTGCAAATTGCTCAACGGATTTGGAATTGAAGGGTACAACTTCGCCGGCGGCAAAGGAACCGTCGTGGACAAGAACCTTTATCTTTACGAAGGACAGATCGACCGATTGGGTGTACTTGGGCAAGATCGATGGCGACAATGACAAATCCTCCGGCTCGAGAGGCACCGGTCAGTATCGGACTCCGGTTGACAACATCAAGATCCTGACGGCTGTGGTCGACGGAGTAACATACAAGCTGAAGCTCCAACACGAGATTGTCTTCAAAATCACAACGAAAACCTGAGCACAGACCCAATAGTTCGACTTGACGGAAGGAGAATCAGGCAATGCTTGAGGTACTGAAATTTATCGGGAGGTATTACCTCAACTCCTATGTTTTGATCGCAATGGCTGCTGCGCTTCTGTGCTGCCTGCTTCGCCACAAGCGCTTTCATCTGACGATCGGGCAGACACTCGTGCTGTTCTTTATCCATGCGGTCTTCGGCAATGTCGGCGACCGCGTGACGGCACGCATCGCGCTCGGAACATGGAGCGGCGGCTGCTGGTACGGCGTGCCGCTGATGATCCTTGTCAGTATTTTCCTTGTGATGAAGGTGCTGAAAAAGGATTATGAAACAGTCGGCGATATGTCGGCGGCGGGCATCTGCATCCTCCATGTTTTGTCCAAGGTGGCTTGCCTGCTCATGGGCTGCTGCGAGGGCTTGATTATGTATTTCAGAGAGGACGGGACCGCAGTCCGCTTCCCGTGCAGAGAATTTGAAATTTTGGCGAATGCGGCGATTTTCGTTATTCTGCTCGTGTTTGAAAAGAAGAAGATCGCCAAGGGGATGCTGTGGGAGCTGTACATGATCTGGTATGCGGTCATCCGCTATATCGCGGCGTGGCTGCGTGCTCTGCCGAAGGATTGGGAGCCGTTTTTCCTGTGGATCCCCGCGGCGCGGCTTTGGACGGCTGTCATCTGCGTAACGGGACTTGTGATCCTGTTCTTCCACTTTAAGAAAAGATACGGCAGAAAGCCGACAGTGAAGGAATTCCTCTGTGCCCTGATCGGCAAGCTGCCCAAGCAAGAGGTACAAGAAATCGTATGAAAAAGCTGTTGATTCGACTTGCGGTGTGTTTGCTGTCGCTCGGCGTGCTGCTGACGCTGCCCGTCAGCGCGGCGGAGGGGAGCGGTACGTGCGGCGAGGGGCTGGAATGGAGCCTTTCCGGTGCGGTGCTGACGATCTCCGGCAGCGGCGCAATGACGGAGTACGGCGACGAGCTGCTGCCGCCGTGGTATGCGCAGCGGGAGGAGATCACGACGCTCGTCCTCCCCGAGGGGCTGACGTCGATCGGGCGCTACGCCTTCCTCGGCTGCTCCAAGCTGGGCAGCGCGAGCCTTCCGAGCACCGTAACGCGCATCGGGGAATATGCGTTCTCCGAGTGTACCGCGCTGCGGACGGTCCTGCTCGGCTCCGGACTGACACAGATCGCGGAGGGAGCGTTCTCCGCCTGCGAAACGCTGACGGCAATTTCGCTGCCGCAGTCGCTGCAAACGATCGGCGATAAGGCGTTTTACCGCTGCGCGTCTCTCAGTGCGGTCGCGGTGCCCTCGTCCGTGACGGAGCTCGGCGCCTCGGTATTTGCCTACTGCTATTCCTTGGTTCGCGCAACGGTCAATGCGCCGCTGGTGCGGCTGCCGAGCTGGACGTTCTACGGCTGCGCCAAGCTTGCCGACGTGCAGCTCCCCGCGCAGATGAAGGACTACGGCGAGTATGCCTTCCAAGACTGCACGAGCCTTTCGACGGTGTTTACTCCCTCAAATGATTTGAGCACTGCCGATGCCTTGCAGGAGCAGCTCGACAACGACTTTGACGAGGCGATGAACGGTCCCTATGTGTCCTCCGGCAAGATGCCCGACACCTCCGCCTCCGTCTCCGCCACCGACACCGACTACACGGAGACTACCGTCTCGGAGACCGACAACGCGGTAATCGAGGTCGTGCGCGGCATGGGCGACGGCGGCAACACGACGACCGTGACGGCGACCGTCCGTACCGACGCGGGCTGGAACGAGCTTGCCGAGGCGACGGACGGGCTTCGCACAGGCGGTGTCGGCGGCGAGCTGACCGCCGATGTTTACGCGGAGACGGATACCGTCAGCGGCGAGGCGCTGGCTCGCTTTGCCGACGAGAACATTGTTTTGCGTATCCGTCCGCGTGACGGCTCTGTTTGGCAGCTCCGTATGCGCGACCTTTCGGGTGACTTTGCCGAACAGTATCAGCTCGGCGCACTGCTGACGGAGCTGGAGCCGGAATATCCCGTCGATTGCGAGCGGATGTGGAGCCTTTCCTTCCGAGAGGACGTAACGCTGAATGCCGCGATCGGCTTGCAGATCGGCTGCCCGTATGCCAACGCGACGCTCTGTCAGCGCAGCGGCGACGAGACGGAGGTACTTCGCACCGTCGTTGTCGATGCGGAGGGAATCGCGTGGTTTACCCTTGCCAATGTCAGCGCCGATACCGAATATCTCCTTGCGCTCAACGCGACGGAGATCGGGACCGACGAGGCGGAGATCCCCGACACGCTGACGGAGCAGTATGGCATTGACTACACCCTGACCGACAAGAACGGCACGAAATATCAGATCACCGGTCGCTCCTCCGAATGGGGCATCACGGGAAAACAGTTTGCGATCTATGCGGCGATCGGCATCGGCGCGGTCGTGCTGCTCGTGTCGCTGGTCATGATCACAATCCACAAGATCTCCAGGTCCAAGGCGAAATATGCCGCTGCCGCGGCTGCCGAAAAGGACGAGCCGATCGACAAGGAAGCCCTCCGCCTTGAGGTGATGCAGGAGCTTCTTGACGAGACAAAAAAGAAGAAAAACGGTTGATAGGAAAGGAGCGTGGGCACAATGCAGGCTCTGCTATCCGGCAAGCTCGGAATTTTCCCGCTGCTGCTCTTCGTGCTCCTGATCGTCGGTGCGCTGCTGCTGCGGCGGACGGTCGGGAAGCTGCGCCGCGACTTGGATATGGCGGCGTATGAGAAAAAGCGCGGTTCCGTTGCGGCTCCGCCGAAGCCGGAGGAGTGTCTGCCCGGCTACACCATGCTGACCTATCAGGATTACGCAGAGCTTCGCGAGCAGATTTTGCGGGAGCTGAAGCAGGAAAAATAGCCCAAAGGGGGAAGGAGTGCGCGGCAATGAAAAAACTGTATGTCAAGCTGACCTTGGCAGTTGCCGCCTTCCTTGCAGCGGCGGTGATGATCGTCTCGGTCTCCTACGCGTGGATGACCCTCTCGGAAAGCCCCGCGGCAAACGGGCTGTCCGTCACCATCGGCGGCGGCAACACCATCCTGCTTGCCGCGGACCTGACCGCAACGGTGAAAAATGCCGACGGGACGGAGCAGGTCGCCCATTATCCCGCCGAATTCTCGTCCGATCTGAATTTCGCCGCCTATGACTCGTATGGGTATTTGAATGAGCTGGGCGGGCTGTCGCCGGTCTCGACGGCGGACGGTGAATATTGGATACTGCCGACCTATTCGGAAAACGGCGAGCTTGCGCCCATCGACAGCTTTACCGTGGATGACACGCTGGCGGAGGCGAACCGAAGCGACGGCAGCTACGCCTATTTGGACTTTTGGCTGGTTTCACCCGGCTCGGACTACAACGTCCGCGTCTCCATGGATTCCAAGCTGCAGCAGGGCAGCTACCTGATTGAGCTGCCCTCGGCGGAGGCGACCGACGACGGCTATACCTTGACGCAGCCGCAGCAGGTGGCTGCCGCCTCTGCACGCGTCGGCTTCCTCGTCAACAGCGATACCTCTGCGGACGGCGACCTTTTGGCATATTCGCAGAGCGACGGCTACGAGGAGCGCTACCGTACCCTCCTCGGCGTCTATCGGCAGCCCGATGAGGAGGTCGATCCGACGCGTACCTCAGGCTTCACAATCTACGAGCCGAACGCGGACCTCCACCCGAATGACGCGGCGGAGGACGGCGCGTATACGGTGACGCATCCGCTGCGTTATGACCCGAGCGACCGACATATCGAGGAAGCGGAGACGGTCGATAATCTCGCCGTCCAGCTTGCAAGCGCATGGCAAACCACCGACGACAGTACAGCGCTCCGACTGGAACAAATTTTTCAGGCGGCGATCGCGGGAAAAAACGGTCTGACCGCGCAGAGCGCGCAGGAGTATTTTTACCGAGACTATCTGCAGGGGCAGGTGGAGGCGTATCTCTCCGCCGGTCGGTTTGTCCAGGATACGGAGGCGTTAGCGGCGTCGGCGGAGGACGGAACGGTATCTTCCGAGCGGCTGCAAACGCTGAAAACCGCAGGCGCTGCCGACGGCGCGGTGATCGTCAAGCTGAAGCGCAACACCCCGCAGCGTGTCCGAATGTTTATTTGGCTGGAGGGGCAGGATATTGACTGCCGCAGCAGCGGCACGGTCCGAGCCTCCGAGCTGGCGCTGAAGATCGAATTGGCAGGATCAACAAAATGAATTTGAAATCCCTATGGCAGAAGCTGTCCGGCTTGTGCCGTTTGCATAAACCAAAGCAGGACGCGGCGGAGGAACCGCCGCAGACAGAGGAACCGCCGCAAGCGGAATCGGAGGAGTACGAAGCGAAGCCGAAGCGCTACACGGTGATTTCCGTTGTGCTCGTGCTGGCGGTGGCGCTGTGTCTGACGGTCTCCATCCAGTCCGCGACGCAGGGCTATGTCAGTATCGCGGGCTTCAGCGTATTCCGCGTCGTGACCGGCAGCATGGAGCCGACCGTTCGGGTGGGCGAGGTGCTGCTGTGCCGCAGTACACCGATCGAGGAAATACAGACGGATGATATTGTGTGCTATCGGAGCGAGTTTTCGGAGATTCGGGACGCCGTTGTGACGCATCGGGTCGTTCTGATCGAGCAAGATTCGGCGGGGGAGCTTTGCCTGCAAACGTGCGGCGATGCGAACCTTGCGACCGACCCTTATCCCGTCCGCCGGGACAATCTGATCGGGAAAGTGGTCTGGCACAGCGGAAACGACGGCATTTTTACCCGTTTTTTGTCCTTTATCAGCAGCAAGATCGGCTTTTTGTCCTGTATTGTCATCCCGATTTTGCTTGTCCTCGGCGTGATCGTGCAGCGGGCGGTAAAAAATCTCTGCTCGGAGATCCGCAATTTGCGGTCACAGCTTCGGCAGGTCGAGGCGGAAAACGAGAAGGACGAGCTGCTTTCGGGCTATACTATATTGACGAGGAAAGATTACGATGAGATTTTGCTCACGTTACGGGCGGAACTGCAAAAAGAGCTCCGGAATCAAGAGAATATTCAGCCGCCGACGCACGAAAGCAAAGACGGCGACTGATCCGAACGCAAAACTGAAACGAACCGTTCTCGGGCGCGTTGTGATCGCTGCGGCGTCGCTTTTGCTGGCGGTGGTGCTGATTTTTGCGATGTCCGTGGCGTGGTTTACCAACGTGTCGCAGACAACCGGACTGCAATTACAAACGCAGTCTTGGGGCTTTGACATCAATAAGATCAAGATCGCGGAGCAGGGAACGAAATATGAGGCTGCCCCCGGTATGAACGGCTATGTGCCGCTCACGGTCGATAACGGCGACGGCGCCTCGGCGGTGAGTGTCACCGTCAGCGTCAATAAGCAGACCATGGAGGAGGAGCTGCGCAAGCGCGTGTTCTTCTATGTTGAGGAGCCGAAAACCGTCCGCTTCGAGACGGATGGCACGACAGAGACTGTGCCCGTGCAGTACCTCGGCAGCGACGACCGGCAGGGATACCGCTATCTGCTGGCGGGCGGCGACAGCCTGATTTTGACGCAGACCTACTGCTCCGACGCGGCGTTCAGATGGCAGTGGGTCTACGATATGCAGGGCTACTACTTCCGCGGACGGGTGAGCAATACCGAGGTCAAGGTGGACGAATACCTGCGCCCGATCGAGTACGATCTGAACGAGGCGGTGTTTGACCAAAACGAGACATCGCAAAGCTATCGGCGTCTGCTGCGTGTCGGCGGACAGACGGCGGCGCAGTTTCTCAAGGGCGTTTTTGATGCGGACGGCTATTACGGCAGTCTGAAGCTCTTGCAGGACGGCTCCGCCTCGCCCGAGACGTACCTTACGGTGGACGGACGGCTGTATTTCCGCGTCGAAACGGATGATCTCGGCTTCGGCGTCTGGGCATATCTTTGCGATTATGAGGAGATTCGAGCGGCGACGGACTTTGATAACAGTTTGGTCGCTGCGGGAACGGCGGATATTACGGCGACGGTGCGCGTCAGTGTCGCCAATGTGGAGACACCGCGCACCGAGGTCACGACGGCGGAGGAGCTGACGCGCGAGCTGCACAGCAGCCGAAATCAAACGGTCACGCTCAAGCAGGACCTTACCCTCACCGAACCGCTGACACTCTCCGGCGAGACGGAAGCGGTGCTCGATCTGAACGGCTTTACCCTGAATTATGCGGGCGAGGAAGCCGACTATTCGGTATTTACGGTCGAGGAGGGCAGCGCACTGACGCTGCTGAACGGCGTCCTGAACGGAAACCGCAAGGGAAGCGATACCGCCGGCGATTTTCAGTCAATCGGCGTGTCGGTCTACGGCGGCAGGCTGCTGCTCAGCGGCATTACCGTCTCCGACCTTGACACGGCGGTGTTCCTTGACGATCATGCAGCAAAGACGGACAGCGTGGTGAAGATTTCAAACTGCGAGTTTGACACGACCTCTACCGGCATTGCCCTTTACGGAAACGGCGAGGAAACGGAAACACCCACCCGTCTGCTCGTACGCAATACGAAGATTACGAGCGGTTATATCGGTATCAGCGGTCAGGGCACGAACAAGCCGAACGATCAACGCTGGGGAACCGATGTGACGCTGCTCGATTGTAAAATCGAGGGCTACTGGGCTGCGCTTTACCAGCCGCAGCAGCGCTCGGACACAACGATTTCCGCCTGTGAATTGAAGGGTTACACCGCTGTGGCGATCAAGGGCGGCACGGTCCGCTTCTATGACAGCACGATCAAGGGGACCGGAGCGCATAAGGAGGCTGCGGCGAGCAGCGGCGGCTGGACGGACACCGGCGACGGCGTTTATGTCGAGGCAACCTACGGCTGGAGCGCGGCGGCGGTCCTCTGCGGCGGCGGCAACCGTGTCGAAAGTACGTTCGGCTATGCCGTGGAGCTTTTCGGCGCGGACGAAAAGGGACCGGCGAAGCTGCTGGTCGAGGGCGGCAATCTGCGCGGCGCGTTGGCTGCAAGCCGTTCCAACGCGATCGGCACGCTGACGATTTGTAAGGGAACGACGGAAAACGGAGTAACAAAGAATTGAGAGGTGAGTGACCTGTGAAAAAGAGAAAAACCGTGTTCGCAGGTCGCTCCCTTTGGCTGCTGTCGGGCTGCGCGGCGGTGCTTGCGCTGCTTGTCTGCCTCGGCGTCAGCTTTGCGCGGTATCAAAAGGCGAAGGAGCAGCGGTTGATGCTGACCAATGCGGCTGCCGCTCCGTCGGTTTATTTCCTGCGGACAGACGGCTCCTTTCAGCCGCCCGAGGCGTGGGAAAAGGACGAAAACGGCGCGTATGTGCTGCGGTTTCTTCTGAGCAACGCCGCCGCGGATACGGTTTACGCAGACAAAACGCAGGAGGTCTCTCTGTGCGTTGCCTCGAGCGTCGCCGATCTGGAAAAGGATACGGAGGTCACGCTGACGGTCGGAACGCAGAAGTATACGGCTGTTGCCGAGACATCGGACGAAACAACGGTTCTCGGTCAGCGTTACGGCGCGGGAAAGCTCTACCGCTTCTTCTCCCAAACAGGGGAGGAGCTGGAGTGGACGCTGCTCGGCGGCCGCGCTTCGACGATGGAGATGACGCTCACCGTGACTGGCGGTGCGCCGAATACGGTTTACACACTTATGGCGGAGTCTGCCGCCGTCGGCTGAGAAAGGGCTGACAGATGAAGAGAAAGAACGCTTTCAGCTTAATACTTACGGCGGCGCTGCTGATTGCGGCGGCGCTTTCCCTGCTCTCTCCGACGCTTGCACACTTTACCGCGAACGAAACGTGGAGCGGACGAATCCCGAATGAGGCGGCGGCGGACGAGACGCAGGAGGCGGAGCTGCTCGTCGTCGGCGGGCAGACTGTACTGCTGGGGGAACCGACTGCCGAGCTTGTGATCCCGCTCCATATGCCGACCGATGACGGGTATTCCGTTACCGTGGACGGCGAGGGTTGGGTTGCGGAGCTTTTGTACGGCACCAATGTGTCCCTGAAGCTGATCCCTACCCGCGCGGAGATGCCGACCGAGCCGGTGACTGCACCGCCTTCCGCGCCGACAGAAGCGACGGAGGTAACGGAGCAGCCGACGGAAGCAACGCAGGCTCCGACGGAGGGACCGACCAAACCGACGAACGAGACGGGGAGGGAACCTTCGGAAACGACGGAGCAGCCGACGGAGGCAACGGAACCCGCAAGTCCGCCGCAGAATGCTGCCGCTGTGACGATTCGTGCCGCTTGGACGGACGGCACGACGGAAAAATTTGCGGACCTTATCCTCGGACCCGCGACGGAGCGGACGGCAGCGGGAACGGTGACTGCCGAGACGGAGTTTTATCATCCGTCGATCCCGCTCATTTTACATACCGGGGAGACTCCCGTTACGCTGCTGAGCCAAAACAACGGTTTTCCCGCCGGTACGCGCGTGATTTCAGAGGCTGACGGTGCGCGGCAGACGACGCTGCTGTATGCGCCGATGCCGCTGCAGCTTCCCGCAAATGCCGAGGCTTGGCTCTATCTGCCCGACACGGAGCCTGCCGAGGATCTGGTGCTGCAAGACGAAACGCAGACGCTGACGCTCAACTATTATCCGCTGCCGGAGGAGCTTGACAGCACGACGCCGATCCTGATGGGAGACGGCGGGCTGCTGCTTCCGCTTCCCGTCCAATGGGGAAGCGCGATCGCAAGCGCCGCAGTGGAGCGGCTGGAAAATGACGGGACAACGTGGACCGAGGACGAAACGATCCTCTGCGAGGAGAACGAGCTGACCGGAGAGCTGCAATTCACGCCTAAAAATACACCTGCCGGCACCTACCGTGCAACGGTACGTTGGCAGCGCGGGGAGGAGACGCTCTATTCTCTGACCTTCCCGTTCTATGTAACCTACGCGATGTGGCCTGATCATACCGAGACACTGCAATACCGCTATATCGGTTCAAGCAGCGCCGTTCCGCGCGCGGGAAAGGAAATTGAAGTATACGTTACGCATTACTGCGCCTGCACGATCTGCTGCGGTGAAGGCGCCGACGGCACCACCGCGAGCGGTAAAAAAGCGGTGAGCGGTATCGTCGCCATGTCGGAGGACTACCCGTTCGGTACGCAGATCGAGATTGACGGCGTGCTGTATACCGTGGAGGACCGCGGCGGCGCGATCACAGGCAATGACGTCGATATTTATGTACCGACGCATAACGAGGCAATCCGACGCGGCGCAAAAACGGTCAAGGCGGTAGTCTACCTGCCCGCAGAGACGGACGGGGAATGACACGAAAATATAAGGGTCAGGCGGCTGTTCCCGCCTGACCCTAATAATTTACGAGATGCAAATTGCTTTGCGAAGGGTTGAGATCGCGTTTTTTTCCAGTCGGGAGACTTGTGCTTGGGAGATACCGACCTCGGAGGCGACCTCCATTTGCGTTTTGCCGTCAAAGAAGCGCAGTGCCAAAATTCGCTTTTCGCGTTCGCCGAGCGTGCCCATTGCCTCGCGCAGCGCAATCCGCTCGAGCCACTGCTCGTCGGTATTTTTCGTGTCGCGAAGCTGGTCCATCACCGTCAGCGGGTCGCCGCCGTCGGAATAGACCGGCTCGTAGAGGGAGACGGGCGCTGCCATGGCGTCCATCGAACGGCGGACGGTCTGCGCAGGAAGCTCCAATTTGGCGGCGATCTCCTCGAGTGTCGGCTCGCGGGCGCTCTCGCGCTGCATTGCCTCCTTGCATTGGAGCACACGGTAAGCGGTGTCGCGCATACTTCTTGAGACACGAATGGCACTGTAATCGCGCAGGTACCGCTTCACCTCGCCCTCAATCATCGGAACGCCGTAGGTGCTGAAGCGGACGTTGAGGTCCGTGTTGAAGTTGGCGATCGCCTTCAAAAGCCCCACACAGCCAACCTGAAACAGATCGTCGGGGTTTTCGCCGCGTCCCATGAATTTTTGAATCACCGACAGCACCAGCCGCAGATTTCCCTCAATGAGCTGCTGGCGTGCCGCTTCGTCGCCCGCCTGTGAAAGCTTGAGCAGCCGCAGCATTTCGTCGTTCTTCAGCGTTTTCAGTCGAGATGTGTTGACGCCGCAGATTTCTACCTTGCCCTGCATGACCGTCCCTCCTGCATCGTTGGAATCCTTTTTTGCCGATTTCAGCATGAATCGGCACGATACAGTATTTCCCAACCGGCGTTTTTCATACACTGCGGAAAGGGAGTGACGTTGTTCGCGGCATTTTTGCGCAAAAAGCTGTTTTTCGAATTTTTTCGACGGAAACCGCCCGAAAATGGTTTACATAATTCTGAATTTCTTTCAAATATGCGCCGTTATTGAAACCGGTCATACCGACATATTCATGAAAATATTCAGGGGATTTACCGAAACGACTTGCCGCGGTCGGAAACCTCGCGGCTGAATTTGCAAGAGTTTTGCACACTGTGCACAGGGTTTTGCACACCGGCGATTGTGCAAAAGCGCTTGCATTGCATGAATAACGAGTTTACATAATTCAGTTGTAAGAATTCGGAACAAATTGCCCCAATTCTTCGTAGGAAAGCTCGCGGTGCAGCGCAAGGTTGATCGCCGCGCCCAGCACCGCCGCCAAATAATGCACCTGCTCGTCGATGTCACGCGGCGTGACGATCCGCTGCGAGTCGGCATCGGTGACGGTTGCCGCGCCGAGCGCCAAAACGGGCACGCCGAGCGTCAGCTCCGAGAAGCCCTGCCGACGGTTTCCCACGCCCGAGCCGGGGACGATCCCCGTATCTGTGAGCTGGACGGTACGACACAGGCGCTCGACCGAGGCGGTGGCAAGTGCATCGATCACCACGACGCACGACGGCTTCGTGTGGGCGACCGCGCCGCGCACCAGCTCGGCGCTTTCAATGCCGGTCGTCGCCAGGACCCCGGGGCAGATGGCGCTGACCGAGCGGCAGCCGCCGAACTGCTGCGGAAGGTGCTCGATTAGATGGCGCGTCAGAAACAGGCGCGACACCGTGAGCGGTCCGAGCGCGTCCGGCGTGACGGCGGCGTTACCCAGTCCCACGACCAAAACGCTCCCGCCGCTGTCCGTCAGCCGCCGCAGCTCGTCTGCCAGCGTCTCGGCAGGCGCCTGAATCTCCCGATTTGCGGGAAGCTCCAACGTGATATAGCGTCCAACGGGCTTTCCCAATGCCTTTTCGCCGCGCTCGTCCAAAATATCCACCCGCGTCAGCTCGCTTGCACCGACGCGATAGGTTTTGGCGCGGACGCCTTGCAGCCGTGTCGTTTTGTCGGCACTTTGCTCCCACAGCTGCTTTGCCTCCAGCGCCAGATCCGTCCGTATCGACATAACAATCCCTCCTCTGCTTCCGTAGTTTTTGCAGGGAAGAAAAAATTTTGCATTTTTGTGAAAAAAACTATTGATTTTGTTTCTTCCTGCCGTTATAATGTATATCTGCGTGAAGAGAATTCATCGTTTGATAAACCCCAACAGAGGAGGTGCAATCATGCCCAACATCAAGTCCGCGAAGAAGAGAGTTTCCCTTTCCCGTATCGCCAACGAGAAGAACAAGATGGCGAAGTCTGCGCTCAAGACGACCGTCAAGAAGTTCGACGCCGCTGTTGCCTCCGGTGACAAGGCACAGGCCGGTACCGCGTACACTGCCGCTGTTGTCGCTGTTGACAAGGCTGTGAACAAGGGAATCCTTCACAAGAACAACGCCGCCCGCAAGAAGAGCAGCATGACCCTCAAGCTCAACGCGATGGCGTAAGCAAAAATTGGATGATTCCGCCTGACGGTGCGTGCCGTCAGGCTTTTGCTTTTTTGAGGGGAGGGAGCTCTGAACAAATCGTCTGCGGCGTGCGACGAATCTTTTTTCCCAATTCTTCGGTTTGGAAAACGCGAAATACACAAAGTATTCCTGCAT
>OLSB01001700.1_pt1 | contig 20307 bp, 17 predicted proteins | sample 1672071 | NCBI WGS metagenome assembly OLSB01 (sample SAMEA3136642, study PRJEB25190) | human gut metagenome | biome: human gut; feature: human-associated habitat; material: faeces | place: Austria | collected 2013 | reverse complement strand
CGCTTTTATTTAAGAAAATTATACTTCTTTCAGGCGCGAAAGCTCCTCTTTTGTGTCGGTGTCGAAGAGCTCCTCCTCCGGCAGCGGAACGGTGAAAAGCGCCTCCGGATGCGCGCGGATGACGCGCTTTCCGCCGCAGTCTCCCTCAAGGGCGGCGAGCTCCGGGAAAAATGCCGCCGGGAACAGGCAGGGGTTGCCGAGCCGGCCGTCCGCACCCTGCGGCGCAACGATCTTTTCGGGGTGCGCCGCGCCCGCTTCAAGGATGCGGCGCACGCTCGCCTGCCGGAGAAGCGGCTGATCGCAAACAAGAAAAAGCACAGCGCCGCAAGGCTTTGCGGCTTCAAGTCCGAGCCGGACGGAGAGGGAAACGCCCTTCTCCGGCGCGCTGTTGCGCACGGCGAGAAAGCCGCGCCGCTCACTTTCGGCGAGGATCTCTTCACAGCCGGACACGACCGCGACGCGCGCGAAAAGCTCCTCCGGCAGAACGTTCATTGCGCGCTCGAAAAGGCGTTCGCCGTCAAATTCCGCGAGCAGCTTCCCGCCGCCGAAGCGCAAGCCCGCTCCCGCGGCCAGAAGCACGCACGAAACGGCGCGCTTATCCATCCCAGTATCCATTTTCCGCTCCTTCCCGGGCAAAACGCCGGCTCTACGGCATACAAATTGTATAAGTATTATGCGAAAAAAGACGACAGATTGCAAGAGTTGTCAAAACGGTTTTTTGAAATGTTCAACCTGCACAAAATCAAGAAGATAATTTCGGCCAATATTAGGCCCTTCGCTACGATTTACATATGAATAGCGCGAATTTGATACAAATAATGTATTTGAAAAAAATAGGGGTTTGCGATAATAATATATACGAGAGATTATCCGGCGCATGGAATAGGTATACATTATTAAAAGGAGAGCGTGACATGCTGAAAATCAATCAGGAAAAATGCAAGAAGTGCCAGATCTGCGCGAAAAACTGCCCCATCGGCGCCATTACCGTTGAGCCGGGTGCGGACGGCAAGAAAGTCGTCAGCATCACGAACATGTGCGTTGAGTGCAACGTCTGCCGCCGTGTCTGCCCGTTCGGAGCCATCGACGGCGCCGAAAAGACCGAGGGTATGGTACAGTGCCATTCCTGCTCCATCCAGTGCAAGGTCCCCGTCGGCTCCACCGGCGCCTGCAAGCGCTACACCAACGAGGGTGGCCGTCTGGTCCGCAACCGCGCTCTCGTCGTGGAGGGCAAGCCCCAGACCGAGATCGATCCGAGAATTGCCAAGCCCGTCATTACCGCTGTCGGCGCGGGCACCAACTATCCCTGCATCCGTCCGGCTCCGCACATCGTCTGCGAGAAGCGCGACGGCGTTGACGTCATCACCACCGTTACCGAGGCTCCGCTGAGCTACTCCGGCGTTCTCGTCAAGCTCGACACCAACACCTACATCGGCGAAGAGGGCGACACCGTTTACTGCGAAGGCAAGCCCGTCGGCCTTGTACATACCGAGGAATACGGCTCCAAGATGATCTATGTCGGCGGCGCGAACCGTCTGACCGCGAAGGACGGCGGCTTTGCCACCGCCCGCACCATTGTCGCTCTTGCCAACGGCGAGAAGGTCGAGCTGACCGTCAAGACCGCCGACCACGAGACCGGCAAGCCCAAGATGATCAAGATCGTCTGCCAGCAGGGCGTCGCTCCCATCATCAACGGCACGCAGGAGACCACCATGCGTATCGGCTGCGGCAGCGCCACCATCGGCCTGCTCGCCGACGTCATGAAGGAGTGCGTGGACGAGTGCATCGTCATCGACCACCACGTCACCGGCCTCTTCAGCGAGCATCTCGCCGGCAAGGAAGTCGGCATGACCTGGTCCGGCGTTGTCCCCAACGCCACGAAGAGCACCGTCGGCCGTTACTTCGGCGGCCACGGCGACGGCATCGGAGGCACCGTTCTCCAGACGCCGCGCGACGCCATCAAGAGCGTTGACATGAGCATTGCCCACGCCGGCATGACCGTTCTCGTCACCAACACCACCGGCGAAGTCGGCGCCCTCTTCGAGGTCCAGGCCGACGGCGACGTGAAGGAGATCCCGATGAGCGAGAAGGCGCAGCGCGTCGTCGATGCCATCAAGAGCAACTGCCAGGGCTCCAACACGAGCGTTATGTACTGCGGCGGCACCGGCGGCTCCGCCCGCGGCGGCGTCTGCCACCACCCGATCGCCATCACCGAGGCCGTGCACGCCGGCAAGGCGCACCTGACCATCGGCGGCGCTCCCGCTTACGTTTACCCCGGCGGTGGCATCAACTTCATCGTTGATACCGCAAAGGTCGTCAACCACGCCTTTACCTGGGTGCCCACGCCGGCGACCGTCGCCCCTGTGGAGTACACCATGACGAAGGAAGATTACGAGAAGATCGGCGGCCACATGAACCACATCAAAAACGTCGAGGACTTCCCCGAGTATCAGAAGCACTGATGGACGAAGCCTTCCGCATCCTGGATGACGGGCGCGTATATTTTGATTACGGCCCGGCGTCCATGGTGGTGACCGCCCGGCGCGGAGACGAAGATCTCAGCGATCTGGCAGCGTCGGCTTTTCCGCTTCTGCGCGACTCGCTTTCCGAAATCGCCGGGGCGCTGCCCGTTCTGCGGCGCTTTCCGGACGGCATGGACTATTCCGATCTGACCGGGCTGCCCCGCGTCATGGCGGAATCGGTCCTTGCGACCGGGGAGCCGACGCTCACGCCCATGGCGGCTGTCGCCGGAACGGTGGCGGACGCCGTGGCGGACTGGCTCTTCGCCCGCGGCGCCGATCTTGTGGCCGTGAACAACGGCGGCGACGTGGCGCTGCGGCTCGGCGAGGGACGCTCCATCCGCATGGGCATATTGCCCGATCTCAACGGCCGTGTTGCGCAGGTCGTGGAGATCCGTGCAGAGGACGGCATCGGCGGCGTATGCACGAGCGGTCTCGGCGGCCGAAGCCTGACGCGCGGCATCGCCGGAGGCGTCACGGTTTTCTCGCGGCGGTGCGCTTTGGCGGACGCATGCGCTACGCATCTTGCAAACTGCTCGTACATCGAGTCGGCGCGGGTGCACACCTGCCTCGCCGGAGACATCGAGCCGGAGAGCGACATTGCATCGCTCCGCATTGTCACGGCGGTCGATCCGCTTCTCCCGGAGGAGAAAAGGCGCGCTCTCGCGCAGGTGCGTGAGGAGGCGGAGCGCCAGCGGAAATGCGGCAATCTCGTCCGCGTATATGCGGATATCCAGGGCGAGCGCCTCACCTTCGGGCAAAGCGCGCAATAATTCGGCAACAACATCTTGCAAATACTGTAAAAGGAGAATTTTTCCAATGAAAGTCGGTTTTATCGGACTGGGCCGCATGGGCGGCCATATGTGCAGCAACGTTATCAAGGCGGACTTTGAAACCTATGTGAGCGATCTTGTTCCCGCGCTCGTCGAGCAGAAGGTCGCCGAAGGCGCCATCGGCTGCAAGGACAACCTCGAAGTCGCGGCCAACATGGACATCGGCTTCACCATGCTCCCCAACGGCGCGATCGTCGAGGCCGTTATGTGCGGCCCCAAGGGCGTTCTGGCTCACTGCAAGCCCGGCACCATCATCGTTGATATGTCCTCCGTCGCCCCCGGCACCACCCAGAAGATGGCGAAGGTCGCTGCCGAGCACGGCGTGAAGTACATGGACGCCCCGGTTTCCGGCGGCACCATCGGCGCGCAGAAGGGCACGCTGACCATTATGTGCGGCGCGGACGAAGAGACCTTTGAGAAGGCCAAGCCCGTTCTCGAAGCCATCGGCAAGCGCATCATGCGCATCGGCGGCACCGGAATGGGCGACGCGATGAAGATCGTCAACAACATGCTGCTCGGCGCGAACATGGCCTCTCTCGCCGAGGCTCTCGTGCTCGGCGCGAAGCTCGGTCTGGACAACAAGACCATGTACGACGTCATCTCCACTTCCTCCGGCAACAGCTACGTTGTCGATGCGAAGATGAAGAAGTTCATCATGCCCGACAAGTTCGAGCCGGGCTTTGCGATGGACGTGCAGTACAAGGACCTGACGCTCGCGCAGGAAGCTGCCCGCGGCGTCAAGATGCCCATCCCGATGAGCGCCACCTGCACCGCCGTTTACGAGCAGGCCCGCGCTGCCGGCTACGGCATGGAAGACATGTCCGCCGTCATCAAGCTCTGGGAAAAGCTGATGGGTGTTGAAATTCGCGGCGAACTGGAGTAAAATAAAGTATTCCAAACCGGGACGGACGGCGGTTCGCCTCCCGTCCCGGCAGAGAATAAGCAGCAAAGCAGCACATTTTTAAAGGGGGAAAACCGCGCATGAGACCATTTGATTTCTACGCACCTACCACCGTGGTCGAGGCGCTCACTCTGCTGGACCGGTATAAGGACAGCGTCGCCTGCATCGCCGGCGGCACCGATCTTACGCTGGAACTCAATGAGTGGAAGACACAGCCGGCTGTCGTTATCGATCTGAAGAAGCTCAAGGAGCTCGATTACATCAAGGTCGAAAACGGCGTCGTCCGGATCGGTGCTCTTACGACTCATGCGGAAGTGGCAGCCAACGACATCATCCGCGAGAATGTCCACATTCTCTACGACGCCTGCCGTCAGGTGGGCTCGCCCCAGATCCGCAACCTTGCGACGCTCGGCGGCAACATCTGCCAGTCCTCCGTGGCGGGCGACGGTCTGGCCGCGTGCGTCACGCTCAACGCCGACGTTACCATCAAGAGCGTCCGCGGCGAGCGCACGATCAACATCAACGAATTTCTCTCCTCTCCCGACCGCAAGCGCAACATCCTGCAGCCGGACGAGCTCATGACCGAGGTATCGTTCCCGCTGCCCGATACGAAGCACACCGCTACCGCGTTCTACAAGCTGGGCAAGCGCCGCGCGCTCGCCATCAGCGTTATCGGCGGCGGCATGGTCGTGACGGTCGATGATAACGGCGTGTGCACCTACTGCTCCATGCGGGCGGGCGCCATGGCGCGTTATCCGCAGCGCTACAAGGGCTGCGAGGAGTATCTCGTCGGCAAGAAGCTCAGCTGGGAGACCATGCTCGGATGCCTGCCGATCATGCACGACCAGGTATACGAAGCCAACAAGGCCCGTGCCTCCGTGTTTTACAAGAAGGAGAGCATCCAGGGTGTGTATAAGCACCTGTTTGCCGATGTGCTCCGCAAGCTGAATATCGAGGAGGTGCAGGGATTTTGAAAAAGATCACCGTTCATTTCACCGTTAACCACGAGCCGGTGACGGTCGAGGTCGAGCCGAACCACCGCCTGCTCGATGTGCTGCGCAACAACCTTGGCCTCACGAGCGTCAAGGAAGGCTGCAGCGAGGGCGAATGCGGCGCCTGCACCGTGATTTACAACGGCGAGCCCGTGACGAGCTGCTGCATTCTTGCCGGTCAGGCCGAGGGCGCGGACATCATCACGCTCGAAGGCATCGCCAAGGACGGCCAGCCCGACGTGGTGCAGCAGGCCTTCATGGACACCGGCGCCGTGCAGTGCGGCTTCTGCATCCCCGGCATGATCCTCACCGCCGAGGCTTTTCTCAAGAAGAACCCCAACCCGACGCGCGACGAGGTCAAGCTGGCCATCAGCGGCAACCTCTGCCGCTGCACCGGCTATGCCAAGATCAACGACGCTGTGCTTCTGGCCGCGGCCAGAATGCGCGGAGAGGAGGCCGAAGCATGAGAGACGTAGCCATTCTCGGCCGTGACCATATCAAGGTCGACGCGCTCGATAAGGTTCTTGGCCGCGCGAAGTTCGCCGCAGACTACTACATGCCCGACATGCTCTATGGCGGCGTGTTCCGCAGCACCGTTCCCCACGCGTACATCAAGAAGCTGAATCTCGAGAAGGCCCGCGCCCTGCCCGGCGTCGCCGCCGTCCTCGACTATACCGCCATCCCCGGCAAGAACCGCTTCGGCATCATCGTCAAAGACGAGCCCTGCCTTGTGGACGACAAGGTGCGCCGCTACGGCGACGCCATCGCCGTCGTCGCGGCGGAGACCCCGGAGATCGTGCAGGAAGCCATGCAGCTCATCGAGGTCGAATACGAAGAGCTGCCCGTCATCAACTCCTTTGAGAGCGCCATGGCGGAAGGCGCCGTCTGCGTACACGGCACGACGAACGTCCATGCCAAGAAGCATCTGGAGTTCGGCAATGTGGACGAGGCCTGGAGCAAGTGCGACGTCATTATTGAAAACACCTACTCCACCCATGTCCTCTCCCATATGTTCATCGAGCCGGATGCCGGTATCGCCTACTATGACGAGAAGGGCGTCATGACGGTCATCGCCTCCACGCAGAACCCCCACTACGACCGCAACGAGGTCGCCGCCATGCTCGGCGTTCCGCAGAACCACGTCCGCTGCATCCAGCCCGCCACGGGCGGCGGCTTCGGCGGCAAGCTCGACATCGGCGTGCAGCTGCACTGCGCGCTGCTCGCGCACTACACCAAGCGCCCCGTGAAGATCATTCGCTCCCGCACGGAGTCCACGATGATCTCCTCCAAGCGTCACCCGATCACGACCCACGTCAAGACCGGCGCGACGAAGGACGGCAAGCTCGTGGCTGCGCAGTATGAGCTCACGTGCGACGCCGGCGCTTACGGCTCCTACGGCCCCGCCGTTATCGGCCGTTTCCCGGTTCACGCCGTCGGCCCGTACGACTGCCCGAACGTCCGTCTGGACGCCATATTTGTCTATACCAACAACCCGATGTGCGGCGCGTTCCGCGGATTCGGCGTGCCGCAGGCCGCCGTTGTCCACGAGGGACAGATGGACGCTCTGGCGAAGGCTCTGCATATGAACCCGCTGGAGATCCGCCGCATCAACGGCCATCACATCGGCTCGACGATCCCGACCGGCCAGACCCTCACCGAGAGCGTCGGCTATCAGGACACGCTCGCCGAGGCGATCAAGAAGGCCGAGGAAGTCATGCCGGACGCTCTCGAGCGTCTCGACCCGGATTGGAGGCCGCAGATATGAAATTGAGAGGAACAGGCGTCGGCAGCATGTTCTACGGCGTCGGCAACACCGGTCTTCCGAACCCGGCCGCCGCTTTCGTAGAAGTCCTGCCCGATACCAGCGTTAACGTCACCATCGGCGCGGCCGACATCGGCCAGGGCGTCGCGAGCGTCGCCGCGGCGATTGCCGCCGAAACGCTCGGTCTTGAGTTTGAAAACGTCCACGTCACCTGGGCGGACACCATGATCGCTCCCGAGGGCGGCGCGACGTCCGCATCCCGCCAGACATTCATCACCGGCAACGCCGTGAAGAACGCCTGCACGCAGGCCATGGGCGAGCTCAAGCGCACCGCTTCCGAGTTTCTGAACGTCCCGCAGGAAGAGCTGATCTTCCGCCACCGCGAGATCTACAGCTCCGCGGATGAGTCCAAAAAGATGACCTATCCCGAGCTCATGGGCGCGATGGGCAAGAACGGCCGTCTGGCCGTCGGCGCGGGCTACTACAACCCGAAGACCACCTATCTGAACCCGGCCGACATGTCCGGCGTTCCGTATGAGGTCTACTCTTACGCCACCTGCATCATCGAAGTCGAGGTCGATACCGACACCGGCGAAGTGCAGCTTCTCAAGTGCGTTTCCGCGCACGACGTCGGCACGCCGGTCGGCGTGAAGATGTGCGAAGGTCAGATCGAGGGCGGCACCGCCATGGGCACCGGCTTCGTCATCAGCGAGAAGATCGAGATCGATCCCAAGACCTGTGCGATCAAGAACCCCTCGCTGAGCAAGTACATCATTGAGTCCAGCATGGACGTCCCCGAGGTTTATCCGATCGTTGTGTGCAGCGACGGCGACGCCGCTCCGTACGGCGCCAAGGGCATCGGCGAGCCGGCGCTCATCCCGAGCATTCCCGCGACGATGGCCGCCATCGGCAACGCTCTGGGCGTCAAGTTCTACCACACTCCCGTCCTCGCCGCCGACATTGTGAAGGCGTGGAAAGACAAGCAGGCAGCGGAGGCTGCCGCCAACTAAGGTTAAAAGTACATCCCTAAGGTACTTTTTGACAATAACTCATCGGCCGCGTCGTTCGCGGCGCGGCCAGCTTACCGAGCAATAAGGAACCGCGCACGTCCCTCTTCGGGCAATTAAGCAGCTGCCCGAAACCCGTACACAAGCAAACGCTCAACGAATGTTGCAATCAACATTAAATTAAGGGAGGCACTTTAATTAATGGCAAACAACAACACCGAGCTTAAGGGATGGGCCAAGTACTGCAAAGAGCAGAACATTGAGTTCTCCACGAAGCGCATCTTTATCGACGGCCTGGGCGGCATGGCTCACGGTCTGTTCGCGTCTCTGCTGATCGGCTGCATCATCAACACCATCGGCATGTACGTTCCCCTGCTGAAGGACATCGTTGTCAACCCCTGGATGTCTGATAAGCTTGCCGGTGAGAATCTTCTCATCGCCAGCAAGACTGCTGCCTACGCCGTGCAGGGCGCCGCTATGGCCGCTGCCATTGCGTACAGCATGAAGGCTCCCCCGTTCGTCATGTACTCCACGCTGGCCGTTGGCTTCGCCGCCAACGCCCTCGGCGCGCAGGGCGGCCCTCTCGCCGTGTTCTTCGTCGTCGTCGTTGCCGTATTCGCCGGCAAGCTGGTCTCGAAGCGCACCCCGATCGACATCATCGTGACCCCGTTCGTTACGATCGTCATCGGCGTTCTGGTCGCTTTCCTGATCGCTCCCCCGATCGGCAAGCTCGCCGTCGCTCTCGGCACGCTCGTCATGAAGGCCACCGCTCTCCAGCCCTTCTGGATGGGCATCCTCGTCTCCGCTCTCATGGGCATCATCCTGACCCTCCCCATCTCCTCCGCCGCTATCTGCGCCGGTCTGGGGCTGGTCGGTCTCGCCGGCGGCGCCTGCGTCGCTGGCTGCTCTGCTCACATGGTCGGCTTCGCTGTCGCGTCCTACCGTGAGAACGGCGTGCAGGGTCTCCTCTCCCAGGGCCTCGGCACCTCCATGCTCCAGGTTCCCAACCTGGTCAAAAAGCCCATCCTCTGGCTGCCCCCCGTGGTCGCTTCCATCGTGAACGGCCCGATCGCCACCTGCCTGTTCAAGCTCCAGATGAACGGCGCCGCCATCAACTCCGGCATGGGCACCTCCGGCCTCTGCGGCCAGATCGGCCTCATCACCGGTTGGGCGGCCCCCATGTGCGAAGAGAACGCCGCTCTCGGCGTTGACTTCGCCGCCGCCACGGCCAACCCGGTCCTCAACTGGATCGGCCTCGTTGTCTGCTCCTTCGTCATCCCCGCTCTTATCAGCTGGCTCGTCAGCGAGTTCATGCGCAAGAAGGGCTGGATCAAGGAAGGCGACTACGCTCTCGATCTGTAATTCAGGCAGGCACAAACCTACTTACTCCCGGAGCAGGCTGCAGCTCCGAGGTAAGCACACTGCTCGTGCGCGGATTTTTAAAAAGGCGTTGAGTTATTAAATATTCGCCGGTTCCCGGCGCTTCATGCGCCGGGAATTGAGCGGAAAAACTTAGGGAAAAGCAAAGTCGGCTCCCCAGCCACTGTTTGACCGGGGAACCAGGGGTTTTCTGCACGGCGGGGCTGCGGCTCGGCTGAGCACGCCCCTGCCGCGACAGAAAAACCCCCTGGACAGGGCCGCCGCCATATCCTGAACGTGCGAATGACGGCGGAATGTCCGCGTGTGCTCTGGCAAAACGCTCCCGGCGCAGAACTGCGCAACGCCGGGGGAGTTGGGCAAAACAAATTATATTTGCTGCGCGCAGCAGCAGAAGGGAGTTTACCATGGCTACTCTGGTAATTAAGAACATCGGTAAAATCGTTTCCGGTGACATCGACCACCCCGTTCTTGAGGGCAGCGTCATCGTCATCAACGAGAACCTCATCGAGGCAATCGGCGGAGAGGAGCTCCTCACCAACATCGGCGACGCGACCGTCGTTGATGCCAACGGCACCACCGTCACCCCGGGTCTCTGGGACACGCATGTGCATGTCACCACGGCGGATGGCTACGGCACCCGTCAGAAGACCTTCGGCTTCATTGAGAGTGCGAAAAACGGCGGCGTGACCACCATGATCTCTGCCGGCGAATGCCATATCCCCGGCCATCCCAAGGGCGACCCTGCCTACACCAAGGCGCAGGCCATTGTCGGCCACAAGTGCTTTGCCAAGGGCGTTTCCGGCGTGAAGGTCGAAGGCGGCGGGCTGATCCTCGAGAAGGGTCTGGTCGAGAAGGACTTCGAAGACCTCGCCAAGGAAGGCGTCTGGGTCGTCGGCGAGATCGGCCTCGGCACCGTCAACTGCCCCGAGACTGCGGCCCCCATGGTCGAGTGGGCGCATAAGAACGGCTTCAAGGTGCAGATGCACACCGGCGGCACCTCCATCCCCGGTTCCTCCACCGTTACGGCGGACGACGTCATCAAGACGAAGCCCGACGTTGTTTCCCACATCAACGGCGGCCCGACCTCCATTCCTCTGCACGAAGTCGACCGCATCATGGACGAGACCCCGTTCGCGATGGAGATCGTGCAGTGCGGCAACCCGAAGACCGCGCAGTACGTCCTCAACCGCGCTGCCGAAAAGGGCCAGCTTGGCCGCGTGATCTTCGGCAACGACGCTCCGTCCGGCACGGGCATCATTCCTCTGGGCATTATGCGCAACATCAGCTTCGCCGCTTCGATGACCAACATTGCCCCCGAAGTCTGCGTCGCCATGGCGACCGGCAACCCGGCGAAGGTCTACACGAAGCTCAACCGCGGCGTCATCGCCCCGGGCAAGGAAGCGGACCTGCTGATCATGGACACCCCGATGGGTTCCGTCGGCAAGGACGCCATGGAAGCATTCGCCGCCGGCGATATTCCGGGCCTGTCCTATGTCATCATTGACGGCAAGATCAACGTCAAGAAGTCCAGCAACACTCCTCCTGCGACGAGAAAGCCCTGCTGAGCCTTGCTCGCACAGAAGCCAAACGCACTTAGCTATTATTTTTAATAGGAGGATATACCAATGAAAGAGCCCAAGATTCGCAAGATCGTTACCAACCTCGAAGAAGTGTTCTACGAGGGCGGCGCTGAGAAGCCCGTGGAGACCAACTCCGGCCGCAAGTCCATCAAGACTGTGTCCGTGGCTGCCGTTATCAAAAACCCGTACGCCGGCCAGTGGGTCGAAGACCTGTCTGAGCTGACCGAGTACGGCGAGTATCTGGGCGATCTGCTCACCAAGAAGGGTGCCGAGCTCCTCGGCGCCGAGAACGTTGAAACCTACGGCAAGGGCTGCATCGTCGGTCTCGACGGCGAGCTGGAGCATTCTTCCGCCATGCTGCACCCGAAGTCCGGCAAGACCATCCGCGCTGCCATCGGCGGCGGCAAGTCCATCATTCCTTCCAACGAGAAGGTCGGCCCTGCCGGTTCCGAGCTGGACATCTCCCTGCACTTCAAGGATGCCGCTTTCGTGCGCACCCACTACGGCTCCTTCGCGGTCCGTATTCCCGATGCCCCGAAGAGCGATGAGATCGTCATGGCGGTCGTTCTGGCTGACGCCGGCCGTCCGCATGCGCTCGTCAACGGCGTTGGCCGTATCGGCGGTCTGCAGAAGTCCGAAGCCAAGTGCGAGGACGGCATGCACTAATTCTTCCCCGCGTTTAACAATAGCCCCCTTGGCAACAAGGGGGCTATTTTCAAGAGCATTACCGCAGAATATCTGCGGGAGAAAGGCCTGGAGGACAGAATAAATGAACCTTATTGAAAAGTATCTGGCAAAAGCGGCTGGCAAGGATCATGTCGCCCCCGGCCAGGATCTCACCTGCAAGGTGAGCTTTGTCGCCGCGCATGACGTGACGGCTCCCATCGCTATCCGCATGTTCCGCGAAATCGGCGTAAAGAAGGTCTTTGATCCCAGCCGCGTGGCGCTGATCGTTGACCATGTATACCCTGCCTCCACGGAGAAGGCCCGCGCCAACGTTTGGGCGATGGACGACTTCTCCAAGGAATTCGGCGTTCCCCTGTATCAGCGCGGTGAAGGCGTTATCCACCAGCTGATGTATGAAAAGCACAAGCAGAACCCCGGCGATATCGTTTGTATTGCTGACTCCCACACCGGCACCTGCGGCGGTTACGGTCAGATCGGCATCGGCGTCGGCTCCACGGAGCTTGCCGCGGCCATGGCGACCGGCACGCTCGATCTGGAGGTGCCTCAGGTTGTGCAGATATATCTCACCGGCAAGCGGCCCGCCAACGTATTCGGCAAGGACCTCATTCTCTATCTCGGCAGCAAGTTCGGCTCGGACTACCTTGTGGACCGCGGCCTGCTGCTCACCGGCCCCGGCATCGAAGACCTCTCCGTTGCCGAGCGCATGACCGTGTGCAACATGGGCATCGAGATCGGAAGCATGATCACCCTTTTCGGCACGACCGAAAAGGAAACCGACTGCTTTGAGACCTATGAGATCGACCTTTCCACGCTCGAGCCGCAGATCGCCTGCCCCTTCAGCCCCGCGAACGTCGTTCCGGTGCGCGAGAAGGCGGGCATCAAGGTCACGCAGGTCGTGGTCGGCAGCTGCACCAACGGCCGCCTGAACGACATGGAACAGGTCGCCAAGGCGTTTGAGGGCAAGAAGGTCAACCCTGACGTGAATGTGCTTGTCGTTCCCGCCTCCCGCGAAATCCTCGATCAGATGGAAGAGCGCGGCTGGACGAAGATCATCCGCGATGCCGGCGCCACCGTTCTCAACCCCGGCTGCGGCTCTTGCTTCGGCGCGCACGAGGGTCTGATCACGTCGCGCGATGTGTGCGTGTCCACCACCAACCGCAACTTCCCCGGCCGTATGGGCAGCAAGGTCGGCCAGATCTATCTGGCAAGCCCGGCTACCGCGGCGGCCACCGCCCTCGCGGGCGTTATCACCGTTCCGGAGGTGTAAGCACAAATGGAAAAGATCAAAGGAAAAGTTATCATTCTCGGCGATGACGTCGATACCGACCAGATCCTCCCCGGCTACGCGATGAGCGAGCCCTACGAGGAGATCGGCAAGTACGCCATGGCCGGCCTCCCGACGGAGGACTTCAAGCTCAACCGCGAGCCCGGCTGCATTCTCGTGGCGGGACGCAACTTCGGCTGCGGCTCCTCCCGCGAGCAGGCGCCCATCGCCCTCAAGCAGGCGCAGGTCGCGCTTGTCGTAGCGCAGGGCTTCGCCCGCATCTTCCGCCGCAACTGCATCAACATCGGCATGCCGGTGTTCGTTGCCGACGCCGTGAAGAAGCTGCACACCGGCGAGATCATCGAGGTCGATCTCGAAAAGGGCACGATCACCGCGCCCTGCGGCGTGATCGAATCCGCCCCGCTCTCCGAGAGCGTGCTCAAAACGCTCGAATACGGCGGACTTATTCCCCGCGTGCGCGCCGAGCTTGGCATTACCGAGTAAAATTTCTGACGGATAATAAAACGAAAACAGAGGAGAAAAGTCATGGCAATGAAAGACCCTCAGGAAAGAACCAAACGGATCATTAAGGAAGACATCGAGACCATCCGCGCCTATGCGGACTGCTTCGGCGTCGAAATGCCCGATCTCGACGAGAACGGCGAGGTCGTCGGTCTGCCCGCACCGTACCCCCGCGAGGTCGCCGGCGTCGTCCGCAGCGGCTACCGCATCTATGAGCTCGGCCAGAAGGCCGTCGAGACAGGCGTTCCCTGCCTGAACCCGATCCTCGGCCGCAACAGCGCCGAAGAGACCTGGAAGGAATCCAACGAGATCTACAAGTACGCCGACAAGTACAACGAGACCATCTTCCAGTTCGTCCACTCCGAGGCTACCCGCCACATTGACCCGCTCAAGGGCCGCGAGCTGATCGAGCAGTCCCGCGGCAAGGGCGGCATCACCCCGAAGGGTGAGCGTGAGTTCATCCAGATGGGCGGCGGCGCGAAACATCCCGTGCGCATCAACGCCACCGGCGACACCGCGCACATCAACATCCTCAACGGCTTCATCGCCGGCTTTGACGGCACCGACATCGGCCCGGTCATCCATGTACACTTCGGCGGTCGCGGCATCCATGACTTCCGCACGAAGGTCGTCAACGGCTACAAGGCGTGCGAGATCTGCGGCGAAAACAAGATCTTTGCCCAGCTCGACACCCACAAGCACATCAACAACATCGGCGGCACCGACGGCATGGCCATCGCGATGTGCCTCCTTTCCGAGGGTCTGGCGTACCACGCCGGGCTGCCCTGGGAGCTTTCCGGCATCCAGATGAACGTCGGCGGCGTGAACCTCTACCGCGATCTCGCCATCATCCGTGCGTTCCGTCATAACATGCTCTCCAAGAGCCTGATCGTTGTCCCCGAAACGTTCCAGAACCCGCCCGCGAACCTGATCGCGGAGCAGGCGCATTTTGCCCGCATGGCTATCTCCGCCAAGCTCGGCGGCGCCAACTTCTACCGCCCGAAGGCGGCCGAGAGCGTCGGCATCCCGACCGGCGACTCCATGGGTCAGGCCTGCTGGGCGACGTGGGACGTGTTCCACCGTACCTACAACCCCGGCATCGAGTCCCCGAAGATCGACGAGTACGAGCGCGTCATGATGGACGAGGCGTTCGCCGTTCTCGAAGCCGTTCTCAAGCTGCCCGATCACAGCCTGCGTCAGGGCTGCCTGACCGAGGCGTTCTGGAAGCAGTGGACCGCCGAAGAGCTCATCGACCTGATCGTCGAGGGCGGCAAGTCCGGCAAGATGGACACCCCGCGCGCCGGCGGCTGGGACCTCAAGCGCTTCGTTAAGACGAACCGCGACCCCGACGGCATCACCCGCTACGTCGAGGGCTACACCCCGCTGGGCGTGGATCCCTCCCGCTGCCCGATCACCAAGGAGCACGTTGTCGTCCATGTGGAAAAGGCCCCGACCCGCAAGGAGAAGATCGTCCTTGCCACCGTCGGCGCCGACGCGCACGTCAACGGCATCAACACCGTCCGCGAGGCGTTCCAGGACGCCGGCTACGAAGTCATCTTCCTGCGCGGCATGAACCTGCCCGAGACCGTGGCGGAAGTCGCCGCGGAAGCGAAGGCGGACGCCGTCGGCGTGAGCAACCTGCTCGGTCTCGGCGTAACGCTGTTCCCGCGCGTCGGCAAGCGCCTTGCAGAGCTCGGCCTGCGCGACAAGACCGTCGTCTGGGCGGGCGGCCGTATCGCCGAGAAGGAAGAAGAGCATAAGTACTACGAAGAGAAGATCGCCAAGGAAGGCACCGGCTTTATGGGCGTTGACGCCTTCTTCGGCCCGGACTCCACGCCCGAGCAGTGCGTGACCAAGATCACCGAGCTCATCGAGGCCAAGGAGAAAGAAAACAAGTAATTCAGGAAGGAAAGAGAATACCATGGATCAGTACAGAATTCCCTGCGTCATCATGCGCGCCGGTACCAGCAAGGGCATTTTCCTCAAGGAAAACGATCTGCCTGCTCCCGGCCCCGAGCGCGACGCCATGATCCTGCAGATCTTCGGTTCCCCCGATAAGCGCCAGATTAACGGTCTGGCCGGCGCCGATCCGCTGACGAGCAAGCTCGCCGTCATCGGCCCGAGCAAGCAGCCGGGCTGCGACGTGGACTACACGTTCGCCCAGGTCTCCATCACCGACGCGGTCGTTGACTGGAACGGAAACTGCGGCAACATCTCCTCCGGCGTCGCCCCGTTTGCGATCGACGAGTCCATCGTCAAGTCCCACGAGGGTCTCAACGAGGTCACCATCTGGCAGGTAAACACCCAGAAGGTCATGAAGTCTTACGTTCTCGTCGAGGACGGCAAGGCGAAGGTCACCGGCGACGTCGCCATCGCGGGCGTGCCCGGCACCGGCGCTCTCATCCAGATGGACATGTCCGGCACCGCCGGCGCCGCCACCGGCAAGCTCCTGCCGACCGGCAACCCGGTCGACGTCATCGAGACGAGCCGCGGCCCGATCGAGGCCTCCATCGTGGACTGCGCCAACCCCGTCATCTTCGTGCGCGCCGAGAGCGTCGGCATGAAGGGCACCGAGGATCAGATCGAGATCGACGGCAACAAGGAGCTGCTCAAGTATCTCGAGGAGATCCGCGGCATCGCGTGCGTCAAGTGCGGCATGGCGAAGGATCTCGCCGACGCGACCAAGAACTCCCCGGCGTTCCCGATGGTCGCCTTCATCACCGAGGCGCAGGATTACTACTATCCCCCCGAGAAAAAGACCATCAGGAAGGAAGAGGTCGATCTTGTCTCCCGCCTGATGTTCATGCAGGTGCTGCATAAGACCTATGCCGGTACCGCCACGGTCTGCACCGGCGTCGCCGCGAAGATCCCCGGCACGATCGTCAACCAGGTCATCGGCAAAGAGAATCCGGAAGAGCTCGTGCGCATCGGCCACCCCGCCGGCGTCATCAACTGCTACTCTGAGGTCACGCCCGAGCTCACTGTGAAGAAGGCTGCCATCGAGCGCACCGCCCGCCGTCTTATGGAAGGCTACGCGCTGCTCGAGAAGAGCAAGGACCCCCGCAAGAAGTAAGAGCGCCCGTGTCCGCCATCCGGGTCTCCCGGATGGCGGTTAAGGAGTCAAAGCGATGAAAGCAAACATTCTTGTTTACGATGTCGGCAGCACGTATACGAAGGGCGCGGCTTTCTGCCTTGCGGACGGAAAGCTGACGTTCCTCGCCCGCGGCCAGCACCCGACGACGCTCGAGAACATCGGCGACGGCGCGCGCGGCGCCGAGGCGGAGATCCGCGCCAAGGGCGTGGAGTTTGCGCCCGATATGATCCGCTTCAGCTCGTGCAGCGCCGCGGGCGGCCTGCGCATGGTCGCGATGGGGTTCATGCCCCGCGTGACCGCGAAGGCCGCAAAGGAAGTTGCCATGACCGCCGGTGCGCGCGTCATGGAGGTCGTTTCCGCGGACGAGCCGCCCGAGTTCCGCGAGGAAGTGCTGCGCGAGATCAAGCCCGACATTATCCTGCTCTCCGGCGGCACGGACGGCGGCGACATGGCGAACGTGCTCGAAAACGCGGACATCATCTGCAAAGTGCACGGTGAAGGCACGGTCATTCTCGGCTGCAACAAGTTTGCCCAGCGCGAGGCGGCGGAGAAATTCCGCGCCGCGGGCATCGAGTGCATCCGCGTGCCGAACATCCTGCCGACCATCCATGAGCTGAACGTGAAGCCCGCGCGCATCGCCATCCATGAGCAGTTCATCAACCAGATCACCCATGCAAAAGGTCTGAAGGAATTTCGTGACACGCTCGCGGACCAGACCGTCATTCCGACGCCGGGCGCGGTGCTGCTCGCAAGCGAGCTTCTCGCCAAAGGCAGCTACGAGCAGGAGGGCGTCGGCGGCGTGATCCTTGTGGACATCGGCGGCGCGACGACCGATATCCATTCCGCTCTGCCGGAGCTCATCGACATGAACATTGAAGAACGCGGACTTGTCGTGAGCAACGAAAAGCAGTTTTCCTACCGCACCGTCGAGGGCAATCTCGGTCTGCGCGTGAGCGCGACCGGCATTCCCGAGGCCGTCGGCGACAAGGCCATTCTCCGGGCGATGGACCACGATTACGGTCTGACGCCGGAGGATGTGGAAAACTACGTCGATCTGCTCGAAGCGCACAACGATCACATTCCCGCCGACGAGAAGGAGGCCTGTCTCGACCGGGCGCTCGCCGCCTGCGCCGCGGACGTCGCCATTCGCCGTCACGCCGGGTATTACGCGAAGGAGGCCGATCCCGTCATGGGCATTATGGCCGGCGCTCCGATGGGGCGCGATCTTCGCAACGTGCGTCAGGTGCTGTGCGTGGGCGGTATTTTCCTCCACTGCCGCGGCGAGGAGCGCGAGAATATCGTGCGCCGTACCTTCGATAACCCCGGCATTTCGCTGCTGCCGCTCAACGACCCCGACATCTGGTTCGACGAGGACTACATCCTCTACGCCATGGGCGTTCTGGCGCAGCATTACCCCGAGGAAGTTCTTTCGTATATGAAAGAACACGTGATAAAGAAATAACCCTCTCAAATACTGAAATACTAATTAAGGAGACTGATTCCCATGACCAACGGACAGAAAATGCGCAAGCTCTTTGAGGAGAAAAAGCTCGTCGTCGCCCCCGGCTGCCACGACGCTCTCACCGCGAAGATCATTTCCTATCTCGGCTTTGACGCCGTGTATATGACCGGCTACGGCCAGAGCGCTTCCCACCTCGGCCAGCCCGACGTCGGCCTGATGACCATGAGCGAAATGGTCATGCGCGCTTCCAACACCGTGGAGGCCGCCGGCAACGCCCTCGTCGTCGCCGACGCCGACACCGGCTTCGGCAACGCCGTCAACGTGCAGCGCACCATCCGCGAGTATGAGAAGGCCGGCGTCGCCGTCATCCAGCTCGAGGACCAGGTCATGCCCAAGAAGTGCGGCCACATGACCGGCCGTCAGGTCGTTCCCATGGAAGAGATGGTCGGCAAGGTCAAGGCCGCCGTCGACGCCCGCCAGGGCGACATGATGATCATGGCCCGTACCGACGCCCGTACCGTTTACGGCATCGAAGAGGCCATCAAGCGCGGCCTTGCCTACAAGGAAGCCGGCGCGGACATCATCTTCATCGAGTCCCCCGAGTCCAAGGAAGAGATGATGCTCATCAACAAGGAGATCCCCGGTCTGACGCTCGCCAACATGGTCGAGGGCGGCCGTACCCCGATCTTCAAGAACGACGAGCTCGAGAGCTTCGGCTACAACCTCGTTATCTACCCCACCGCCTCCACCTACGTTACCACCAAGGCCATGATCGATCTTTGGGAAGGCCTGAAGCGCGACGGCACCACCATCACCCAGCTGGACAAGATGGTCCCGTTCGCCCAGTTCAACGAGCTGATGGGTCTGCAGAAGATCCGCGACATCGAGCACACCTACGCCTCCTCCACCGGCCGCTGAGCGTAGACGGGAGAAAAAATATGGCAGATCTGAAAAGCATAGTTGCGGAAAAGCTTCCGCTGACGATGGGCGAAACGATCGCCCTTGCGAAAGAATACGGCGTGCGCGTAGTGGACGTTGTCCTCACCGAGAGCGAGCTTCGCACCGGTCTTGACCGCGAGGGCGTGCTCAAGGCCGTCATGGAAGAGTATGCGCACAACCTCAAGGCCGTGGAGATCGGCGTTTCCGGCGGAAACAGCTTCCTGCTCGGCACCGTTCCCACCCAGCTCAAGGAAATGGGCCCCGGCACCATCTTCTCCGATGTGCTGCTCGACAAGGCGCTCATGTACACCGTGGCAGCCGAAGTCGGCAACCACTGCATCGGCGTGCGTCCGTGCGCCGGCACGGGCGACCCCTGCCCGTACACCGGTTTCCTGCGCGCGCTGATGGACGTCGGCACCGATGAGACCACTCTCGCCGAAGTTGCCTGCCTGATGCTCAAGGTCGGCAGCCTGTTCCGCGTGGCGAAGGTCACCACCGGCTGCAATCTGGAAGGCTACGGCGCCGGCTCCGCCGCCATCGCCGCCGCGACCGTTCATCTGAAGAACGGCACGCCCGAGCAGATGGAAAAGGCCATGGTCCTTGCCATGTCCCCGACGATCGGCGTTCCCTGCACGCCGCGCGTGCTCGTTCCGGCGCTCTGCACCGCCCACGTCGGCGGCGCGATCCTCGGCGGCATGTACGCCGGCCGTCTCTGCACGACCGTGGAGATGACCGTCAACGTCCCGTTCGACGTCATGTTCGCTATGGCGTCCCTCGTCCACAAGGAGAGCGCGCACCACATCGTGCCCACCGTCGTGGAGTATATGGAGCCGTTCTTCCAGCGCACCGCCGAGGTCGAGTCCCTTGTTTCCGAGGAAGTCCACAAGGCCGACAAGAAGCGCATCGAAGAGACGCTCGAAAAGGCCAAGGAGATCGCCAAGAAGATGGCGGACGGCTCCGCCCCCATCATCAAGACGCTCGGCGACGCCGTTGTCGGCGGCTCCTCGCAGGCCGTCGGCAGCCCGACGAACTGCGGCCGTATCGCCCACGCGCTCCTCAACGAGGGTGAGAAGGTCACCGAGATCACCATCGAGCTGTATCCGGAGCTGTTCGCGCGCCGCACGATCAACGTCCCCGGCGTGCTCATGGGCGCGGTGTACGGATGCTCCACCTCCGACTATCAGACCTACGAGGTCGCCGTGGAGCGCGTCAAGGCCGACGGCGTCAAGGTGAACATCGTCCGCGGTGAAGAGTATCAGATCCAGAAGGTCACTCTCGTCACCGATAAGGGCAACAGCGTTATGGTCGATACGCTCAACCGCGGCGGCGGCCGTCTCGTGCTGCGCAACGCCACGCCCTCTCTCG